>Ga0207933_1000846_pt1 | contig 26628 bp, 18 predicted proteins | sample NGESurdeep092012_4_FD_184488 | JGI IMG/M metagenome (GOLD analysis project Ga0207933, IMG submission 184488) | Arctic peat soil microbial communities from Barrow, Alaska - NGEE Surface sample F53-3 deep-092012 (SPAdes) | ecosystem: Environmental > Terrestrial > Soil > Wetlands > Peat ... | reverse complement strand
CGCGGTCCTTACAAGGTCGTTGCAGAATCTGGGCTCGGCTGCCTGTTACACGGTCATCGGCGTGATGGCGATCATGCTCATTGGCCTGTATCTTTATGACCGCAGCCGTTACGAGTTTCTCCTGCTAAGTGTTACCTGCCTCTCGCTGGCCACGTTGCGCCTGAACGAACTGGCGGTTGCGGCTGACCTGCCCTATTCATTTCCTGCTTGTCTCACCATCGTATCCATTGGAAACATCGCACTGAGCTTCACTGAGTATCCTTTTTTCTTTGCGCTGGCCAAGCGGCGTACGCCGCGCATCGTCTGGGCTTTGATTGTTCTCGTCGTCGCGCTCCAAATCTTCGTTGGATCCTATACCAACTATTCAGGGCAAATTTCAAGCTGGTTCAGTGCCCTTAATTTCGTCTTTATTCGTTTCTTTGCGCTTTTCCTTCATATCCTCCTGGCGCTTTCTCCTTTTTTCGCGTTCTGGCCATATCGCGGCATTCCGCAACGCGTGCGACCGCTCGCCGTCCTGTGCATGCTCTGGGCCGTGGCTGATCTGGTATGGTTCGGAGCCGAGCTCACTGCATTTCACCTCTTTGGCATGCCCGATATCTTTCAGTATTGGAGCGTTGCCCTGCTTGAGGCGCGTGCCTTCACAACCGCGGGCGTTACCGCCGCCCTGCTCGCCCTGCTCTTCCGCGACCAACGCCTGGCGACTGAGGAGCACGCCCTCTTCGCTGGAGAAATCCGCGCTGCTCGCGACGTGCAGCAGTACCTCATCCCAGAAAAGCTGCCGGAGGCACCCGGCCTCGCCATTCGGAGCGTTTATCTTCCCTCCCGAGAAGTGGGTGGTGATTTCTTCCAGGTCCTTCCCGACGCCCGCGACGGAAGCACTTTGATCGTCGTGGGAGACGTTGCGGGCAAGGGCCTGAAAGCGGGCATGCTCTCCGCCCTGATCGTCGGCGCTATTCGCACCGCATTCAAATTCACATCCGAACCCGGCGCGATCCTCGCTCTGCTGAACGAGCGCCTGCAAGGGCGCGGCCTGGTCACCTGCCTCGCCATGCGGATTGATCGCGATGGAAGTGTCGAGTTGGCCAACGCCGGGCACCTGCCGCCTTACATCGATGGCAAAGAACTTGCGACGGAGGGCGCTTTGCCGCTCGGAGCCCTGCCCGAGGTCTCCTTTTCGCCCATGCACTTCCAGCTCAATCAAGGCGAGCCCTTGCTGCTCATCTCCGACGGCGTCGTTGAAGCTCGCAACGCCCAGGGCGAGCTCTTCGGCTTCGACCGAACGCGTGAGATCAGCGGTCAATCCGCCGAATCCATCGCCCAGGCCGCGCAGGCTTTTGGTCAGGAAGACGACATCACGGTGCTGACGCTGAAGCTGCTTTCGGCCGGTTCAGAGGTCACCCTAATCGGAGAACCAGAACCCCTTCCCACCCCGGCCTGAGGCACTCCGGCCACCTGTCTCCCAGGAAACCGGTTGAAAAATAATGACTTATTAAATTCGTCGAAATATTATCATCATGCACTCATATTTCATGAATCGCTCGCGCTATAGTCTCATCGAAATAGTTGAGCGGCTGGGATTCCGCCCTGCTCCTATCGGATCCCATCTGCAATCGAATTCTTTTGATCCATCAGGAGGAAAGATCATGGCAATCACTCGTTGGTACCCGTTCCGAGAAGTTATGGCTATGCAGAATCGCTTCGACACGCTTTTCCGCGATCTGAACCAAGGCGAAGGCACGCCGGCCTCGGCCAGCTTTATTCCCGCCGTTGACGTTTATGAGGACGAGAAAAAGGTCGTCCTGAAGCTCGAAGTGCCGGGCATCAAAGAGAAGGACTTGGACGTAAGCGTCGAAAAGAACACCCTCACCGTCAAGGGCGAGCGCAAGTTCGAACAGGAAGAGAAGGAAGAGAACTTCCATCGCATCGAGCGGCGCTACGGCAGCTTCTACCGCGCGTTCGCGCTGCCCACAACCGTGGACACCGAGAGCGTGGCGGCCAGCTACAACGCCGGCGTGCTGAACCTGGAGCTGACAAAGAAGCCCGATGCTCAGCCCAAGCAGATCAAGGTCAACGTGGGCCAGCCGCTGGCGGCGTAAGGCGGCCTTCAGCTGTCAGTCGTCAGTGATTCCCGCCAGGTGAGGCTGCCCCTCTCCTGGCGGAAATTCGTTTATCGTTCATATATGCCTGCGATTCCTGTGGCTCGCGAGCGATGGGGGAGGACCCGGAAATGGGCAAGCAGTGGCCAAACACTCGCGGAACAAACAAACGCGGCAATTCAATCTGAATGAAAAGAGATCGGGATCAAGAGCGAAGATGGTCTGTCGTTAGTTTGAGCGGACCACTGACAACTGATCACTGACAACTGGAGTTTTCATGGCTATTCGTTGGGACAAATTGACGGTAAAAACGCAGCAGGCGATCCAGGGGGCGCAGGCGCGCGCGGCTGTGCTGGGCAATCCGGAGATGCAGCCAGTTCACCTGTTGCTGGCGCTGATTGACGATCGCGAAGGCGTGATTCCCGCCGTGCTCGAAAAAATCGGCGTGCCCACGGAACAGTTGGAGCACGACCTGAACGGAATTGAGCAGAAGCTGCCCCGTGTGGCCGGCGCTGCCGCTCAGCCCGGCCTCGGGCAGGCGATGAACAATGTTCTCGAGCAGGCTTTTCATGAGGCCGCGAACTTCAAGGATGAGTACGTTTCTACGGAACACTTGCTGCTTGGCGTTGCGCACCTAAAGAGCGACCCGGCGCGCGACGCCCTGGTAGCCGCCGGCGCCACGCACCAGGCAATTCTGCAGGCGCTCACCGCCGTGCGCGGCTCGCAGCGTGTGACCGACCAGAACCCGGAGCAAAAGTTCCAGGCGCTGGAAAAATATGCCAAGGACCTTACCGATCTCGCGCGCCGCGGCAAACTCGACCCGGTGATCGGCCGCGACGAAGAAATCCGACGCGTCGTACAGGTGCTAAGCCGCCGCACAAAAAATAATCCAGTTCTCATCGGAGAACCCGGCGTTGGAAAAACAGCCATCGTCGAAGGCCTCGCGCGCCGCATCGTGTCGGGCGACGTGCCAGAGGGCCTGCGCGACAAGCGCGTCATCGCGCTTGACCTCGGCTCAATGCTCGCCGGCGCAAAGTATCGCGGCGAGTTCGAAGACCGGCTCAAGGCAGTGCTCAAGGAAATCGAGGAATCGAACGGCCAGATTGTGCTCTTCATCGACGAGCTGCACACGCTGGTTGGTGCAGGCGCGGCCGAGGGCGCGATCGACGCCAGCAATATGCTGAAGCCGGCTCTGGCGCGCGGCGAACTGCGGGCTATTGGCGCAACCACGCTGAACGAGTACCGCAAGTACATCGAGAAGGACAAGGCGCTTGAGCGCCGCTTCCAGATCGTCTACGTCGGCGAGCCAAACGTCGAGGACACAATTGCCATCCTGCGCGGGCTGAAGGAAAGCTACGAGACGCACCACAAAGTGAGTATTAAGGATGCGGCCATCGTCGCGGCTGCCACACTCTCCCACCGTTACATCAGCGACCGCTTCCTGCCTGACAAGGCCATCGACCTTGTGGATGAGGCCGCCGCATCGCTGGCCATCCAGAGGGGATCGGTGCCGACCGAGATTGATCAGAAGGAGCGTGCGAGAACGTCTCTTGAGATTGAACTAGCGGCTCTGAAGCACGAGAAAGACGCCAACAGTGTCGGGCGCCGCGATGAGGTCAAGCGCGAAGTGGCTCAATTGACTGAGGAGATTACTGCTCAACGCGCACGATGGACGAAGGAGCGTGAGGCCGACAAGCGGATCAGCGACATCAGGGAGAAGGTTAAATTGTTGCGCTTCGAGGCCGAGGAGCAGACCCGCAAGGGCCAGCTCGACCGCGCCGCGCAGATTCAATATGGCGAACTGCCCAAACTCGAAGCTGAACTGAGAAAGCTCGACGCTGCGCAAGACGGCAAAACCGGCGCAGCGCGGATGCTCAAGGAAGAAGTCGACGAGGAAGACATCGCCAAAATCGTCGGCAAGTGGACCGGCATTCCCGTATCGCGGATGCTCGAGGGCGAAGTGAAGAAGCTCGTCCGGATGGAAGACCGGCTGCGCGAGCGCGTGGTGGGCCAGGACGATGCATTGAGCGTCGTCGCCAACGCCATTCGCCGCTCGCGCGCGGGCCTCAGCGATCCCAAGCGGCCCATCGGTTCGTTTATCTTCCTTGGGCCTACGGGTGTAGGAAAAACCGAGACGGCCCGCGCTCTGGCCGAGTTCCTGTTTGACGATGAGCAGGCGCTCGTGCGCATCGATATGAGCGAGTACATGGAGAAGCACGCCGTGGCCCGTCTCATCGGCGCGCCCCCCGGATACGTAGGCTACGATGAGGGCGGCCAGTTGACCGAGGCCATTCATCGCAGGCCATACGCGGTGATTCTCTTCGACGAAATCGAAAAGGCGCATCCCGATGTCTTCAACATTCTGCTGCAAGTGATGGACGATGGCCGGTTGACCGACGCGAAGGGACGCACCGTTGATTTCAAGAACACGGTGCTGATCATGACATCGAATCTCGGCGCGGCATTGCTTGCGACCGAAAAGTTGAAGACCGAGCACGATTTCGACATGGCGCGCGAGAGTGTCATGCGCGTGTTACGCGAGCATTTCCGCCCGGAGTTTTTGAACCGCGTGGACGACATCGTAATTTTCAGGCCGCTTGGCAACGCGCAGCTGGGCAAGATTCTCGATCTGCGCCTGAACGAGGTGCGCAAGCTGCTTGAAGACCGGGCGATCTCGCTCGAGTTAACGGAGCCTGCGCGGCAACTGATCCTGGCTTCCGGCTCCGACGCGGCTTACGGTGCACGACCCCTCAAACGCGCACTTCAGCGCATGGTGCAGGACCAGCTGGCCATCAAGATCCTCGACGGCGAAATTCTGCACGGGGCGCACGTGCGCGTCGACGTGGACCGTAAATCAAATCAGTTGGTCTTTGAGCCGATGGGCCGCGAAGCAATGGCGTAAAACCTGGCAGGGATCGCTTTGCGAGCCACCCGAAGCAGCCGATCCCAGACATCTACGGCTGGAACTCTTTCGGCGTATAGACTCCGCGCTTCACCAACAGGTCGAGAATGTCCTTCGTTCTCGCGTGGCATGGCTCCATCTTCATGTACGTGAAGTTATCGTGTTCGGAGTCGATGACCGGCACGGGCTCCTTCGGGCCGGGTATCTGGTTCAGCATCGTCCAAACGCCCGCCGGCGGCGAAACAGTATCGATAAACCCGAAGCCCGCCATTACCGGCGCCTTGATGCGCGATGCAAAGTTGACGGTGTCGAAATAAAGAGCGGCGTTCATCGCGTCTTGATTGTCAGAGGGCCAATAGGGATAACCTGCTTTGCGGCCGTGCAAGTCGCCATTCGTATCGGCGCCTGCCGGCACGCAGACCAGCACATCGCTCACCTTGTCGGGCCGCAGTCCTGCAAGCACGATGCTTTGCTGGCCGCCCATGCTGCCGCCGGTGAGCACCACCGTTTTGCCGTCCCAATCCGGCCTCGTCGCCAGATAATCGAGCACGCGCGAATCGCGCAAGTACATATCGAGAAAGTAGGATTTTTCCCGATCGGTGTTTCCGATGGCGTTGTAATTCGTGGGAATGCCGCCCGATGGATCTGAAGGCAGTTTGTCGTGCGAGTCGACGTTCAAAACCAGCCAGCCATCGGCGGCATGCTCCGCGTCGGCGTGCTTGTTGAGCGCATAAACGCCCGCATATTGCAGCACGATCAGCGCGGGATACTTGCCCTCGGCAACAGGTCGCGCGACGTAACCGTGAGCCTTCGATCCGAGCGCATCGAGTGCGAACATGCTCATCTCCACGCCCGCCACGTCGGTCGGGACCGTAGTAAGCACTGCGTCTACCGGAACCTCGGCCTGTAGAGCCAGCTTGCCATTCCAGAATGAATCGAAGTCGGTCGGGCGCGGAGTCGACAGCGGAATCTCCGTCGGCGCCACCGCTGCGCCAACTGCGTAAAGTCCATTATTCCGGCCCGTGTTGCCGCCGATCCATTGAGGTGGCGGGGGCGAGCTGCCTGGGTTCGCCGCAGTCGAACCTGCTTGAGCCGCCGACGTGGACGCCGCGGCCGTGGTTGCCGCGTCCGGGGTCGGACTGTTTCGGTTTGGCGGTGCGGCCCCTGATTGACCCGCGCTTTCACCCGAACCGCTCGGCGCACTCGGCGGGGCTGCAAGAGCCGCATACGGCTCAATCGCAACGTAGATCATCTCGGGCTGGTCGCCGGCGATTTCGATCTTGTCCTTACCCGAGGAGAGATCGAGCTTGCCTTCCTTGAGTACCACAGCGTTGTTTCTGCGAATCGTCCACTTATAAGCGTAAGTGGGCGCATCGGGGCCAGGCGTGACCGTCCAGCCAACCGTTTCGCCGACTTTGTAGATGCCGTTCGCGTGGTAGGGCGTGAAGGTCAGTTGTTGCGGAATCGGAGCCCGTTGGGCAATCGCCCACGAGCAGACGAACAGGACAGAGCAGATGAATAGAATTCGGGAGCGCGTCATTGGAATCACGCGTTGATGATACAGGACAAGTCTAAGGTTGTATCTCAATGCCATGCAGACGAATTTCAGGCTGATGGCTGAGAGCTGTCAGTTTGAAATTGCCAGTTGCCTATTGCCGCAACTCCACCAGCGTCGCCCCTTGCCCGCCCTCGTTCTGCGGAGCCTCTTCAATTCCCGCGACGTGGGGATGCGATTTGAGAAACTCGCGCACACCGCGACGAAGAATACCGGCGCCGTGTCCGTGAATAACGCGCACGCGCGGCATTCCTGCGAGAAAAGCGTGGTCGAGAAATTTCTCAAGCTCATCGGTCGCCTCATCCACCGTGCGGCCAATGAGATTGATCTCAGCACGCATGTTATCCGTGTTCGCGCTCGTCACGGTAACGTGCACGCCCTTCTGTTTTCTCGCCGCACCAAGCGGATCGGCCTTCCCTTGCCTCGAGTCTCCTCCAAAATCTGGAGGCGCGGAGCGCTCGGAGACCGCGGAGAGCTCGTCCCGCTTGACGCGCATCTTGATCGGTCCGAGCGCAACTTCGAAGAGGTCCTTGTCGACTTCGCGCTGCACTACGGCGACCTTACCCATCGATTTCAGGAAAACCTGATCACCCGGCGCAATGTGGCGCAACAGATGTGGTTGAGCATTCTGATCGCCCTGATCGGCCCCGGTCCGGTGCGCAACAACGGCCTGATTGAAGCTCTCCTGGAACTCGCGCCGCAGGCGAGTGATGCGCCGTTCGGCTTCCTTCGACAGCTTTTGTTGCGCCGCCCGGTCCTCGACCGCGCGCACGTTCTCGCGCATCTGAAACTCAAATTCCTTCAACAGCGAGGCCAGCTTTCCTTCCAGCTCACGCACCCGGTTGCGCACCTCAGCGTCGCCTTCGCGCTCAAGCTTTTTGCGTTCCACATTCAGCGCATACTGCTGCTCGCGCGTCGCTTTGCGCTCGACTTCAAGTTCCGCAAGCTCGCCGTGCAGTTTGTCGAGGAAGCGCGCAATGTCGGCCTGCTGCGAGCCCATCCGTTCCCGCGCAGCTGAGATAATTTCAGCGTTCAGCCCCAGCCGCTCCGCCGTTTGAATTCCCGCCGACGCGCCCGGCACGCCAAGACGAAGCTGATAATTAGGAACCAGCGTTCGCTCATCCACACCGGCCGCGGCATTGCGCACTCCGGGCGTATTAGCTGCGTAGACCTTGAGCGAGGTGTGATGCGTTGAAATCAAAGCCCACGCACCGGCCTTGAGAAAATAATGCGCCACAGCCACAGCCAACGCCGCGCCCTCTTCCGGATCGGTTGACGAGCCAAGCTCGTCGAGCAACACGAGTGACCGCGCATCAGCCAGCCGCGAGAGCCGATCAAGATTCGTAATGTGCGCGGAAAATGTAGAAAGTGCCGCCTCGATTGATTGCGCATCGCCAATGTCGGCCAGGAATGCCGTGAACACCGGGAAGCTCGCGCGCTCAGCAGGCACTGGAATCCCCGCTTGCGCCATCATTGCGAGCAGCGCCGTAGTCTTGAGTGCGACCGTTTTGCCGCCGGTATTGGGACCGCTGATAATCAGCTGCCGCTCGTCCGTCGTGAGTTCCAAATCCAAAGGGACAATCTTACCGCCGGTCGCACGCAACCGCTTTTCCAAAAGCGGATGCCGCGCACCTTCAACTCGCAACAACTCTTGTCCAAAAGTTGGAACCACGGAGCCGAACTCACGCGCGAAGCGCGCCCGCGCCAACAGGCTATCAACCAGAGCCAGCACTCGCGCGCCCGCGACCAGGCTTTCCGCGTAGGCGGCCACCTTGCGTGTCAGCGCAACAAAGATGCGATGAATCTCTGCTTGCTCTTCCTCGATGAGCCGCACCAGCTCGTTGTTTTGCTCAATGGTTTCGAGCGGTTCAACATAGACCGTTTGTCCCGAGGAGCTCGCGCCGTGAATGACGCCGGTGATGCGCCGCTTAAGCTCCGCGCGCACGGGAATCACGAAGCGCTCCCCACGAATGGTGATGACGTCGTCCTGCGTCGCATTTTCCGCGGATAGTTTGCCCAGTGCTGCGCGCAGGCTTTCCTCAATTAGTTTCTGCTGGCGCTCCTGCTCCCGCCGGATGCGATTCAGCTCGGGCGACGCATCGTCCGCAAGTGAGCCGTCGGGCTGAATCGTGCGCTCAATGGCCTCGGCAAGCGGCCGCAAGCTCGTCGTCAGCGGCGAAGTGAGTTCTGATAGCCCCGGCAGTTTGCCGACAAGCCGCGCCGGCGGCTCGCGCAGCAGAGCTTGCCATGCTGCGATGTCGTTGGCAAGCCGTGCAATGCTCTGCAGTTCCGCCGCTGCCAGCGCCGCGCCGTCAATTTGCGCTTTCGCCGCCAGTTGCGTTGGATCGAACAAGCCGCCAAGCGGAATCGAGACTTGTTCTTCCAGGATCAACTTGAGTTCGGAGATCAGTCGGTGCTGGCGCCCGATCCACTCTTCATCAGCCGACGGATGCAACGCGAGAATCGCATCGCGGCCCACTGGAGACGCGGCGAAACCCGCGACTAGCGCGCGCAGCGGCTGCCACTCGAGTGCGGCCAGATCGGCGTGCTCCACCGGCAACGGTATTGGATCGATAAGCGGCATTGTCAGAAACAATGGTAGCGTTTCCAGGCTTGACTGTGGTTTCGCATGTCCGACACGAGGGCGTGGAATCACCGCGACGGCAGCGCGGCCCCCGATCAGCTCTCAGACCAGCTTTTAGGTCAGTTCTTAGTCGACTTTGGCGTTGCAGCGGCAGCGGCAGGCTTAGAGGCGGTCGTCGTCGAGCTGCCGCTGTCTGACGCGGGAGCCTTCGTTTCTGGCTTCGTCTCCGACTTCGTTTCGGATTTTGTCTCCGATTTTCCGTCAGGCTTGCTATCAGCCTTTGAATCGGAATCGCTGCTCGCCGAACTGCTCTTCGAAGCGTAGTCGTTCACATACCAGCCAGCGCCCTTGAAGCTCAGGCCGGGTGCGGTAAGCGTCCGCTCCAGCACGCCGCCACACTGGGGGCATACTTTCTCCGGCTCGGAGTTGAAGTGCTGGATTTTCTCAAATTTATGGCCGCACTGCGTGCAGCGATACGGATACAGCGGCAAAGTTCCTGTCCCCTCGACGTCCAACTTCTATTCTACCGGGAAGGCGGCGGATCGCGGGGAATCTCGCCGCCATTATTGGATGACGGAGGTAATGGCCGCCCAATTCTCAACGCACCAGTTTTCAGTGGACCAGAATTGGCACCGACGCGCTTTCGTTCTCCCATGCCAGCGTAAGCGTGGCCTTGCCGCCGCCATTATCCGTGATCTTGTAGATCAAATCCTCAACAAGTGACGGCGTTGCGGAAGTCGCCATCTTCGTCTTGCCGAGATCCTTCGTGCCATCGTAAGCAAGCCCCCACTCGCCCGTGGCTTTACTCACAATCAGCGTCCAGTTGGCGGGGTCGGAGATATCGACGAACAGCGTATAAGTGCCGGCGGGAACGCTCAGGTCGCCGATGGTCAGGTTGCCATCAGTTTTCAGTGTCGTGGCGGCATTCGCTCCCCCACGCCAAACCGGGTAGTGCGGATCGTGACTGATGAGACCATCTTTGGTGAAGATGTGGCCGGCGCGGCCATTGACGCGCGGCGAACTATAAGTAATGGTGATGGTCTTGCCGGCTATGCTGGCTGAAGCCGTGGCTGGCGGGCTCTTCGGTGGCGCCTTTTGCTGGGCCGTCAGAGCCGTTGCGGCAAACAGTAAACATGTACAGATCAAGTTGCTCTTCAGTGCAATCTTCATTGAGTTTCTCCTTTGGGTAGAGCCGCGTTTTTGAGAGTTGGCTCCGACGCCCTTTCTTGACGCCTTTCTTGACGGACTTTCTTGACGGACTTAATTGTCGCACTACGTGGCCATGTTGCGAAAGCCGCCTGCGTGAAAACCCTGATATGATGCGCGAAAGGAAGAGGCATGGCGAGTAGTGGGAACAATTCGGCCGGAGCGCGGTTTCGCGCAGCGCTGGCCGCGGAAAAGCCGTTACAGGTAGTCGGAACGATCAATGCCTACGCGGCAAAACTCGCCGAGGCAACCGGGTTCCGCGCGATTTATCTCTCCGGCGGCGGCGTGGCGGCCAATTCGCTTGGCGTTCCAGACTTGGGAATCAGCACCATGGAAGATGTGCTGACCGACGTCCGGCGCATCACCGATGCGTGCGCACTGCCGCTGCTGGTCGATATCGACACTGGCTGGGGCGGAGCATTCAATATCGCGCGCACCATTCGAGAAATGGCCAAGGCCGGTGCCGCTGCCGTGCACATCGAGGACCAGATAAACGCGAAACGCTGCGGCCACCGGCCCGGCAAAGAGCTTGTTCCGACCGAAGAGATGGTCGACCGCATCAAGGCCGTCGTCGATGCGAAAATCGCCGCGCGCATCGATCCGGACTTCGTGATCATGGCGCGTACGGACGCCTTGGCAAGCGAAGGCTTGGAGCGGGCAATTGAGCGCGCACAAGCGTACGTGGCGGCTGGAGCCGACATGATTTTCGCCGAGGCGGTAACAGATCTCGTAACTTACACGGCATTTCGCAAGGCTATCGGCGTGCCGATTCTCGCCAATATCACCGAGTTCGGCAAAACTCCGCTCTTCACGCGCGAGGAACTGGCAGCGGCGGGTGTCGACATCATTCTTTACTGCTGCGCGGCGTATCGCGCGATGAATGCCGCAGCGCTGAAGGTCTACGAGACGATTCGCGCTGAGGGCACACAGAAAAGCTTTCTGCCGCTGATGCAAACCCGCGACGAGCTCTACCGCTATCTCGATTACCACGCCTACGAACAGAAGCTGGATGAGCTTTTCGCGAAGGTCAAGAAGGTGGACTAGGCATTTTCCCGTACTCACCCGTTTGCGAACGGAGATTTTGCAGACTATTCTCGAATAACCATGTCAGCGATCGAGTCATTCATTAATGGGAGCGAACAACTGACCGGAATATTCGGCTATTGGCCGTCATTTCACGACGCTGAGGTTATAGACCTTCATCTTTGGCGTGGCAATGTCGACAGAAAACAAGGCTCCTATGTCTTCCCCATCCTGACGTTAACAATGCATTGTTGGGAATTGACGCGCGAAGTCGGTGCGACAGGTCATTTTGTCCTCCGGCATCACACACGCGCAACCCTCCAATTTACAAATCTCTTTGACGACATTCAGATTCGAGGATTCAATCATCAGAACGCCATCTTCGGTCTCGCGATCACCAGGCTCGAGCGTACCGATGGCCCCACGCCGTATTTCTCAGTTGTCGTAGAACAATCGTTTGGGATCGGTGCTGAGTTCACATGCACTGGAATAAAAGTCGTATCAGAAACTCCATGCGATGAAGATGGCAGAGATCGCCGCCAGGACGTTGCTCCTTAGCGATCAAATCGGAGGTCGAACCATGAGCGTTCAAGACGCGAGCCAAGGGCAGGAAGTCTTCAAGCCCAAAAAGTCGGTTGCGCTGTCGGGCATGCCGGCGGGCGAAACGGCAATTTGCACGGTGGGCCAGAGCGGCAACGATTTGCATTATCGCGGTTACGATATTGCCGACCTGGCCGAGCATTGCGAGCTTGCTGAAGTGGCTTACTTGCTGATCTACGGCAAGCTGCCCAATGCCTCAGAGCTCGCCGCATACAAGGAGCGCCTGCTCGGCCTGCAAAGTTTGCCCGTCGGCGTGAAGCAGGCGATTGAGCTCATACCTGCACACACGCATCCCATGGACGTGCTGCGCACCGGCGTTTCGGTGTTGGGCTGCTTTCGGCCTGAAGCCGACGACCATAGTGATGCTGGCGCGCGTGACATCGCAGATGCGCTGCTGGCATCCTTGCCGTCCATGCTTCTTTACCGGCACCACTTCGCACGAAACGGTAAGCGCATCGAAATGGACGCCGGCAGCGAGCCACTGGCAGAGCATTTCCTGCATTTCCTGCATTTGCTGCACGGGCAGGCGCCCAGCGCGGAGTGGGTCCGCGCGATGCAGGTTTCGTTGATTCTTTATGCGGAGCACGAATTCAACGCCTCCACATTTACCGCACGCGTCATTGCGGGGACCGGCTCCGATATTTACTCCTGCATTGTCGGCGCTATCGGCGCGCTCAAGGGGCCGAAGCACGGTGGCGCAAACGAAGTGGCGCTCGAAATTCAACAGCGCTACGCGACAGCCGATGAAGCCGAGGCAGACATTCGCCGCCGCATCGCCAACCACGAGGTCATTATCGGCTTCGGCCATCCCGTGTACACAGTCAGCGATCCGCGTAGCGACATCATCAAAGAACAGGCGCGCGCGCTGGCATTGGACGCCGATGGCAAACGTCTTTTCTCCGTCGCCGAGCGGATTGAAAGGACCATGCAGGACGCCACGCGCATGTTTCCCAATCTCGATTGGTATTCGGCAGTCGCCTATCATCTGATGGGAATTCCGACGGACCTGTTCACGCCGCTGTTTGTGATGGCGCGAACAGCAGGCTGGTCCGCGCACGTGATCGAGCAGCGGCAGGTTGGAAAGATCATTCGCCCATCGGCAATCTATACTGGGCCGGAGAATCTTCAATTCGTCCCGATCGGCGAGAGGTAGCGCCTTTTAGAGGTAGCGCCGGCGTCCTCGCCGGCTGTCGTGCGGGCGTCCCCGCCCGCACCTCCGAGCCTTGCTGGGCCGATACTTTTCTTGAAGGAGCATGCTTCTTGTCGCACATCAGCAATCACCGTTCAGCGCCCGACAAAGTCCTCACCGACATCGCCGACTACGCGCTGAATTTCAAGATTGACAGCAATCTCGCGTACGAGACTGCGCGTTATTGCCTCATGGACACGCTCGGCTGCGGCCTTGAAGCCCTCGAATATCCGGCGTGCACCAAACTGCTCGGCCCCATTGTGCCGGGCACGGTCGTTCCCAACGGCGCGCGCGTTCCAGGCACCAACTTTCAACTCGATCCCGTACAAGCTGCATTCAACATTGGCGCAATGATTCGCTGGCTCGACTTCAACGACACATGGCTGGCCGCGGAATGGGGCCACCCGAGCGACAATCTTGGCGGCATTCTGGCGACAGCGGACTGGCTTTCGCGCGAGGCGATTGCTTCGGGCCGGCCGCCGCTGACAATGCACGCTGTGCTCACAGCCATGATCAAGGCTCACGAGATTCAGGGTTGCATCGCGCTTGAAAATTCCTTCAACAAAGTGGGCCTGGATCACGTAGTGCTTGTGAAAGTCGCGTCTACAGCCGTCGTCTGCCAGCTTCTCGGCCTCACCCGCGAGCAGACAATCAATGCGCTGTCACTCGCCTGGGTCGATGGGCAAAGCCTGCGCACATATCGCCATGCGCCGAACACCGGCTCGCGCAAAAGCTGGGCCGCGGGCGACGCGACAAGCCGCGCCGTTCGTTTGGCGCTGATGGCTCGCGCCGGCGAGATGGGCTATTCTTCCGCGCTCACGGCTAAGACGTGGGGATTCTACGATGTTTCATTCCGCGGCCAGGAGTTCAAATTCCAGCGGGTGTACGGTTCGTACGTGATGGAGAACGTGCTCTTCAAAATTAGTTACCCCGCTGAATTCCACGCGCAAACCGCAGTTGAAGCAGCGATGAAACTCCGCGCGCGGCTCGATGCAACCGGCAAATCCGCCGCGGACATTCAGAAAATAACCATCCGCACCCACGAGGCCTGCGTGCGAATCATTGATAAGAAGGGTCCGCTCGCGAATCCCGCCGATCGCGATCATTGCGTGCAATACATGGTTGCCATTCCGCTGCTCCTCGGCAGATTGAACGCAGCCGACTACGAGGACTCCGTAGCTTTGGATCCACGCATCGACGCACTCCGCGAAAAGATCGATTGCGTTGAAGAACCGCACTTTACCGCCGATTATCACGATCCGGAGAAGCGGTCGATTGCCAATTCGCTCCGCGTGGAGCTAAACGATGGCGCAATACTCGAAGAGACAGTCGAGTATCCCATTGGCCATCGCCGCCGCCGCGAGGAAGGAATGCCTCTGCTGGTCGAGAAGTTCAAGGCGAATCTGCGCCGACGCTTCCCCGAAGCACAGCAGCAGCGGATTCTTGATGTTTCGCTCGACCGTGATCGCCTGGATGCGATGCCCGTAAACGAGTATGTCGATCTGTACGTGCCGTAATCGGCCTGAACGCGCGCAAAAGCAAACGCGGACACCCGAGGGCCCGCGTTCTTAGTTTTTATCAGGCTGATTGCCGCGCTTACGCCTTCGCCAGCACCGGTTTTCCCAGCCGCTCAGCCATGATCTCGTGCGCGCGGGCGAAGAATTCATCCTTCGCGATTTTGCCCGCGTCCAGATCGGCAAGAATCGCCTTTTGCGCCTGGTACTCGCGATTGACGACGCCGGCCTTCGATTGCAACATGCGCCATGCCTTGCGGCGCTCCACGCAGAACATGACCAGTTGGCGGCTGAGCGCGTAGTAGACCGTCTTGCCATCTTGATCGAACGAGATATACACGCCGAAGTCAGGAATGAAGCTGCGGTGCTCGGGCAACAGGTAGTAGCGGTAGACCACGTCCTGCTGCGTGATGCGCACCAGCATGTTGTCGAGCGGAATTTTTCCTTCGAGTTGATCCGGCTTGATTTTCCTCAGGTGATTCCTGAAGCGCGCCTCGGTGACGCACCAGTGCGCCACGGTGTAGCGATATGGTTCGCTCGTGACCTTGGACTTCGTCTCGTACCAATCAAGATCGATCGAGGGATTGCCCTTGATGTCCAGCGCCTCCGGATACGTCTCGCCCATGCGCGGGTTGAAGACGAACTCCGGCGCGCCACGCGAATCGCGCACGCGCTGCGCCTGAAAGAGCGCCATGTCGTCCGCCACGCCATGCTCCGGCTGGCAGGTGGTGAAGCATTGCAGGAACATGGTGCCGCGATACTCGAGGCCATCGAGAATCGCGCGGTAGAGCTTCGGCGCGTTAGCCATCGACACCTGCGCAACAAACGGCGATCCGTGACCGGCGAGGAAGGTCTCAGCTACCGTCTTCTTCTCGGTGTTCTTGCCCTGCGTGGCGGAGCCGAAGACGTTCATGTCGTTGCCGCCGAGCATTGGAGTCGAATCGGAGTTCTGCCCGCCGGTGTTTGAGTAGACCTGCGTGTCGAGCATCAGCACCTTGACGTTGGGCCGGTTCTGTAGCATCACCTTCGATGTGTTCTGGTAGCCGATGTCGCCAATGCCGCCGTCGCCGCCGACCACCCAGACCTTGGGCAGCTCGACGATCTCCTGATCCGTCATAAGCGCATCGGTAAAGTGCGTGAAGTGGTAATACTCTTCGCCGCTCAAGAAATTCGATTCGCGCGTGAGCAGAATGTCCGCGAGACGCTCAGGCAGTACGGAGCGGCGCGAGTGATCGACGATGAAGCTCTCGCCCATCAGCCAGCCCACGGTGACGCCGTCCTGGAAGAGCGAGTTCATCCACGGATATGGATGCGGATTGTTGGGCGCGGTAGAACCGTACACGGTGTTGCAGCCCGTATGCGCTGCCATGGCCATTACGCTCATGCCGTTCGCAAGCCGTCCATCGATGGGCTGCAGGTTCTTGTGGTTGAATGCCTCGGTCAGCAGCACAGCTGCGATTGCCTCGACAAGTTGGGTGTCGGTGATTTCGCCGTGCTCCGCCTCGTAAGCTGCGATGCGCGTCTTAGTGTCCGTCGTGTCTTCGCCGCCCAGTCCCATCACCAGGTGCGCAATGGCCTGCCGCAACCGCGCATAATCCTCAGGGCAGCTCTCCTTGATTGCTGCAAGCTTCGCCGCGCCGGTTTTCTCGAGGTCGGATGCCTTCGCAACAAAACGGTCGCTCTTGGCGTGGTACACCGGCCGCATGTAAGCCTCGGTGACGGCGGCAATCGATCGCAGCACGCTTTTTTCGCCGCAGCCGGCACAGGCGCCGTCGCCGGAAACCAGCGCGTCGTAGTTCGTCCGAACCATCAGCATGTTGCGCAGCGTGGCAGTCTTCGAGTCCGCCGGATTGGCGCCGTTATAAAGGCCCAGATATTTCTGCGCGGTGTCAGGCAGCAGGTCGAGGAATGCCGTGCCAGTCTCGTGCTCGGCGTTCACTTCTTCGGTCTCCTGCACCATCTTCAGCGCCATGTGGTCGCCGCAGGCCGTAACGCAGGCCGCGCAGCCCTTGCACAGATCGCTCACAAAGATGGAGAAGATGCCGCCGGAGCCGGGTGCCTTACGCTCAGGAGACGAGAAGATGGCGTTGGTCTTCTGATAAGCCATCGGCACCTTGTCAATGATCGAGTAGAACTGCGTCTTGGCCGCAGTCGAGAAGCCGTCGACAGACTCGGTGACTTCGCGAATGATCGTAGGCATCGGAGTGCCGGTTTTCATCTCCGCCAACATGCGCTGGCGAGCAAGCTTTTCAATCTCGGGCAGCTTGTCGAGCATCTTCCTGCGCTCAGCGGGATCGGCCACATAGCGCGTGACCGCTGTACCCAGAATCGTGCCGAGATCCTGCGAACAATTGGGGAGCGCCGTATCAGGGCAGGCCGAGATGCACTCCATGCACTGCGTGCAATTCTCAGCAATATAGAGCGGCGTCTCGCGCCGTGCAACGTATTTCGACGCAGTGTCACCGGTGGCCGCAGCGATGACACCCATCGCCGATAGCGGCGTAGCCGGCTGATCGTAGCCGAAGTGGGAGCGGAACTCCGCATCGAATACATTGACGGATGAAATCGGCGTGCGCGCCGCTTGCCCGGGGGGCGGCAGCGTCGAGCGCCGCCCGGTGCTGCAACTCACTTCAGCAAAGGCCGGGACAGATTCGAGAATCGGCAGCAGCGCCTGCCCGCGCAGGCTGGAGTGATCGACCGCGGTAACTTCGCCAATCGCGATCTCTTTCACGCGCTCAAAGCCCTGAATCATCACTTCCATGTTCGATTGCACGACCGCGTCGCCAAGCTTACCGAACTTCTTCACGTATTGTTTGTGTACGACCTCGCGGAATTGCTCCTGCGTGATGCCGAACTCCTGCAGCATGGGGCTTACCGCGAAAAACGCTCCGAGGAATGCGTTGCCCTGCATGCGCAATTGCAGATCGGCGCGGTCGGTGGCGTTGCGCGCTATTTCAAAACCGGGCAGCGTGAACACGCGAATCTTTTTCTGGATGATCTGCTGGCGCGCCCAGATGGGCAGGTTCTGCCATGCGCGCTCGCCGTCCACGTCCGACTCCCAAACCAGGCTGCCGCCCTGCTGCATTCCGTCCAGCGGATTGGTGTGCGTGAAGGCTTTCGGATCGCAGCAGAGAACGACGGTCACATGGCGCAAATCGCAGTTGACACGGATGCGATCTTTGGCCGCGACCATAAAGTAGCTCGTAGGCGCGCCCTTCTTCTCGGAACCGTACTTCGGATTGGCGCTGACGTGAATCACTTCCTTGGGATTGCCCAGGTCGTCTTTCAACCCGTCGCGCTCAAAGAGCAGGTCGTTCAGATCGCCGAGGATTGCGCCGAGATTCTTGCCGGTGGTGATTGCGCCCCAGCCGCCAATGGAATGGAAGCGTACAGCCACCGCACCGGTAGGAAGCAACGAGGGCGTTTCATCGCCGATGACGCTGTAGGGATGGTCGATGCCGAGGACGATAAAGTTGATGCCGTCCGCAGCGGTCTTGCCGTCTTTGCGCGCGCGGCCCGCGGCAGCGAACTCGAAGGCTCCAATAATGTGCTCGGGACGAAAGTCCCGCGAGCCCAGGCCGTAGCTGCCGCCGATAAAGCGCGGAACCTCGGCAAGCGTGATCGACGGCAAACCTTCTGTTCCCTGCAATGCTTTTGAAAACGCGGTGCGGACATCGCGGCCAAGCGGATTGTCGCCAGAAAGAGCTTCGTCCGTCCGCTCGAGAATGATGACGTTCTTCTTGCCCTTGAGCGCCGCAACAAGAGCGGCCTCGGGGAACGGGCGAATCACGTTGACGTGAACGGAGCCTACGCTTGCGTTCCGCGTCTGCCGCAGATAATCGACTGCCGCTTCAATATTCTCCCCCGCTGAACCAAGCGAGACAAAAACCGTGTCAGCATCTTCTGTCTTGTACTTGGTCACCAGGCCGTAATAGCGCCCAGTCAAATCGCCGAAGTCTTTATACGCGGCTTCGAGGAACGCAAGAATCGGCTCGGCAAAATTGTTGCGCCGCGCCACAATTCCCTGCATGTAGTGCTCTTGATTTTGCACCGGTCCCAGCAGAATGGGGTTGGTAATATCCATCATCTTGGGAACGCGGCGGCGCGTGGGTCCAAACAGAACGCGCTGCGCTGGCGTGGGGCAGTCGATGATGTCGTCCGGCGCGCCAAGATATTCGCGGATCAAATCGGATTCGTGTTTGTAGAACGTGCGCTCCAGGTGCGTAGTCAGGAAGCCGTCCATGATGTTCATGCCCGGCGTGAGCGAAAGCTCGGTCACGCGGCGCAGAATCAGCGCCTGATCGGCGGCCTGCTGCGCATCCTTGCCGAAGAGCATGATCCAGCCTGTGTCAAGCGCTCCATAAACATCGTCGTGGCCGCAATGAACATTGAGGGCGTGCTTGGTCAGCGCTCGCGCGCCGACCTCGAGCACCATGGTCGATCCCTTGCCGGGCGCGTGGTAATACTGCTCAACGCCGTAGACAACGCCTTGGCCGGAAGTAAAGTTGACCACTCGCTTGCCGCAAACCGAATGCGCAATCGCTCCGCCCTGGGCCGCATGCTCGCCTTCCGCTTCAATGGCGATGGTGTTACTGCCAAACACATTCAGCTTGCCCTCGGCATAAGCCTGCTGGAACAGCTCGCCGCCTTCAGTAGAAGGCGTGATGGGGTAGAAAACGCCGGCGTCGGCGATGCGCGTCTCGGTGTGGTAGCTGACGAGCTGATTCCCGTTGGCGGTAACGCGGATGCCTGGATAGCGAGCTTTCATAGTTCCCTCACGTTGAAGCCTGGTTTAGCGAAATCTGGTCTAGCGAAGCCTGGTTTAGCGAAGCCTGGTTTAGTGAACCCTGGTTTAGTGAAGTCCGGACTAACGAGATATTGCTCGGCGTCTTCAGATTGCATCGCACGCGCCAGAGCGCTCAGGGCGCGGACCAGAAGCGATTCCGCAGCTTGGGAGCTGTTCCGCAGCATGTTTGAACACCGCATCAAATCCGACGCTTAATTGACTGGCTGTTCATAAGACGGCCTTGTCAAAACCCCTATCAATTGTCGAACATGTCGAACGGCCGGAACGTGAAAAGGAAGTCTTAGGGGGTACTCCTTAAACGCAACCAGCCATTCTCAGTATGCGCCCAATATAGAGACGGCATACCGGCATATGAGATGCCTGCGGCAGGCAGCGCACCGCGCAAATTCGCCCAGGCACCGGCTGCGCTACCATAAACACATGATTGGGGTTCGCATGTTTGTGGTGGTCTGGCAGTTCGAGATTGCAGAGGACAAGGTGGCCGGCTTTGAGGCTGCTTACGGGCCCGACGGAGCCTGGGCGCAACTCTTCCGGACATCACCAGATTATTTGGGGACCGAACTGCTCCAGGACACCTATGCATCCGGGAATTACCTGACCATCGACCGCTGGACCAGCGAAGAGGCGTTTCGCGCCTTCCGCAAGGATCATGACCGCGATTATGAGGTTTTGGATCGGAAGTGCGATGACCTCACCAGCCGAGAGACGAGGGTGGGAGCGTACTCGGTTTGAGATCAGGATTTTCGCTCAATCAAGAATAAGAACGTTCCGGCTGAACTCTGCTCCGGCCAAATATTTAATGCCGCGGTCAAACGTAACCAACACGCCATCTTCTTTAATCGCCAGTCCCAACAGATAGGCATCGGTCACCTGCTGATGGCCTGTGATGCGCGCAGCAAACGACGCGGTGAGGGCAGTCCAGCTTCCAGAGATGGGCCAATAGCGGTAGCCGGGCCATTGGGCCAGATCCTTGAGAATTGCAGCGGCGTGCAGAAACGTCCTGATAATCGGGCCGCTTGCCGGATTCGTAACGACCCGAACGTATCCTGCCTCGGTCAAAGGGCAAATCCCCCACTCCTGGTCGCCTAAAGAGTCGAACCATCTTTGTGCCGCCGAGTATTGTGGATGCTGACTGCTGGTGAGCGCAATCAAGGCGTTCACATCAAGCAAATTTCTTCGGATCAAACTCATCCTCCTCGAGCTGCTTGACCATTTCTGAAGTTATGGTGCGCCCGGTCCTTGGAAGCAGCGGAAGCCCGTTTGGAGATCTCTCGAATTCAAAATGTTCTGGTTCTGAGGCCGGCGCAGATTCCACCTTGCGAACAAGTTCGTTCATCGCGGCGCTCAGCGAGATCCCTTTTGCGTTGGCGTAGTACTTCGCGAATTCATGGACATCGTCATCAAGCGTGATCGTAGTTCTCATGCACTCATTGTGCACCAATCTCAAATTTGATGCAAATAATCAATATTGATGCTTTTATGATACTATGATGCGATTTTAAGATTTGATGCGATCCTGCCGACTTGATGCAACTTCCCCGCCTTCGCTGTGAGCCTCGGCACACCTGAACGCCCAGCCGCCAATCCTTCCCTCTTTGTTCGCCATTTTCTCCTGTCCTTCTATGTCTCATCCTGCTACAATCCCATCGAAATCCAATTCAAGCTCCCTCGCCGTTTCCTGCCTGAAAAGCACGAGATGCGCAGAGCGAGCACCTTTTGAGGAGCCCTCCCAATGCCCATCGTCGACGACCGCGCCAAGGCTGTAGAACTTGCCCTAGCACAGATTGAAAAACAGTTCGGAAAGGGGTCGATTGTGCGTCTCGGCTCTCGGGAGGCGCTGCTGCCGATCGCGGTGATTCCGACGGGGTCAATCAGCTTTGACCTGGCATTGGGAGTGGGTGGCGTCCCGCGCGGCCGAGTAACGGAGATCTTCGGACCGGAATCCTCAGGCAAAACCACCATCACCTTGCAGATCATTGCCGAAGCGCAGCGCGCTGGCGGGTTGGCAGCTTTTGTTGACGCCGAGCACGCACTTGACCCCGGCTACGCGAAGAAGCTTGGCGTCGATGTCGACAATCTGCTCGTCTCACAGCCCGACAGCGGCGAGCAGGCGCTTGAAATCACAGAAGCGTTGGTTCGCTCCGGCGCCATCGATGTGCTGGTCGTCGACTCCGTGGCCGCGCTGGTGCCCAAGGCCGAGCTTGACGGTGAGATGGGCGACTCGCACATGGGCCTGCAGGCGCGGCTCATGTCGCAGGCGCTGCGCAAACTTACCGGCACGGTTTCGAAGTCGCGCACCGCGCTCATTTTCATCAATCAAATTCGCGAAAAGATTGGCGTGATGTTCGGAAACCCCGAGACGACGACCGGCGGCCGCGCGCTCAAATTCTATTCCTCTGTGCGCATCGATATCCGCCGCATTGCCGCGGTAAAAGAAGGCGACACCGTAGTCGGCTCACGCACCAAAGTCAAGATCGTGAAGAACAAAGTGGCCGCGCCCTTCCGCGAAGCGGAGTTCGATATTCTCTACGGCGAAGGCATCAGCCGCGAAGGCGATGTGCTCGATCTGGCGGCTACGCATAACGTCGTCGAGAAGAGTGGCGCGTGGTATAGCTTTGGCGGCGAACGCATTGGCCAAGGCCGTGAGAACACCCGCGGCTTCCTGAAGGAGAACAAAGACATCTACGCGAAGATCGACGCCGAGCTGCGCAAGCGTCTGAGCATTGGCGCCGTAAAAGCCGATGTGCCCGAGGCACCGTCCGGCGGCGCGGCAGAAGCCAAAGAAGTGGTGCGCGGCAAGAAAGGCTAGCGTCTATTTCCGCCGCACACCAAAGCGAACCCCGCAGCTCTGCGTCGGTTCCCAAAATAGCGGACAGATTACCCGTCATTCGCTCGAAATTTCGCCTCTAGGCCCGTGACGATTCCACAGTAATTGCTCCGCTGAATGCGGAACCGCGAACAAGCGTGAGCACTGTTATGTCATCTTCTTGTCCGAAGTCCTTTGCGGCTTGTGCGATGGCCTCTGCTGACCGCCCGCTGATAGCCTCGGTTCGTTCAAAGCCGAAGAGTTCTTTGTTTTCATTCATGGCTTCCAGCACGCCATCGGAAATAAACGTCAAATGGTCGTGAGGTCTCAATTCGAAACTGAATTCGGCGTAAGCTGCGTCGGGGGTTAGCCCGAGTGGCAGCCCGCCATCGATGGGCCACGCCTGGCCATTGCAATACGGCGGCAAATGGCCGGCATTGGAAACGACTGTCGCTCCATTCTGTTCAATAAGCGCCGCACAACACGTGGCAAAACCTGTGATCTGCCCATAGAGTACGCGGTTGAGATGGGCCAGAACTTCTAAAGGCTGACGCCTTGGAAAATCGCGCAGCGCACCGATGATTGTGCTGACCGTCATGGCAGCCTTGAGCCCCTTGCCGCTGACGTCCCCCACGATGACCAGCAAAGACCCGTCGCGCCCCGGCAGCACCTGAAAGAAATCACCGCCAACCTCCTGCGCGGGCAGGTAGACGCTATCCACCACGAATCCCGGCGTACTCGGAGCGACTGCCGGGATCAACATCTCCTGAACTTCCCGTGCACTGCGATACTCCTGCTCCAGGGCGCTTTGCCGCTGCCCCTGCTCCACGGAGTATCGCCAGGCGACATAAAAAATAGCGGCCAGGAATAGGGCGCCAATGATGGCGCTTGCGGGCAGGGCCACGCCCCCAATGCTGAGAAGCGGAGCGCTGAGTTTCGTCGCAAGAGTCCAGTGAGTCCAGCGAGCACCAAGGCCTGAGAAGTCGATAGCGCCCTGATAGAGATCGGAGATCAATGCGGTAAGAGCCAGAGTCCATCGGGCGGCATCCTGCCGTTTGCGGATGGCGAAGAGGAAGATGACGACGATGAAGAACTCAAGAAAGACGACGGGAATGGTTGAAACGACGTCGGCGATGAGGAAAAAGCGCGGAAAGAGTCGGGTCCAGTCAAAGCAGACCATCACCGAATCGACGAGGGCAAGGGCGATGCCGGCAACAGAGAGGATTTTGGTCCAGCGAACCAGGCCGGCGTTGTCGTGCAGGCCGAGCAGATAGAGAAGCAGGAACCAACTGGCAATATCGTTGATGACAATCATCGGCCCGATGGTGCCGTACAGAACAGCGAACAAGTTCATCCGGAGAAAGACGAACGTTGCTAATCCTGATAAGGGAAAGACCATGGCCAGCGCCAGCCAGCCAAGCATGTGGCGCCGGCGGTTGCGCAACCAGGCGAACAGCGCGAGTATCCCCACCAGCCCGGAGATCAACTGCTCCGCGAGCTCGAACAGGTTGCCTCGCAGTTCGCGGTAAGCGGCGCGATCAATATGCGCGTTAACGGCATCGAGACTACCGACCTGGGGCATGCCGACCAGACCGCCCTCGTCCGGATTGCTGAGATAAATGTGCGGCGCCTTCCACACACGGAGTGCGAGAACCCCTGAGCGCGGCGCGCCGAGCGGGATAGCGACGGGCAAATGGTACATGTACCACGATGGACGCGGTGGCAGCTTGCCGATGCTGCCGACGAGTTGGCCGTTCCAGTACACCTCGCCTGCGTCCTGGACATTGGGCAGCGAAAGCGCAAGTGTCCAGCCTGCTGGAGCGTTTTCGGGAATGACCAGATGCAGCCGATACCACCCGAAGCCGGTATAGCCGGGATGACCTTGCCCCTCCCACGGCCGGCCCGCTTGAATTGGTTGCCACTGCGAGTCGTCCAGTGCCGGCGATGCCCACGCGAGATCGTCGCCAGCGTGGAACTCCCACGGGCCATTGAGCGGAATCGTTCCTTTTCCCAGCCCATCCACGACAATTGGCACGACAACCGAACGTGTGGTTGCCTGCCCAACGGACAAAGCGGCGAAGCCGACGAGCAACGCAAACGAAGCTAGATAGCGGGCCAATAGACCCCGAGGAATCATGCGGCAAGCATATCTTGGCCTACCCAAATTGCCACAACGAGATTTCCAGGCGTGACATTGACCCGTAACCCTATCCCGTCCATGGCCTTATTTGGACCAGCCGCCTCGCGCATCCCGGAAACTGGTTCTGCCGCGGATGCTCTGCCGTAGAATCCCTTTAGAGCCCAAATGCCAGTCAAAGCCATCTATCCCGGCACATTCGACCCGCCGACAAACGGTCACGTTGACCTGATCCAGCGCGGATCCAAGCTGTTTGACCATCTGACGGTAGCGATCCTGATGAACCCGGTGAAGAATCCGCTCTTCACGGTACAAGAGCGTATCGAGATGCTCAAAGAGGCCACCAAGCCGCTCGGCAACGTCTCGGTTGCAAAGTTCGACGGCCTTATGGTGGAGTTCGCGCGGAAGGTTGGCGCGACGGCGGTGCTGCGCGGCATTCGCGCCATCTCCGACTACGAGGGCGAGTTCCAGATGGCACTGATGAACCGGCGTCTGGCTCCGGAGATTGAGACCGTCTTCCTCCAGCCGGCCGGTCGCTACTCGTTCGTCAGCTCGCGCATGGTCAAGGAAGTCTTCAGCTTCGGCGGCGACATCACTGGCCTCGTGCCGACGAACGTGCTGAAAAAACTGCGCGCGCGGATCAAAAACGGCGGCTGAGGCGCGCGAACGGCAGCTGAAGCCGCGCCGTCCACAGCCTGGATTTTGCGCCCACCTCAAAATCTGTCAAAATAGAAGAGATATGACCGTCACAGCTCCCACAAAAATCTTTGCCGACCGCATTGGCCGGATCGAAGTTTCCGCAACTATGGCCGTGGCCGCCGAGGCGGCTAAGCTGCGCGCACAGGGCGCAAACCTGGTGGATTTTGGCGCCGGTGAGCCTCATTTTGCCACTCCGCGCCACATTAAGGACGCTGCGATAGCCGCCATTGAGGCCAACTTCACGCGCTATACCGTGGTGCCGGGAATTCCCGACGTGCGCAAGGCGATCGTGGATCGGCACGCGTGCGACTTCGGCTCGGACTACACGATCGACGAGGCGGTGTTTACTTCTGGCGGCAAGCTGGCGTTGTTTAACACCATTCAAGTCCTTATCGACCACGGCGACGAGGTGATTCTGCCTGTTCCCTACTGGGTGAGCTTCAAGGACATCATCCAGTACGCAGGCGGCAAAGTCGTGTACCTCGAAACGAGCGAAGCCGAGAGCTTCCGCATCACGGCCGACGCAATTGAGCGTGCAATCACGCCGCGCACCAAGGCGATCATTTTGAACTCGCCATCGAATCCGGCTGGCTCCGTGGTGTCGGCGGATGATCTGGAGCGGATCGTCCACCTGGCGCACGACCGCGGGATTTTTCTGCTTCTTGACGAGTGCTACGTCTACCTCAATTACGCGGGTAAGCCGGTGTCCGGCGGCTCGTTCACCTGGGCCAAGGAGCACATCGTCATTCTCGGCTCCCTGTCGAAGACCTACTCAATGACCGGGTGGCGAGCGGGATTTGCGCTGGCCGACAAAAAAGTTGCGGCGAACCTGAGCAAGCTGCAGTCGCAGTCAACTTCGAACGCAACCAGTTTTGTGCAGAAAGCGGCGATTGCGGCGCTCACTAGCTCGCAGGAGTGCGTGGCCGAGTTCCGTGCCGAATTTATTGAGCTGCGCGACTACATGCTGGCCGCGCTTGCAAAGATTCCCGGCGTAACATGCACCAAGCCTGAGGGCGCGTTTTACGTTTACCCGAACATCTCGGCTTACCTGGGTAAGGGCGGTATCCGTACCGCGACGGAACTGGCCACACGCCTGCTGCACGAAGGGCATGTCGTGACCGTGCCGGGCGAGGCCTTCGGGACGAATGAGCACGTCCGCATTTCGTATCCCGTGACCAGAGAGAACATCGACGAGGGCACGCGGCGGATGGGCGAATTCCTGACGGGTCTGAAATAGTCAGGCATCAGTTGTCAGGTTTCAGCGATCTGGCGGCCCGAGGGCAGCACACCACGCCAAAATCAAAATGATTCTGGCAAGACTAGAACTGGTTGCATAAATCCTGTTTTGAAAGGGCACGCCTTTAGCCGTGCCGTCAAAGTCGCATAAACATTAGGGCTAAACAGGCTGCGGAAAAAGTCTTCGATGAGTCACTTTTTCTCCACAGGGGATTGAGATATGACGTAGGTATGCGTGGAGACGACGAGCAGCAAAGAGGGATGTTCAGTTACG
>Ga0207933_1000845_pt1 | contig 26628 bp, 21 predicted proteins | sample NGESurdeep092012_4_FD_184488 | JGI IMG/M metagenome (GOLD analysis project Ga0207933, IMG submission 184488) | Arctic peat soil microbial communities from Barrow, Alaska - NGEE Surface sample F53-3 deep-092012 (SPAdes) | ecosystem: Environmental > Terrestrial > Soil > Wetlands > Peat ... | reverse complement strand
CTGCGCCTACGATAAAAGCAGTCTTCATACTCTCCTTTTCGAATGAATCTGCCATCAGGAGGGATCCAATTTGCCGCGTAGATCAGGTTAAATCAGCTCCTTCGACCCCATTAGACTGTTTTTTGCGGCTTCTGCAACGTTGGTGTCACGGGAAATTACTCAACTGTTACCGACTTAGCCAGATTCCTCGGCTGATCGACATCGCAGCCGCGGCGCACCGCGATGTGATAGGCGAGCAGTTGCAAGGGAATCACCTCAATCAGCGGCGCCAGCAGCTCCGGCGCCGAGGGCACATAAATCACATGGCTGGTCAGCTCCTGAATTTGGCGATCGCCCTCCGTCGCTACTGCGATCACCTGGCCTGAGCGCGCCGTTACTTCCTGAATGTTCGAGAGCGTCTTTTCATAGCGCAGAACCGAATCGGGATCGCTTTCATCCTTGGTCGCCAGAACGACCACCGGCAGCGACTCGTCGATAAGCGCATTCGGGCCATGCTTCATCTCGCCGGCCGGGTAGCCCTCGGCATGGATGTAGGAGATCTCCTTCAACTTGAGCGCTCCTTCCAAGGCTACGGGGAAGTGGATGCCGCGGCCAAGAAAGAGGAAATCCTTGGCATTTGAATAGAGCTTGGCCAGCCGTTCGCAATCGGCATCGCGGGTGCGCAGCACCTCCTCAATCTTGCCGGGAATGCGGCTGAGCTCATCGACCATCGTCAGGCTGGCAGCCGGATCAAGAGCGCCGCGCACCTGCGCCAAATGAAGGGCAAAGAGAAACAGAGCCGTGAGCTGCGCAGTGAAGGCCTTGGTGGAGGCGACGCCAATCTCCGGGCCCGCGTGGGTATAGATGGTGCCATACGCCTCGCGGGCGATCATCGCTCCCACCACATTGCAGATAGCGATGGTCTTGGATCCCTTGGCAATCATCTCCCGCTGCGCCGCCAACGTGTCCGCGGTTTCCCCGGATTGGGTAATCAGCATGCCCAGCGCCTGCGGATCGGCAATGGGATCGCGATAGCGGTATTCGCTGGCATAATCCACTTCCACCGGAACGCGGGCCAGCCGCTCAATCATGTACTTGCCGGCGAGCGCCGCGTGCCAACTCGTGCCGCAGGCGGCGATATTGATGCTGTTGGCGGCGCGGAACTCCGCCGCGCCAATCTTCATCTCACCCAGATAGACAGCGCCGGTGTCGAGTGAGACGCGGCCTAGCGTGGTCTCCCGCACGGCGCGCGGCTGCTCGAAGATCTCCTTGAGCATGAAGTGCTTGTAGCCGCCCTTTTCCGCCTGGATCGGGTCCCAAAGAATGGTTTGCAGCGGACGCTCGATGGGCTTGCCTTCCAGATCGGTGAGCCGGACCCCCTCAAGGGTAAGGACAGCCACATCGCCATCCCCCAGGAAGTAGAGCTTGCGGGTGTGGTGCAGGATGCCGGGTACGTCGGAGGCGACAAAGTACTCGCCATCGCCCACGCCGACTACCACCGGCGGCCCGGAGCGGGCCGCGACAATCTTGTTGGGCTCATCGGCCGAGATCACGACCAACGCAAAAGAGCCGGTCAGTCTGCGCGCCGCGGCGCGCACCGCGTCTTCCAGAGGAATCGCCCTGCCTGCTTCTTGGGCAGTGCGCAGCTCCCGCTCGATCAGGTGCGCAATGATTTCAGTATCCGTTTCGGTGACGAAGCGGTGGCCCTGCTCCGCCAGCGCCTTTTTTAGAGTGAGGTAGTTCTCGACAATACCGTTGTGCACCACGACGATGCGCCCGGTGCAGTCGCGGTGGGGATGAGCGTTCTCCTCCGTCGGGCGCCCGTGCGTCGCCCAGCGCGTGTGCCCTATTCCGTAAGAACCTTGGATGGGGTGCTCCCGGACTGCTTGCTCAAGATTGCGCAGCTTGCCGGCGGCGCGACGCAGCTCAAGCCCATCGCCGTTCCCCCCAACCGCGATTCCAGCCGAATCGTAGCCGCGGTACTCCAGCCGGCGCAGTCCCTCGAGGATGACCGGCACCACTTCCTTCGGTCCAATGTAGCCTACGATTCCGCACATGGCAGTATTGTACGGGCTTGCCCGGGCGGGTCGAATGGCCCGGACGGGGAAGCGGAGCTAGGGCCTTCTCATGGAACGCCCTAGTCTTCCAGGCGATAGGAAAATTCTTCAATCACCGGGTTGGTGAGCACCTCTCGCGCGATGCGTTCAACCTCTTCCCGGACGGCCGACACCCCCAGACCCGGCTCCAGCGCGATCTGAAAGTATTTTCCCTGCCTGACTTCGCAAATCCCTTTGTACTGCATCTTTTTGAGGGCGCTATGGATGGTTTGTCCTTGAGGATCGAGGACCGTGCGTTTGGGCATGACGTAGACATGAGCCTTCATCGTGGCCGATTATAAACGCTGGAGTCTCTCAGAGTTTTCTTTCGCGGAAAGGTCCTACGAATCACAGCGCATGACAAATTACCTGGAATTGCCCATTGGCGACAATGCTCCCGAGGTTATCAACACGATCATCGAGATCCCGGCGGGGGCCATCAATAAATATGAGTATGACAAGACCCTGCACGTCTTCCGGCTCGACCGGAATCTTTACTCGCCGGTGCACTATCCGGGCGACTACGGCTTCATTCCTTCCACTTTGAGCGAGGACGGCGATCCGCTCGACGTCATGGTGCTGGTGGACGCGCCCAGTTTTCCCGGCTGCCTGATGATGGTGCGGCCCATCGGCCTGCTGGAAATGCTGGACCAGGGAGTGCTGGACGAAAAAGTGCTGGCCGTAGGCAAGCACAATCCCCGTTATGCGGATGTGTGGAACTATTCGGAGATCTATCCACACATGCTCAAAGAACTGACCCATTTCTTTGCGATTTACAAGGATCTGGAGGGCAAGCGGGTAGAGGTCAAGGGATGGCATGACGCGGCCTACGCGCGGGCCAAGGTCATGGAATCCGCCGAGCGGTACAAGAAGAAGTGTGCGGCGAAGTAGCTCCCTCGCTTGCGCGAGGCAATTCTGTAGGCTTTTGCACAAAAGAGAATCGAATGAACCGTGAAGCCTGGGCGGGAAAAGTGATTGACCGGCGCCGCATGCTGCTGGGAATGATGACGGCTGCAGCCACGCCGCTGGCCGTGCACGCACAAGCCGGCCCGCAGGAGCATCCCGCTTACCGCCAGGACGCGACCCTTCCGCTCAAGATAGAGGATTTGGAGCTGACAGAGGTACACGGGCATTACGAGACAGAAGCCGGCGTCAACCACCAGACCCAGGTGAATCCGCTGGACGTCTATGAGCAGTATCGGCGGCCGGCATATCAGGATCATCCCGGCGGCACGGTGCGGGTCGCAACGAAGGCAGTCTATCTGCGCATCCACACCGCGGGCGGTCCGGACGGGCTCTATGGACCGATTGATCATGAGACCGCCATCGTGGTCCGCGAGCAACTGCGGCCCTTTTTGCGGGGTAAGGATGCGCTGGCTGGCTCAAAGCTGTGGGACCAGATGTACCGCTCCTATCGCCATTCGCGCGATGGAATTTTTATGATGGCCATCAGCGCCGTGGACAACACACTTTGGGACGTGAAGGGCCGCGTCTACGGCGTTCCCGTCTACCGCCTGTTGGGAGGGCCTACGCGGCCATCGGTGGAGATGTACGCCAGCTGCCTGGGCTTTTCTCTTCAGCCGGAGGCGGTTCGCAAACGCTGCCTTGCCATTCAGGCGCAGGGCTATCGCTATCAGAAATGGTTCATGGGCTACGGTCCCGGCTCCGGTCCGGAAGGGATGCGCAAGAATGTGGAACTGGTAGCACTGCTACGCGAGACCCTGGGAGAGGATGCCGAGATCATGTTTGACGCCTATCACTCCTGGGATCTCGACTACGCACTGGAATGGGCGCACCAGGTGGAGAAATACCGTCCTTACTGGATCGAGGAAGCGTCGCAGCCGGAGGACATTGAGAGCTTCGCCATCCTGCGCCGCAGCACGACGATTCCCGTAGCCTCAGGAGAGCACTTCTACGGGCGATGGGAGGTGGCGCGCTACCTGCAAGCCCAGGCCCTCTCGGTGGTGCAAGCCGATCCGGAGTGGTGCGGGGGCATCTCTGAGCTGGTCAGAATTGGAACCGTTGCCTCGCTGCACGATGTATTGGTTATTCCCCACGGGCACAGCCTGCACGCCGCTCTGCACGTCATCGCGAGCCAGCCCCCGATGACCTTTCCACTGGGCGAATACCTCGTCAACAAAATGCGCAACTACTATCATTTCGAAAAGAATCCTCCCTTCCCTGAGAAGGCCCATATCGCTTTGCCCACAGGACCGGGATTCAACATCGAACTGGACCCCGCCAAAATCGAGTCGCAAAACGCCCTGCGCCTCGACTAGCGCGGAATCTGGCAGGCTGCGTTGACGCGCTTGCGCATAGGGGTACAAGTCCTGTCCGGTTAGCTTGTTTTCACAATGATCTTCCCGTTGGGATGGTCCTCGGCCTTGCGCTGAGCCTCCCTGATCCAATCGAACGGCAGGACTTTGGCGATGGGGATGGTGAATTTTCCCAACGCGGCATCGTTGGCGAGCTCCGCCAGACGGGCTGCGTCCGGCTGGGCCATAAAGCTGGCCGTACGCACGCCATACTTTTCCGCATCCGCCGGAGGCGCCAGCACTGATCCAAAGACACCGCCCTTCTTAAGAACGCGAAGGGTCTGCGCAGCCGCGCTGCCGCCGATGGTATCCGCCACCGCGTCGAGATCGCGCAGCGTCCCCATCTGCTCGGGATCGTCCAACGCAACCACCTGCTGGGCTCCCAGCGCTTCGGCATCCCCAACCTGCTTCTTGCGCACGCCGGCAATCACCTTCGCGCCGTGCTCCAGAGCCACATGGACCGCGGTTCGTCCCACACCGCCCAGCGCGCCCAGCACCAGCACCGTTTGCCCGCGCTCGATCTTTATAGCGCGCTCGATCAATTGCGCTCCGGTTAGCGACACCAGAGGCAGCGCGGCGGCCTCCTCAAAACTGAGCTTCTCCGGCATTGGCGTAAGCTCGCTCGCCTTCACCACCGCCAGTTCGGCATAAGTGCTCCGGGCCAGGGCCATCACCCTCTGGCCCTGGGTAAAGCCGGTCACGCCTTCGCCGGTGCGCTCCACTTCCCCGGCCAAATCGCGGCCCAGAATTGCCGGAAGCGTGACGTCGATCCGCCCCCGCGTCGCGCCGCTGCGAATCTTCCAATCGATGGGATTGATGCTGATGGCGCGCACCCGCACCAGCACTTCGCCGGCGGCGGCCACCGGGTCGGTCACATTTTCAAGCTCAAGCTGTTCAACGCCGCCAAAACCTTTCAGAACCGCAGCATGCATTTCTTGCCTCCCTGTGCCAGCTTCTCTCCAGCTACGATGAGCGGGCGGCGGCAGGGTTGCCTGCCCGGGCGTGCCAGGCGGCCTGTAGGAGCCGCCTATATAATCCGACCGTCGCTCAAAACTATCGGATGGGGCGCCGGCAAGCTCTCCGTGGCTGGCGATACACCGATCCCTATTCGAAGCGGAGGCTTTCCTTATGGTTGTGAATTCTTCTCGATGGCTTGCTGCACTTCTTTCTCTGGGGATGGCCTTCTGTCTCTGGGGCCAGCCGCTAACAGCGCAGACGAAACCGGCGCGGCTCGGGATCTTTGAAGGTCAAACGGATGTTGGGAGCGTGAGGCCGCCAGGACGCGCGGTGTACGACGCGGCGAAGGGTACTTATACGATCACTGCGGCCGGCGCGAATATCTGGTCCACCGAAGATGGCTTTCATTTTCTATGGACGAAGGCTTCAGGCGACGTATCGCTGGCGGCGGATATCCGGTTTGCGGAGAGCTCCGGGAGCCACAGCCCCTACCGCAAGGCGGTGTTGATGTTGCGCCAGTCGCTCGATGCGGACGGAGTTTACGCCGACGCGGCGAGGCACGGGTCGGGAATGACGGCACTCCAGTACCGGCGGGCCAAAGGAGCCGCGACCGAGGACATCGAGCTGAACGTCGGCTCGCCGGAGCGATTGAAGATTGAAAAGCGCGGCGACCTCATCACCATGCTCCTCAGCATGCATGGCGAGCCGCTGCATCCGGTAGGGGCATCGATCAAGCTGCATCTGGAGGAGCCGTTTTACGCCGGCATCGGCGTTTCCGCGCACAATCAAAACCGAAGCGAGACCGCAGTTTTCTCCCAGGTCGAGTTGAAGACTCTGCCGCCGCAAACCGCCGGGGGGACTGCGCTCTACAGCACGCTGGAAACGATCGGCATAGGGGCCGACCGGGGCCGCGCGGTCGCCGTCTATTCCCGGCGCGCTCTCTTTGAGGCGCCGAACTGGTCGCCGGACGGCAAGTATCTTCTCTTCGACGGAGAAGGGAGGATTTGGAAAATGCCGGTCGCCGGCGGCACTCCTACGGCCCTCGACATCGGGCAAGCCAGCCATTGCAACGGCAGCCACGGCTTTTCACCCGACGGCAAATGGCTGGCAATCAGTTGCTCCACGCCCGGCCGGCCCGGATCGCGGGTCTATGTTGTTCCCGCGGCGGGAGGCTCCCCGCGCGTGGTGACGGAGAATCCCAACTCCTACTGGCATAGCTGGTCGCCGGACGGCAAGACGATCATCTTCACTCGCCCACAGAAGGGCGGGGCGATCAATATCTATTCCATACCAGCAGAGGGAGGAGCGGAGAGAGCACTGACCACCGGTACGGGCACCAACGACGACCCCAACTACTCGCCGGATGGAAAGTATATCTACTTCAACTCCGACCGTTCCGGCCATATGCAGATCTGGCGCATGCATCCGGACGGAAGCCATGCGGAGCAAATTACTTCTGACGAGCGGGCGAACTGGACGGCGCATCCATCTCCGGACGGAAAATGGATCGTTTACATCAGTTATGACAAGGGAGTTACCGGCCATCCCGCGAACAAGGAGATTGAACTGCGCCTTATTTCTCTCAGCGACAAAAACGGGAGTACTCTGGTAAAACTCACCGGTGGCTCGGGCACGATGAACGTGCCTTCCTGGTCGCCTGATAGCCTCCACCTGGCCTTCGTAAGCTACCAGTTCCTACCTGTTCCAGAGGGTGCAGCGGGGAAGGAAGCGATCGGGGGGACTACGGAGTAATCCGTCGATGCGCAATCTACCTTGAGGGGATAGTGCCCGAAGGACGAAAGCGGATTCACGATAGGTGCAGCCCGAGGCAGATGCGCCATACGCGGCTTTTCCGTTAAGAAAAGCCGCACTTCTCGAACCACGGGGGAGCATAGCAATCGTGAATCTGCACTAAGTGCTTACTCCTTATTCAGGGCGTATATTTGTCCGCGTAGAACTATCGGGGTCCGGCAGAGTCGGAGGTTCCATGCTCATTCGTCCGGTGCTTTTCCTCATGCTTACTTCGCTGATGTTTGCGCCCTTGGCGTCCGCACAGGACCAGCCTAAGCAACCGGTTATCCACTTTAACGATGGCGGCGGCGGGGGGCGGATGGAAAGCCTCTTCATCCCGCCCAAGACCGGCGCTCCGTTCAGCATGATCCTGGTCACGGAATATACGCGCTTTCTGGAGGGCGGCGGTACCCTCACTCTGACCAATCAGCGCCGGATCATGCGCGACAGCAGCGGAAGGATCTATCAGGAGCGATGGCTTCTCGTCCCCAAGGGCAGCAAGGTCAAGTCCTTCATGGACGTCTTGCAAGTCATGGATCCGACGACGCATATCTGGTACAACTGCGATACCGCCACCAAGGTGTGCAATCTATATCCTTTCCCCCTCAAGAGCGACCAGAATTACCAGCCTGCACTCGGCACGTCCGGACCGCTGCCGAACGGCAAGGGCGTGCGCCAAGTCGACGACCTAGGCCCCGGAAGCGCACAGGGCGAAGACACACACGGCTACCGCGAAACGATAACTATCGCTGCCGGCGTCCTGGGCAACGACCGCCCCATCGTAGCCACCAGGGAATTCTGGTTTTGCCCGCGCTTAGGCATCAATCTCATCTCGACGGTGGACGACCCGCAGACGGGCAAGCAGGTCTTCACGGTGACGGACTTCTCGACCTCCGAACCTGAGCCAAGCTTCTTCCAGCCTCCAGCCGGTTACAAACTTGTCGACAAACGAAATGGGACGAACTAACTTGCGGCAATTTGGCCTGCGACATTTTGGTTTGCAGTATTGGTCAAGTGCGATGACTTCAGGGAGCTGCGCGCTCGTCGACCGCTTCCCTTCTCTTCCCCATTCGCCGACGAATTCCCTGCCGGTCTGTCCACCGCACGAAAGTAATGGGTTCGGGCGGAAGACAAATTCAAGCAAAATCGCGGGCGGGCGGCGTTTGCCGCAAGCCATTGATAATGAATACGTTATCGGCAAGCAGAGATACATTCGCATGTTTTTATATAAATGAACATTGATGGATAATGCCATTTGCCCATGCCTCGGGTGAATGGGCGGGAGAGGAGCCGGCCCCGGCATCTGCTTCGGAACACCGCGCATCTACTCCGGAGCAACCCCCATCACTGCTCTGGCACGCCCCATCGTTGACAGCGCCCAGACTGGGAAGCAGACAAAACACTGGGAAGCAGATAAAGGCGCGTAGGCCTGGAGGTCCGGCGTCGCTGCGCAGCAGGAACGTGGCCGGCGCAAAGGACCGACCATCTGCGATAGACCATCTGCGATAGACCATCTGCGATAGACCATCTGCGATAGACCATCTGCGATCCCTTAGAATTTACTCTGTGGCTCTTGCAACGCAACCGGTCTCTGCACGCTTAACTTTATCGGCTCAAGTGATTTCCGGCGCTCGGCGCCAGCTCAGGCATGCCGCGAAGCCCGCACGGCTGATCCAGTACTGGCATTTGCTCTCGCTCGATGCACCCACCATCGCAGCACTTTGGGCCTGGAGCTTTGCCCGCGCCTTCGGCCTTGCGCTCCCCGCCGCCTCGCTGGTGCTGCTCTTCGCGGGAACCTGGCTTTTCTATGCTGCCGATCGCATTCTGGACGGCATTCACCAGGAGAGCGCCCGGCTCCGTGAGCGCCACCTGTTCTACCTCCGGCATCGCACGGTCGCCGTTATGGCGGCTATCCCCGCAGGCGCGCTCATCGCGTGGCTGGTCTTCTTCCATATGCTTCCCAGCGTCCGCCTCGACGACGCTCTCATCTTCACCGTGGCCGCCGCCTACTTCCTGCTCGTGCATCTGGGCGGACGCGCCATCGAGCGCTGGTTCCCGAAAGAACTCATCGTCGCCATGGTCTTCGCTGCCGCCACTATCGCCCCGGCATGGGTCCGCCTCCATACCGCCGTGTACCACTACGCCATCTTCGTCTTCGTTACCGCTCTGTTCGCCGCCCTTTGCTGGCTCAACTGCATTGCCATCGAGAAGTGGGAGCGGCCCACGAGCGCGGATCTGGCATGGCAGAGCGGTGACCGAGCCATGGATAGCGCTGCAAATAGCACCACGCGCTGGGGGCAACGGCATCTGCATGGCATCAGCATTGTTCTCGCAACTGCTGCTGTGTTCGCCGCAGCGTTTCTGCTGCACACTGACCTATCCAACTCTTCTACCGTCAGGCTTTGTTTCGCCGTCGCGCTGGCCGCCGTGATTTTCCCTCTGCTCGACCGCCGCCCGCTGAGCGCCCTCCATCTCCGCATCGCCGCGGACGCCGCCTTGCTCACCCCAGCGCTCGTTTTTCTGATCCGCTGATGCAGCCCACGACGCCGGCCGCAAACTTCAACCGCATCGCACGCCTTTACCGTTGGCTGGAATACTTTTCCTTCGGGCCGGCACTCCAGCATTGCCGGCTGTACCGCATTCCGCAGCTCGCCTCTGCAAAGCGGGCTTTGGTTCTCGGCGACGGAGACGGACGATTCCTCACGCGCCTGCTCGCCGCAAATCCAACTCTCCACGCCGACGTGGTCGATCAGAGCCGGGCCATGCTGCGTCTCGTTGCGGCGCGAGTCACCGCCATCGAGGCGCGCCACCGCGTACAGATATATCCCGGCGACGCTCGCGTCTTCGGGGAAAGGCAACATTTACTTCCCGGACAGCGGCCCGCTGCAAGCTACGATCTCGTGGTCAGCCACTTTTTTCTGGACTGCTTCACCACGGAAGAGGTTCAAACGCTGGCGGCAAAGATCCGCACCTGCGTCGCCCCCAACGCGCGCTGGGTGATCTCGGAATTTGCCATTCCCGAAGGCATTGCGGCGCTCCCGGCCAAATGGATTGTGGCCTCGCTCTACACAGCTTTTCGGATTCTTACCGGCCTGCGCACCCGCACCCTTCCCGACTACGCCTCCGCCTTGACCCGCGCAGGGTTCACCATCGAGGAAAGGAAACCATTCCTCGGGGGACTTCTCGTCAGCGAATTATGGAGATTCCAAGAGAGCGCCGGCGACAACTCAGGCGTTGTCGAGAAGCACTGAGCGGAACTGCGGTGCACAGCGCAGGCAGCCTCACCTACTCGACGTCCCGTCGAATTGCGGGGCTGCCTCGCCAGTTTTCCACGCTGCAGTAAAAGCGGGAAGCACTCTACAGCAGTTTGACCGAAGAGACCTTCAGGGTGTCGCCCTGCACGTCTCCGGTGACGTTCACGCGGAGGTGGTCTTTTTCATTCGAGCTTTTCAGTTCAGCCAGGATTTCCTTGTTTCCGTTGGCGTCGAACTTCAGGAACTGATGGTCGCTGGTCAGAATGCCGTAGCCGCTGCGCGAGCAGGCCAGAGCGCAGGAACGGGTGTGGGCGTCAGGGCTCGCGGCGACCTTTCTGGAGCAGTTCACGTCCACCACTGAAACATCTTGAAAGCTGGCGGCTGCGGCCAGAGCGGGGAATGCGCTAAGGCCAAGGAGTACGAGCATCGAAGCAAATTTCTTCATTATTTTCTCCTGTTCAGTTGTTCGTGATGTTATCGAGTTGCGGCAGGTTGCAATTCGGGCGTGCCTAGCGTTTGCTTTGGTGCTTTTGAGCGCCGGCCGCGCACGGTTGAGAGTTGTGACAATGCAAAGGCGCCAATTGCGATCTCAATGTCGCGCATGGCAATACCGGCAAACATCCCGGTGGTAAGCAGATTTGCGGCGATAGCGAGCAGCCAGAACATGACGATGTAGCTGCCGATCTTGGTCCAGCGGCTCAGCACGATCAGGCCGGCGATGATTTCAACGACCCCCGCAACATGCATGAATGTGGTTGCTTCGACCGGCACGACCTTGGTTGCCAGCGGGCTTAGGTACATTCCCCAATCGGCCAGCTTGTCAAAGTATTTGTCTGTACCGGTGATGATGGGCCCAACGCCTAAGCCGATCTTCAAAGCCCACCACGCTATGTTGAGATGGCCGTCAAAGGTTTCCAATGTTTCCCCGGTTTCCATTTTTTCGCCTCTACCCAAATGAGCCGCCGCGGGGCAAAAGGTTACACTCGCGAGAAGGTTTGTAACCTTTCACGCGCTCGCCGCTCTATCCTTATAGTGGGGGCGGTGTCCAGCTATGTCGACGATGCAAATCCTGCAGAGAGCCGGATGCGAGGGTTGGACCGATCTGGAAATTGTCGAACGAGTAAAGGCGGGAGAGACGGCGCTGTATGAAATCCTGATGCGCCGCTACAACCAGCGCCTTTACCGGATTGCGCGCGCGATTTTGCGCGACGACGGGGAAGCGGAAGATGTGATGCAGGAGGCCTATGTCCGGGCATACCAGCATCTGGACCAGTTCGCGGGACGAGCGCCCTTCTCGGCATGGCTGACGCGGATCGCGGTGAATGAGGCGCTGGGCCGCCGCCGCTCGCGCAACCGCAACTGGCAACTGGAGGAAATCGGAGAAGACGAAGAGGTTTCTATGAAGATGGCTGAGAGTTCGCCTGATCCGGAGCAAGGAGCGTCCATCGCTGAGCTTGGCCATCTTTTGGAAGAGGCGGTGCTCGACCTGCCAGAGCAGTACCGCACAGTGGTGATGCTGCGGGATATCGAGGAGATGAGCACGGAGGAGACCGCCGCCGTGCTGGGCCTGAGCGAGCAGAATGTGAAGGTGCGCCTGCACCGGGGCCGCGCCCGCGTGCGCAATTGGCTTTTTGTGCGGGTTGGCGCAAGGGTAAAGGACGCGTTCCCTTTCATGGGGGCACGCTGCGACCGGGTGGTTGAGGGGGTCTTCGCGCGGATCAGCTCCGGCAATCTGGCGGGAGCCGGTCCTCTTGCATAACTCTCTCGGATAACTCTTTTAAATGATCCTCTTGCATGAGAGGTGCGACTCGCATAGCTCGATTGCGTCGTGGGTGAAGCCCTAAGCTTCTTATTGGCGCGGCGGACGCTGAGTCTCGGCTGACCACTATCTTTTCTTTTTCTCTTTCAACGCCTTCTCATTGGACGCCGGATAACCAAGGCGCGCTTGCACCTTTGCTCCGCTCCGGACCACCCTTACCTCCAATTTATGGTAAGAGCCGTCGTGTTTCACCCCATCGAGCGAAATTTCCAGCACGTACATGAAGGCCGGAGCCTTGGTTAGGCGCTCAAATCCGCCGCTCATGTCGTTGTCATCGTGAAAGAATGTGCCGCCGGTTCCATTCGCCAGATCCATCATCATGCCTTCTGCTTGGAAGCCGGACCCGGTCTTCAGATACACCATTTCCTGCGGCGATCTTCCCGTGTCATCGTCGTCGGCAGCGACATGCGTCGTCTGAAGTCCGCTCGCGTCCAGTGCGCTGATGATCACTCCGCTTCTGACGGCGGTCTCGATTGCTTGCGCCTCCCGGCTCATATCCTCAGGCATGCCCCCGACAAATCCCGGAGACGCCAAGATCAGCAGCCGTTGCCCGGGCAAATGCGCCATGGCATTTGCGAATCGCTCGATTCTCGAAAACGTGTTTTGCACGTCCATCTCCCCGTGCATCATGATGCTTTGCGCCATCGCTTTGGCCTGTCCCTCCACAGCGGCTGCTATCGGGTTCTCAGTGCAGGCGCGTATCTGATTCTCCGCGTCCTCTAACGCCGCCTGATCGTGCCTTTCGTCAATCAGGTAAGCCTGGGAGTAATCCATCTTGGGGCAGTCGCTATTGCCGACGCGGATGCTATGGTCGAGGTGCACTTTGTCGAGCGTCTTTTGCAACAAGGCCCGGTCGTGCGTCAATCCGCTGTTGGTGTTGCCGGAGAGCGAAGCGACCGCGACATAATCCGTGTTCAGCGGCATGGTGGCCAGAAGATCGGCTGCGCCCTTCTTTGCCTCCTTGAGATTCGCCGCGCTCAAGTGCAGATCATCAAATAACAAAGCGATGAAACGCGGGCCCATGGCTTCAACTGGAGCAGACGGTTCAGCCGCATTCCCCGGCATCGCGGGCGTGGCGGACGTTTTCCCCGCCGCCTGCGTTTGCTCCACCAGGAACCCGGTAATCGGGCTCGGCTTGCCGTTGTCGAGGACGGTAAAGTCCTGCTGCTGCAAGCCGTCCACGAGGTGACCATGTTTATCGCGCACAACGGTGGGAATGAGCACCCGGTTTACATCCACGGGAATGGAGTAGGACGGGGACGCCGGCTTCTGCGCGCCGGCCTGCGCCTGTAACGCAACAGGCGCGGCGCTCAGCATGCAGGCCACAGCAATTCCGCAGAACCACGTCAGCAGACCCCTCTTCTCGGGTTCCATTGCGAATCCCTCAGGGATTGGGCCCCATCATACACCGCATTGCGCGCTGGAGGAGATAGCTATACGCCCAGGCAATGAGGCCGCGGTGAATCCACCGCGGAAGTACAAGTTGCCGCGTGCAGGGCGGAGACAAGCTGCGAGATAAGATACAGTCGCAGTGTTTGAGAGACGAGGGGAGAGCCTGGAGAGAGGCGAGAAGATGCGGAAGAGAGGGGTGTGCCGGGTCTTGGGCTTGCGATACCGTTATTTTTTCTTTTTCTCTTTCTCTTTTGACGTCTTGTCCTGGGGCGCCGGGTATCCCAGCCGCGCTTGCACGTTCGCTCCGCTCCGGTCCACCTTCACCTCCAATTTATGGTAAGAGCCGTCGCGCTTCACCCCATCGAGCGAAATCTCCAGCAGGTACAAGGAGTCCGGGGCCTGGGTGAGCTGCTCAAATCCGCCACTTAGCCGGTTGCTGCCTCGGAAGTATGCGCCGCCGGTTCCATCCGCCAGATCCATCATCACGTTCTCCGATTCGAGCATGAACCCAGTCTTCAGCTGAGCCAGTTCCTGCGGCGATCTTCCCGTTTCATCCACGTCGGCGCCGACGTTCGTCGTATAGAGCCCGCGTGCGTCCAGTGCGCTGATGATCACTCCCGCTCTAGCTGCGGTGTCAATTGCCTGCGCCTCCCGGCTCATATCCTCCGGCGCGCCCGCGAAGAATCCGGGCGATGCCAGAACCAGCAGGCGTTGTCCGGGCAAAGGAGCCATGGCCTTCGCGAATCGCTCGATTCTCGAAAACGTGCTTAGAACGTCCACATGCCCCTGTTCCACGACGGAGTGCGCCAGCGCTTCCACCCTCATCTGCAGCAGGTCAGCCGCGAGCATAGGAGCACAGAGGCTCGCCTGTTGCACAGCATCCGCTAACGCTGCCGGATCGCGCTTTTCGTCAATCAGGTCGGCCTGGTAGTAGTCCATCTTCGGGCAGTCGGTAACGCCCGGGCGGATATGGCCGCTGATATGCAGTTTGCTGAGGGTCTTTTGCAGCAGGGCCCGGTCGTGAGTCAATCCGCTGTTGGTGTCACCGGAGAGCGAAGCGACGGCGACATAATCCGTGTTCAGCGGCATGGTGGCCAGAAGATCCGCTGCACCTTTTTTTGCGGCAGCCAGACTTCCCTGGGTCAAATGCAGATCGTCAAAGAGCAGAACGATGAAGCGCGGCCCCATCGGTTCGACCGGAGCGGACGGAGCCGCTTTCCCGGCCGTGGGTGCCGCGGACGCTTTCGCGGCCGCCTGCGTTTGCTCGACCAGGAAGCCGGTAATCTCGCGGAGCTTGCCATTGTCGAGAACGGTAAAATCCTGCCGCTCGAGACCATGGATCACGCGACCCGATCTATCGCGGACCACCACAGGAATGAGCACTCGATTTACGTCCACGGGAATGGAGTAGGACGGGGACGCCGGCGTTTGCGCTTCGGCCTGCGCCTGTGTTGCGCCCGGATCGTCGCGCGGCGCCTGAGCGACACCCGGCGCGGCGGTCAATATACAGGCCACGATACAGGCCACGACAATTCCATAGAACCACGCCAGCAGACGCTTCTTATCGGGTTCCATTTAAATCCTTCAAGGATTTGGACCCAATCATACACTGCAAGTTTTGCGCGCTGGAGGAGATAGCTATACGCCGGGCACCCACGACCTGCATCCGTCTCCGGGTATGCGTCGAGAGTGCCTATAATGAATTAAATTCTTATTCGCGCTATTGCAAGAAAAGAAGATACGGGTCCCCGGTTGCGTGTCCCTTTGGGAGATCAGCTTCGTCGACTGAGAGGAGGTGTGCTCAGCGATGCAGAATGTTCTCCTATTTTAATTGGATTGAGCTGGAAAGTCTTGGTGAAAGGGCTCTAAATGCTTCTGTCTGTGAAAGATGCCTGTCAACTCCACCCTATGGCGTTGGACTATGCCATGGGCGAACAGATCGAGAATCTGTCCGACGTCATAGAACGCACCGCCGCCGACGCGAAGGAGTTCTTCGACAAGAATTACGTCACGAAGGGGATGGAGCTTCTGCTGAGCCAGGGGCTTAAGCGCCTCGCAGGGAAATCCGAGCAAGCGGTCTTCGAACTCAAACAGGCAATGGGTGGTGGCAAGACCCATTCAATGATTGCGCTTGGACTTTTGGCTAGAGACGCTGCGCTCCGGGAATCGGTTGTTCCAGAGTTGGCCAAAGAGGCCCCCTTCAACGAAGCGAAGCTGGTTGCGATCAACGGGCGTATGGGCTTCGAAGAGACCTTCCTGTGGGGTGAGATCGCAATTCAACTCGGAAAGGAGTCGGCATTTAGCAAGTTTTGGAAAGATGGTCCCAAAGCCCCGTCGGAGAAAGACTGGCTCACGCTGATAGGAGAGGAATCCACCCTTATCCTTCTGGATGAGTTGCCGCCATACTTCGATTATGCTGTCACTCGCACTGTGGGCGCAGGGACATTGGCGCAGGTTACAACTTTTGCGCTTTCGAATCTGTTGAGCGCGTCCCTAAAGCTCAGCCGATGCTGCATCGTCATCTCAAACCTGTCAGGTAGCTACGAGGGAGCTTCCAAAGAACTCCAGAAGGCCATCCGAAACTTTGAGCACGAGGCCAACCGGCAGGCTCGCGCCATCACTCCGGTGGACCTTGCTTCGCAGGAAATATATGACATCTTGCGTAAGCGCCTTTTCAAATCACTTCCAAGCAAATCAGTCATCGATGCCGTAGCTTCGGCTTATGCTATATCTTTGTCGGAAGCTGTGAAGTCCAAGTCGGTCGCAAAGACTGCCGAGCAGATCGCAGACGAGATCCACTCCTCGTACCCCTTCCATCCGTCTGTGAAACACGTCATTGCTCTCTTCAAGGAGAATGAGCGCTATCGCCAAACGCGCGGCTTGATGCAGTTCATCTCGAAGATCATTAAATCCGTTTGGGAGCGACCATATAGCGATGTCTATCTAATCGGGTGCCAGCACCTCAACCTCAATATTAGCGATGTACGAGAAGAAACCAATAAGATCAGTAATCTGCAGGGAGCCATTGCTCACGATATTGCTGCAGGTGGATCAGCTGTTGCAGAGCTCGTCGACGCAAGCTTCACAAACGATGCTGCAAGTCAGATCGCGTCCCTGTTGTTGACAGCATCACTCTCGGAGTCTGTTGATGCGGTCAAGGGGTTCACAAAGATCCAGCTTCTGGAGTGCCTGATTGCGCCGCAGAGAGGCGTGATCGAATTTCAAGATGCATTCGAAGCATTCCGAAGCGACGCCTGGTATCTACACCGCAAGGAGAATGACGCCTGGTATTTCTCGAACATAGAGAATCTTAGAAAACGAATCGACAACCGAGCTGCCAACGCCCCCCAGCCCAAGATTGACAACGAGATGAAGCGGCGACTGGAGGAGATATTTCGACCCGTAAGCAAGATTGCTTACCAGGAGGTGGAGGCGCTCCCCAAGATCGACGACATCAGGCTCAACGGACCGCGCGTCTGCCTTGTTCTCAGTCCAGACAACAAGGTTCCGCCAGAGGAGGCCCAACGCTTCTGGGATAGTGTGACAGAGAAGAACAATTTCTGTGTAGTCACAGGTGACGGTTCAAGCCTTGCAAGCCTTGAGGAAAAGACGCGCCGGATATGGGCCATAGCACGAGTTCGGGAGGAGACTGGTGGTGATCGGTCCCCCCACAAATCGGAACTGGAAGACGAGGCTGAACAGGCGGAATTGGACTTCAACTCGACAGTCACGAGCCTGTTCAACCGTGTCTATTATCCCACCAAGGGCAAACTGAGCCCGGCCAAACTATCGATGACCTTCAACGGCAACTCTTTCAAAGGAGAGGAGCAGGTTGAGAAGGCTTTGGCAGATGTAGCGGCCTCAAAGGTCTATCGGAGTGTCACGGAAAATTCGGAAATGCTGCTCGTTCGTGCGGAGGATATGCTCTGGCCCGCCGGTGGCGAAAGGCGTACTCCGTGGCGGGATGTAGTTAGCCGCTCCGTCACAAACGAACGCTGGCCGTGGTTGCCGCCTAAGGGAATTGATGAACTCAGATCATTGGCGATTGGCCAGGGAAGATGGCGCGATTGTGGAGACGGCTACATTGAGAAGGGGCCTTTTCCGCCGCCTCAATCGGCAGTCACAGTTTACGAACGCGGATACGACGACGCGACTGGCGAAGCCACCCTCGAGATTACACCTCGGGACGCGGGCAAAAGCGGCCGCGTATATTACGCGGCGAACAATCAGGTTTCGTCTGTTAGTCCGACGGTACCGGACACGATTTGGAAAACGAATGCAACTTCGCTTTGGTTTGTTGCCATTGATCCAGACGGTGTGCACGAGACAGGAGATCCCGTTCGCTGGACGAACAAACTCACTCTCACTCACCAGCCGCGAGTTGTCGGACAGAAGCGGACAGTTGAGCTGACGGTTAAGCCGAGGGGTGCAATCCGCTGGAACATCACTGGAGCAAATGCACGGGAGGGAACTCCTTACGCTGGGCCGATTGAGCTTGATGGAACCGCTGCGGTGACGATTTACGCCTATGCGGAAGATGAGGGAATCTCGACCACCCGTTCTTTCGCGATCGCTGCTGTCGATCAGAAGGGGCCAACAATCGATAAATCCAAGCCCGCCAAGTTGCGCAAGCGAGTCGATTTCCAAGGGAATAGTGATGCGTTCTCGGCCATTAATAGCGCGAAAGCGATGAGCGTAAAACTTTCTGGCGGTGTTTCTTTAACGGTAGGGAGCGGGGCTAGAACAGTCACGACACGCTTCGGGGCGGATGCAACTATTTCGGCTATCGATGTGGAGGCATTTATTGCGGCTGCCAGACATGCATTGGGTGATGAAGCAGCCGAGGTGTTGTTACGGGTTGATGGCCTAGATTTTGGTAGCGGCCATGACCTGGAAGCGTTTTTGCACAAACTCGGCATCGAGCCGGAGGCAGCAGAGGTAGAGCAATGAAGAGCTCGTCTGACAATCGAGCTACGGTAGGGTTCGGATGCCCTGTGGGTGTAGATCCGCATCATTTTGTGGTGGACTTGCCGGTGGGTAGGACGGCCCAAGTAGTAATCGCTGAGGCGTATGGCATCAAAGCTGGTCTTAATGGCTTGCCAGAGGTCGCAGAGCGCTGTTATCTGGAGCGTTCGAAATGGACCATGATTTCAGAAGAGGTCAAGCGCGAGTTCAATGAGCGGCTCCGTTCGAAGAAGATGGCAACCAGTAGATGGACCACTGGGCTGAACAAGGTGGAGCGCCTTTTGGGAAAGGAACTCCTGGTACTTGCCTGGGCGGTTGAGGGTGCAAATCCAGAAACGGTGCCAAATGCAATTCGAAACTGGATTGGCTTGCGGCCCGAGGAGCGGTGGTGGCTTTACACCGTGACCGCTGCAGCAACAGGCGGCGCTGAGCACTCTGATGTCGGTTGGCGCAAGGCATTGAGATTTGCTCTCACAGAAAACCCACTCGCTGAGGTTGCAAACATCAGCCCAGTAAAGCGCTCCAAACTTCTGCATGGGAATGAACCGGAAACCCAAAACAGCTTATTCGACGCCCTACAAGACGGACCTTCTCCGTTCCTTGGAGACCGCGGGAAGCCAGGTCAAGCGAAGGACAGCGCTGGATGACGATTGAACCCTTTGCCTGGAAAAATCGAGCGAGCCTGATTGAGAGTATTCTGCCTGCACAGAAAATTTCCGCTGAGGCGCAGAAGGAGCGCAAGGCCGGGGCAGGGCAGACCCTTACCGCACTTGGCAGCTATTGGAAGGGGCGAAAGCCTCTCGTCTTGGTAAAGGCTTGCGTGCTTGGAGCTCTGCTGCCAGCGTCGAGCGACCCCGCCGCCGACCTTGCCATCTTCGAAAAGCTTATGGCGATCGATGATGAAGCATTCCTGCGCCGCGAGATGATTCCGTCTTGCCTCGGGCTCTTCAAGCGTCTTCATTCGATGGGCTGGATGAAAGAGGAGGAAGCCAAGCGGCTGTTTGTGATTTACCGTCGCAATTCCTTAGACCGCAAGGCAGCCTGGGATGTCTGGCCGTTTGAGATCGACAAGATTGATTCTTTGGGCGCCCATCGAGAGGCTTACGTGGGCTGGGCTAAAGAAATCGGCAAGGCGGAGAGACACGCGTGGGAATTACGGTGGGTTCAGAGCTTCGACTATTTGGAGCGGGTGGGTACTGCCAAACGACCAGAGGAGCTTGATCAAGGTATGCTGTTCGAGCCGATCTGGGAGGAAATAAATCGGTATTTGGGTACTGACGCTCGATCCATGCCTGAGCTTGTCGAACAGCTTGGCATTTTGCGTTTCGGGCGTCGACCGAAAGTAGCCGATACTTTTTCAGGTAGCGGGCAGATTCCATTTGAAGCGGCGCGACTCGGCGCTGATGTCTACGCTAGCGATCTGAATCCCATCGCATGCATGCTTACTTGGGGAGCATTGAACATTGTTGGAGCGTCGCAGCTCGCACGTAAAGCAATAGCTGTCGAATACTCTTGGACAATGAACGCCGTGGATCGAGAGATCACAGATCTTGCCGTTGAGCACGACAAGGACGGAAACAGAGCAAAGGCTTACCTGTATTGCCTTGAAGCCACCTGTCCCCAGACCGGATGGGCTGTGCCATTGCTTGGTACTCGACTAATCAGCCTGAAATATCGAACGACTGTTGAATTGGTTCCTGACCGCAGACGTATGAGGTTTGATCTTCGAGTCTCAACAGACGCAGATGAAAGCCAGTTGAACGCAGCAAAGACCGGGACAGTTGTGGATGGCGATTTGGTCTACGAACTAAACGGTGAAGGATACCGCACACCAATCAAAACTCTTCGGGGAGATTTTCGACTGCCAAACGGCATCGCTGGCAACAGGCTTCGTCGGTGGGAGAAGCATGACTTCATGCCACGAGCGGAGGATGTTTTCCAAGAGCGCCTATACGCGATTCAATGGGTAAAAAAGGAGTCCTTGGGGAAGAAAACTCGCGAAACCTTCTTTGCCAGTGTCACAGAAGCTGACCTAGAACGTGAACGGCGCGTCGAGCAGATCGTGAGCGAGAACCTATCCAAGTGGCAGGATGATGGCCTGGTGCCAGATATGCCAATTGAGCCCGGTGATAAGACTGATGAACCGATAAGAACGAGGGGATGGACGCACTGGCATCATCTATTTGCGCCTCGTGCACTTTTGCGGCTTGCATTGACGAGAAAACACGGAAATTCGCCCATCAATCTGTTCGAACTAGCCAGAGGTGCAGACCGTCTTGCGAAGTTGTGCCGTTTCAACGCCAATCCCCAACCAAGTCAAGGCCCCAAGATCGAGCAAGTTTTCTCCAATCAAGCGCTGAATACCCTCGTGAACTATGGGGTCTATTCATTCTTTGGACTGGAAGACTTCCTGTCAGGGATTTCGGCTAGTGAAATTAGCCTTGAGGAAGCCGAAATCCTCAGTGCGCCTGCCAGAGAGATAGCGGAGAACAACGATATCTATTTGACGGATCCGCCGTACGCCGACGCTGTCAATTACCACGAGATAACGGAGTTCTTCATTGCCTGGCTTCGCAAGAATCCACCGTCGGAATTTGCAGATTGGATTTGGGATAGCCGTCGTCCATTGGCAATTAAAGGCAGCGGAGAGGATTTTCGCCGTGAAATGGTCGCGGCATATGGTGCAATGGCCAACCACATGCCGGACAATGGCCTGCAAATCGTGATGTTCACACATCAAGATACTGGCGTCTGGGCCGATATGGCGAGCATTGTTTGGGGCGCTGGTTTGCAGGTAACAGCGGCATGGTACATCGCGACCGAGACGACCTCCGAACTTAAGAAGGGAGGATATGTTCAGGGAACAGTCTTGCTCGTTCTTCGAAAGCGCCTTAAGGACAATTCCATCTATCGAGACGAGCTGGCCGGAGAGATCCGCCTTGAAGTCGCAAAGCAAATTGAAACAATGGTCGGTCTCAATCAGGAAACGAAGGGCATGGGACGTAGTGAGAATCTCTTCGAGGACAATGATTTTCAAATGGCTGGTAATGCGGCCGCGCTTCGAGTCCTTACCGGATACCGCACGATCGACGGACAGGACATGGTAGCTGAAGCGCTTCGTCCGCGCCAAAAGGGCGAACGCGATGTGGCGAAAGAGATGATCGACTATGCAGTCACTTTAGCCAATGAACACCTGGTGCCAGAGGGCCTGCCGGCAGGCGTATGGGAACGTTGCTCCGGACCTGAACGCTTCTATCTCAAGATGCTTGATATCGAAGCCGTCGGCATTAAGAAGCTGGACAATTATCAAAACTTTGCCAAAGCGTTTCGCGTGGCCGATTACGCGAACTTGATGGGGTCAATGAAGGCCAATGATGCACGGCTTAAGAGCGCAACGGACTTCAAGAAGGCAACATTCGAAGGTGAGTTCGGGGTTACACCTCTGCGGGCACTTCTCTATGCTCTGTACGAACTGCAACGCGAAGTGGACAGCGACGAAGTGATGGCCCACCTGCGGGATCAGGTTACCGCCTACCTTCATCGCCGGGAAGACTTGATGGCATTCTGCCAATACCTTGCCGCCAAGAGGGAAGGCCGGCTGCCCGAGGATGCCGGCGCCGCCCGCGTTCTGCTCACTCGAATCAAAAATGAGCGGCTAGGAGGTTGATTCTTGTCAGACACGCCAAGCTTGCCGCTCATCAGTCGATTCAGTTCACGTCAGCACAGACTCAGTCACGTGTATCTGAAGGACAGGCTGGCCACCGCCAAGAGCTATCGCCGGATCGCCGGCTACTTCCGTTCATCAATATTTGAGTTGGTGGCAGAAGAGATCAACTCAATCGATAAAGTGCAGATTGTCTGCAACAGCGACCTCGATCCGCGGGACATTGCCATAGGGCAAGCATCCCGTCTGGCTAGAGAGACTGCCCTCAAGGAGAAATGGAATGAGGGAGCCGATGAGATTGAAAGTCTGCTCCATCGGCCTCGCTACCGACACCTATATGAGCTCTTGAAGAGTGGCCGCGTTGAAGTCCGAGTTGTGTCTTCGGCAGACGCCCCATTCCTGCATGGCAAGGCTGGCGTGATCGAGGGCCGAGATGGGACTTCTTCTGCGTTCATCGGAAGCCTAAACGAAACTCGAGAGGGCTGGAAAGAGCATTACGAGATCGTTTGGGAAGACCGGTCATCCGAGGGGATCGCTTGGGTTGAAGAGGAATTCAAGCACCTTTGGATGCGTGGCGTACCTTTGCCTGACGCCATCATCGAGGAAGTGGGCCGTCTCGCACGCAAGGTTGAGGTGGAGCTCAAGGACCTGGTCCCCCCAGACATTGCCGCTGCCGCATTGGTGGAAGCGCCGCTATATCGCAGAGGCGAGGAACTGATGCCATGGCAGCGTGCATTTGTCGAGATGTTTCTGCAACATCGCGACAACTACAAAGATGCCCGTCTGCTTCTTGCCGATGAAGTTGGAGTTGGAAAGACGCTATCTCTTGCGACCGCCGCGATGGTCAGTTGTCTTCTAGGGGATGGACCTGCGCTCATACTCACTCCGGCAACCCTTTGCAAGCAGTGGCAGGGGGAACTCAGAGACAAGCTTGGAATCCCCTCCGCAGTGTGGCTCTCAAATAAGAAGGTTTGGCTTGATCCGAATGATCACATCATCCAAACGCGAGGAGCAGTAGATGTTGGCAAATGTCCTTACCAAATCGGGATCGTCTCAACAGGACTTATTTTTCACAATGCTCCCGAAGCTAAGGTACTTCTTGAGCGACGATTTGGGACGCTGATTCTGGACGAAGCTCATCGCGCACGTCGCGCTCAGGGGATATCGTCGAAGGCGGGCGAGCCAAACAATCTCCTCAGTTTTATGCGAGAGGCAGCTAAACATGCAAGGCATGTGATTCTCGGCACCGCAACTCCAATTCAGACTGACGTAGGGGAACTCTGGGATCTACTTGGGATTTTGAACAGCGGCGCTAGCCATGTCCTTGGTAGGGATTTTAGCCGTTGGAAGCAGACCGCCGATGTTCTCCCGATTCTCACCGGCGAAAAAGAGGTCCGTGATGAAGTTGAAGCTTGGAACTTAATTCGCAATCCCTTGCCGGCGCGAAGCGAAGGACACTTGTTTGACCACATCCGGAGCGACTTGCAGCTGCGAAAAGATCAGTACTATTCAGACAGGCCTGTGACCGACTTAGACGAATTTACGCGGTCTGAGCTGCAGGAAGATATCTCTCAACGCCGGGACTCCCTGGACTTTTTCCAGCGAAATAACCCGATCTTGCGACACACTATATTACGGAAGCGAGCGACTCTGGAAAACTTGGGTCTGCTTGACAAGATCGCGGTGGACATCTGGCCAAATGACAATGAAATGCTGTCGGTCTTCGATGGCATTGCTCTGAGGACATCCGCGGAATTTGATGCCGCTTATGAGGCAGCTAATGCCTTCGCAGCAGCTCTTGCGAAGAGGACTCAGGCCGCCGGATTCATGAAGACAATGATGCAAAGCCGAATCTGCTCAAGCATCGCGAGCGGGTTGGCCACGGCCGAAAAACTTTTGAAGAAGAAGATCCAACTTGATGAAGAAGATGAGGAGGCGGCCCTGCTCTTCGAGCGGGTGCCAGAAATGGTAGACGAAGAGCGATTCTATTTGGACCGCATTGTTCACTTCCTCAAACAACGGCCGACAGATCCCAAGCTCGATGCAGTTGTACATTTCCTAACCGTTCGCGGCTGGCTTGAACTGGGATGTATTATTTTCAGTCAGTACTACGATACCGCTAATTGGGTCGCCAAGAGCCTAACCGAATTGCTCCCTCTAGAGCGAGTCGCACTATATGCCGGAGCCGGAAAGTCGGGACTCTTCTTCGGAGGAGAGTGGAGGAGCGTCGAGCGCGATGACATTAAGAAGGCTGTGCGTGATCGGACTATCCGCCTTGTAGTGGCCACGGATGCCGCCTGCGAAGGTTTGAATCTTCAAACGCTCGGGACACTCATCAATGTGGACCTGCCCTGGAATCCGTCTAGGCTTGAGCAACGAATTGGCAGAATCAAGCGGATTGGTCAGACTCGTGACCGGGTCGATATGCTTAACCTTGTTTACCACGACACCAATGACGAAAAAGTGTACGGGGTTCTGTCGAAACGAATGAAAGATCGGTACGATCTCTTCGGCTCTCTTCCGGACACAATAGAAGACGATTGGATTGAGGATGTGGAGCACCTCGAAGAGCATCTGCGGCAATTTACTGAGCGGAAAAAGAGAGCCAACGCATTCGAAATACGTTACGCGAGCAGTGTTCAACCCGACGGACCGGGGTGGGAACAGTGCGAGCGAGTTCTTGCACGACGCGATATAGTGGGGCGTCTTTCAGAGGGCTGGTAAGTTCGGGTTCGGATTGGAGTCACTGCTAAGCGCCCAGAGGCCGAGTGGGCGGGACTCATCCCGACAGCGGAGGGTCAGCCCTGGCGTGTCTCGCGTCGGTCTCGAGGAAGCGCAACTTGGCGCTATAGAGAAGATGCTGCCTTAGCTTCCGGTCCTGCACTTCAGGGTGATCGAAGAGTTGCGGGTTGCACGGAAGCATCCCAAGCTTCTCCATCACTCGGATCGATTTCAGGTTCTGTGGTACCGCGAAGGCAAACACCTCATCCAGTGAAAGCGAATCTTTTGCCATTCTCAAAACCGTTGTGGCGGCTTCTGTCGCGAAGCCTTTCCCCCAGAATTCGGTCCGGAGCCGCCAGAGAATTTCGACGCATGGAGTGAACCAGCTTCGAAAGGATGGGGTTGAGAGCCCCACAACACCTGCAAATACTGAACTGACTTCAACTGCATATATTCCGAACCCCCTCCGATCAAAGCCGGCATTGATGCCGTCGAATGCAGCACGGCTCTCTTCTGCGGTCCACGGCTTTGGAAAGTACCGCATCACTTCGGGATCTTCGTTCATTCGTGCAAAAACCGGAAGATCGCCGTCATGTAGGCGGCGCAGGCGAGTCCTTGGAGTCAGAATCTCAGAACGCGCTATCCCCATCTCTTGATGGTAAGCGAGGCGAATCAGGTGCTCCAGGAAGACCAGGGACTCGGCCCAGGTCAGGGCGCCGAGCGGCGTTCTTCACGGCTTTCGAGCCGTTGCTTGAGTCTGGTTAGGTTGGCGGGCATCTCCTTGCGCGCCTGGCGGCGCACCACGAGCGGCACCAATAGCTTGCCGATGCCGTGACCCTCGAAGTCAAGCGCGATGGTGACGCGTGAGCGCGAGGAGCCGTCGAGAGGCTCGACCGTCACCTTCACATGCGCGCGGATGGGTCCGTCGACGCCGCGCACAGCCCAGCTTCGCGGCGGATCGATCTCGGTTATTTTGGATGTTGACGCCCGCTCGCTGCCTCCGATGCGGCGCATGGTGATGCACGTTGCGCCAACGACGCCAGACCGGCCCTCGACATGGCCTTCTATGACGCCCTCTTGCCATTCGGCGAAATGCGACGGGTCGGTGACATAGGAGAAGACTTCGTTGGGGGAGCGCGAGATATCGATCTGTGAAAGCATCATCGTCATTGATTCCCTCCTTAAGTCGTTGCTTTCGTCCGTGGCATTGATGGTACGGCTGAAACGGTGCCCTTTCAATGAGAGGGCATCTTCGATGTGGGGAAGGATAGAAGGAAAGGCAAAAGCAGATTCCCTGCGGGAAGGACAGAAAGAAAAGCAGAAGCGGTTTCCCACTCGTCTTCGATGTGGGGAAGGACAGAAAGAAGGTGCGCGCGACGAATGGGGCACCCAAGAGTTGTGGCGCGACCGGCCAAAAGCAAAGAGCAGATTCCCTGCGGGAATGACAGAAAGAAAGGCAGAGCGGTTTCCCACTCGTCGCGCAAAGTGCGCGCGAAGAATGGGGCACCCGTGTGTTGTTAGCGGGGGAAGCAAAAGGCACAGAGCCGGCAATTGGCGTTTGCGGTTTCCCACTCATCGCGCAAAGTGCGCGCGAAGAATGGGGCACCCAAGAGTTGTTGGACGACCGGCAAAAGGCAAAAGCAGGTTCCCTGCGGGAAGGACAGAAAGAAAAGCA
>Ga0207933_1000844_pt1 | contig 26652 bp, 23 predicted proteins | sample NGESurdeep092012_4_FD_184488 | JGI IMG/M metagenome (GOLD analysis project Ga0207933, IMG submission 184488) | Arctic peat soil microbial communities from Barrow, Alaska - NGEE Surface sample F53-3 deep-092012 (SPAdes) | ecosystem: Environmental > Terrestrial > Soil > Wetlands > Peat ... | reverse complement strand
CAGGACGATGTCGAAGACTTGCTCGATCATGAGTTCGACCTCCGGGCCGCGGCGTTTGAGGTGGACAACCCGGACGTCTTTGAGGCCCACCAGGGCCTGAAGAATCTCGCTAGGCTTGGTCAGTACGGAGGTGCTTTTGGCTTTTTGTTTCACACCTCAAGCTTGAGGCACCTTCGTCTAGCTCCTGGCTGATGCCGACCCAGACTGGTCCCCGCTGAAATCCGAAGAGCCACAATGACGTGCGACAGGTGTGCACGATGTCCTGAGACAGGACAGTGGGTGGAGCGAATGGGATTCGAACCCACGACCTCCTCCGTGCGAGGGAGGCGCTCTCCCAACTGAGCTATCGCCCCGGGGGGGCTAGTATACGAGGTCCCAAGGTATGGATTTGGCGACGCAGCTGCCACGTGGGCGCCAGCGCCTACTCGCGCAATGTCTCGATGGATTGGAGGGCGGGCTCACTGAACAGCTGCCTGTTGGGGAGCGGGGCCCGAGCCCCGCTGCGATCCTAGAGCTGCCGCATTGGTAGTCGCCAACGCCGCCCCGCCGATCGTGACGCTCAGCTCTGACTTTGGCGCTGGTTCTCCTTACGTGGCCATCATGAAGGCCGTGCTGCTGAGCGTGTGCCCGTCGGTCCTGTTGGTGGACGTGAACCACGACCTGGAGAGTTTTCGTCCGGAGGCGGGGGCGTTTCCCCTCTGGGCCGCGAGCGCTGCCTTTGGACCAGGGTCGATCCACCTGGCGGTGGTCGATCCCGGCGTCGGCAGCGCTCGCCGCGCGGTTGCCTTCCAAACTGGAGAGCGTTGGTATGTCGGACCCGACAATGGCCTCTTTGGCCTGATTCTGGCAGAGTCCGATCGGCTCGCCCAGCCCGTAGACGCCGCCTTCAACCTGCCCCTGCCGGAGGCCGCCGCGCCCACCTTTCACGGCCGCGACGTTTTCGCCCCGGCGGCCGCGTTGCTGGCGCGCGATGGGGTGCCGGACCCGAGGTGGCCCGAGCTCGCCCCCGCTGATCTGATCAGGTCCGACCTGGTGCCGGCCAGGGTTCTGTTCGTTGACAGCTTTGGGAACCTGATCACCTCCATCCGCCCGCCCGCGCTCGGGCTGATGATCTCGGGGACGCTGATCACGTCTTCCCACCGCAGCTATCACGAGGCCGAGCCGGGTCGACCCTTCTTTTATCTGGGCAGCATGGGGCTGATTGAGGTCGGGGTCAGAGAGGGGCGCGCCGACCAGGTGCTGGGCGCCGGCCTGGGGAGCTCAGTCCAGGCGCTTGGTGCCGACAAGAATTGAAGCGACGGTTCGGACCCGGCGCCACGTCGCCCGGCCCGAACCGATCACAGGGATTCGAAAGCTGCGCAGCGCTGCCCGCCTAAGCGTGCGCGCGACGCTGCCAACGCGTCTTCTTGAGCATCTTCTTGTGCTTGTGCTTGCGCATTTTCTTGCGCCGCTTCTTGATTACCGAACCCAAAAGAACTCCAGTGCAGGCGATATTGAAAAAATGGGGGACCCCGGGCCCCGTCAGGCCCACGGAATCATACCCCACGCGGCGGGCGGCCCGTGGGGCCCTCTCGCCCGCGGCTGGCCGGCCCCCGAGGTGCAGCGCTGAACTCGCTGGCGCTCGGTCGCTCGGTCTGGCTTCGGGGATGCCACCCGGAAGTAGCGGCGGACGTCCGCGGGAGGATCATAGCGGTCGGTGCAGAGGCGGGCCCGGCCGCCGGTAGCGGGGCGGAGGTAATCGAACTCTCCGGCGCCGCCCTGCCTGGTTTGGCGGACGCCCACATTCACCTCGAGGGCCTAGCCGAACAGCAGACCTGGCTGAACCTCGGGTCGGCTCCGTCGCTGGCCACGGCCCTGACCGAGGTGGCCAGCCGGAGTGCTCTGCTTCCAGCTGGAGCCTGGGTGCTGGGCTGCGCCTGGGATCCGAACCGGTGGCCTCTCAAACCGGCGTGGAGTCGTTGGGACCTGGATCGAGTCGCCGGCGGTCGCCCGGTGGCGATATTCGGCCGAGATGGACACTCCGCCTGGCTCAGCTCGAGCGCGCTGGCTCGGTCCGGCCTGGCGGATCTCGGGGAGGACCCTCAGGGTGCGGTTTTGGAGCGCGACGAGAGGGGCGAGCCAACCGGGATCATCAGAGAGGCGGCGCTGGCTGCCGTCCAGGCCGCCATTCCCGTCGCTGGCCAGGCGGATCTCGATCGATCAACGCTGGCCGCGCTGGAGCGGCTGGCCGGGCTGGGCCTGACCTCGCTCCATGTGATGGATTCGAGCCGCGGCTTCCTGACCCTGCAGCGTCTACAAGAGCAGGGCCGCCTGCGGCTGCGGGTGAGCTGGTTTGCGCCGGCCGCGCTGGCCCCCGAACTGCTTCGGCTCGGCGTCCGCTCCGGCTGGGGGAGTCAGATGCTTCGGCTCTGGGGGGTGAAGGCGTTCCTCGATGGAACCCTTTCCGGCGGCACCGCGCAGATGCTGACCGGGGGTGGCCTGGCCGGCCTCGATCAGTCCGAACTGATCGCCCTTAGCCGCGACCTGGCGCGGGCCGAGCTCAACCTGGCTGTGCACGCCATTGGAGATGGCGCCGTGCGCCGGGCCCTGGACGCCTGGCAGCCGCTGGCCGGGGCCTGGGCTCGATGGCGACCGCGCATCGAGCACGCCCAGTTGGTCCACCCTGACGATCGGGGGCGCCTTGCCGCGCTGGGGGCCATCGCCTCCATGCAGCCACTGCACGCGGTTGACGACCTAGAGCTCGCGCGCCGGCGCTGGTCGGGGCGGGGCGCCGATGCCTACGCCTGGGCCGCCCTGGAGGGGGCCGGCGCCCACCTTGCCTTCGGCTCGGACGCGCCCGTGGCCAGCCCGGACCCCCTGCTCGGGGTCGCCGCCGCCACCAAGTGGCGGCAGCAGGTCGGATGGCACCCAGAACTGGCCCTCACGCGGAGCTCCGCGCTCCGGGCCTATAGCGCCGGCGCCGCCTATGCGGTGGGCATGGAGGATGATCTCGGTGAACTTTCGCCCGGTCGTCTCTGCGACGTCACGGTGGTGGAGCGGGGCGCGGTTACGGCGACGGTGGTGGGAGGGCGTCTGATCCGAGGTCTCTGAAGGCCTTCTCCAGGCGTTGCCGGGTCTCGGAGAGGTGTTCGTTGATCACCTTGGTGGCTCCCAGAACGGGCATGAAGTTGGTGTCGCCTGCCCAGCGCGGAACCACGTGAACGTGGAGGTGCCCTGGAATGCCCGCCCCGGCCACGCTCCCCAGGTTCATGCCCACGTTGAACCCGTCGGGGTGCAGCAATGCGGTCAGGGCGCTGGTGGCGCGAGCGACGAGCTCGAAGAGGGCCAGCATGGAGTGGTCGTCGAGCTTTTCCAGCGAGTCCACGTGAGCCAGCGGCGCCACCATCACGTGGCCGGCGTTGTACGGGTAGCGATTCAGCATGACCAGGGCCAGAGGGCTGCTGAAGACAACCAGCGACGAGTCGTCCCAGGGCAGACCCTGGACGCGGCAGAAAAGACAGCCGGGCGGTTGCGGCTGTTCGATCAGCTCTCTCCTCCAGGGCGCGAAAAGGTTCTCCATCAGCGCCGACGCTACCATTTCAATTCCATGTCGTGGAGCCGCGGCTACGTGCCTCAGGAGATCGAACCCAAATGGCAGCGAGCCTGGGCTGAGCGGGGCGTGATGAGGGCCCGCGAGGACTCCCCGCGGCCCAAGTTCTACAACCTGGTCATGTTCCCCTACCCGAGTGGCGATCTGCACATGGGGCACATGCGCAACTACGTGATCGGCGATTTGGTGGGTCGATTTCAGACCATGCGCGGTTTCGAGGTGCTGAACCCCTTCGGCTGGGATGCCTTCGGGCTGCCGGCCGAGAACGCCGCCATCAAGGCCCAAATCCATCCCCGAACCTGGACCATGGCCAACATTGCTCGGGCCAAAGAGCAGCTGGGGATGATGGGTGTGCTCTATGACTGGGATCGCGAGGTGACCACCTGCGATCCCGACTACTACCGGTTCACGCAGGCCCTCTTCCTCCACTTCCTGGAGCGTGGCCTGGCCTACCGCGCGTTTGCTCCCGTCAACTGGTGCCCCATCGATCGGACCGTCCTTGCCAACGAGCAGGTGGTCAACGGCTGCTGCTGGAGGCACCCCGAAACCCCCGTCGAACGCCGTGACCTGGAGCAGTGGTTCTTCCGCATCACCGAGTATGCAGACCGGCTCCTGGATGACCTTCAACTCCTCTCCGACTGGCCCGAGAAGGTCCGCGTCATGCAGCAGAACTGGATTGGCCGCAGCCGTGGCCTGGAGGTCGACTTCGCCGTCGAGGGCCTGCCGGGGGAGAGGCTCAGCATCTACACCACGCGACCGGACACGCTGTTCGGGGTCACCTTCATGGTCTTGGCCCCCGAGCATCCGCTGGTGGCCAGCGTCACCACCGAAGAGCACCGGCAGGAGGTCTTGCGATACGTCGAGCAGAGCCGTCGCCAGACCGACGTCGAGCGGCTTTCGACCGAGGTCGAGAAGACGGGAGTGGCGACCGGTGGATTCGCCCTCAATCCGGTCAACGGCGAGCGGGTGCCGATCTGGATCGCCGACTACGTCCTGATGACTTACGGTACGGGCGCGATCATGGGCGTCCCCGCCCACGACGTCCGGGACTTCGCCTTCGCCCGCCGCTTTGATCTTCCCGTCAGAGAGGTGATCGCAGGCCCCCAGGGCGCGCGCGGCGAACTCGACGCGGCCTACATCGAGCACGGCACCATGGTCCAGAGCGGGCAATACAGCGGGCTGGATTTCGAGCAGGGATTCGATCGCTTGGCCGACGATCTGGAAGCCCGCGGAGTGGCGCGGAGGGCGACCAAATTCCGGCTCCGGGACTGGCTCATCTCCCGTCAGCGCTACTGGGGCTGCCCGATTCCCGTGCTGCACTGCCCGGCCTGTGGTCTGGTGCCGGTACCGGGCTCGGAACTGCCGATCCTGCTGCCCGAGCGGCACGCTCCCCTCTCCGAGCAGCCGGAGTGGTACGAGAGCACCTGCCCGCGCTGTCAGGGCCCGGCGCGCCGCGAGACCGACACCATGGACACCTTCGTCGATTCGAGCTGGTACTTCCTGCGCTACACCAGTGCCGACGACGGCTCTCAGCCCTTCGCTCCGGCGTCGGCCAACCACTGGATGCCGGTCGACCAGTACACGGGTGGGATCGAGCATGCCATCCTGCACCTCCTCTACTCGCGCTTTTTCCAAAAGGTTTTGAGTGACGCGGGCCGGGTTGAGGCGGTCGAGCCATTCCGCCGCCTCTTCACCCAGGGCATGGTCAAGCGCGGCGGGCTGGTGATGTCCAAGTCCAAGGGCAACGGCGTTGCCCCCGACGATCTGGTGGGCCGCGAGGGGGCCGATGCCGGGCGGGTCTATGAGCTGTTCATCGGCCCGCCCGACGAGGACGCGGAGTGGACCGACGCCGCCATCGCCGGTCCCGTCCGGTTTTTGCAAAAGGTCTGGCGGCTGGCCCTGGAGGCCGAGCCGGCGTCGCCCCACGAGGCCACCGCCGGGGCCGCTGTCCTGAAGCGGCGCATGCACCAGTGCATCGCCCGAGTCAGCGCCGACTACGCCGACTTTCACTTCAACACCGCCGTCGCCGCCCTGATGGAATACGGCAACGCGCTCGAGGAACACCTCCTCCGGGGCGGGCAGACGGATGCGACCTGGGATGAGGCGGTCAGAACCATGCTCCTGCTTCTGCACCCGATGGCGCCCCACATCACCGACGAGCTCTGGCAGCGGCGGGGCTTGGGGGGACTGTGCCTGGACCAGGCGTGGCCGGAATTTGACGTCGCCACCGCCCGGGAACCGGAGGTGACCCTGGTCATTCAGGTGGCGGGCCGGGTCCGGGACCGGATTTCGGTTCCGGCCGGGATCGACCAGGACGGTGCCCTGGCCCAGGCCCTCGCCTCGCCGGCGGTGCGTCGCGCGCTGGGATCGGATTCGCCCCGGCGGGTGGTGTTCGTACCCGACAAGCTCTTGAACCTGGTTCCATAAGCCGGTGCCGTTGCGGCCGGGCGTTCAGCTGCCGGGGGCGTGTCTGCCGCACGAGGTGCCCCGCCTGGTGGCGCTGGCCGAGCGCCACGGTGTCAGCACGCTCTGGGCCACCGAGGTCCGTCGTGACCCCTTTCTCCAGATCGCGGCCGTGCTCGGGGCGGGCGGCCGCATGGGCGTGGGCACGGCGGTGGCGGTGGCCTTCGCGCGCTCGCCGACGGTGACGGCGGCGGCTGCGTGGGATCTGAATCGATGGAGCGGGGGGCACTTTCGGCTCGGTCTGGGTAGCCAGACGGCAGCCATGCTGAAGCAGCGCTTCGGCGTTGAAGCCGACCACCTGGCGCCGCGAATGGCCGACTACGTGGCTGCGGTGCGGGACTGCTTTGTCGCCCTGCGCAGGGGATTCGGAGGCCACCGCGGGCCCTTCTACGGCATCCGCCGCCCAGCCCTTCAGCCCGGTCGCGAGCCCGCCGCGCCCCCCGACCCGGCGATCATGCTGGCGGCCGTCAACCAGCGCATGGCGGAGACCGTCGGAGCCAGCGCCGACGCGCTCTGTTCCCACCCCTTCACGACCCCGGCCTACCTGGCCGAAGTGTTGAGCCCCGCCCTGGCCCGCGGCGCCCGGGCTTCCGGGCGGTCGGTGCCCGCGGTGGTACAGCAGCTGGTGGTGGTGTCCAGTCGCCCTCTGGCGGCGCGCCAGATGGTCCCCTACGCGATCCCGGCCTACCGCGAGGTGCTGGCTCACTCCGGTCGCGGCGCGCTCATCGACGGCGTGCTGGCCGAGACCGCCGCCGGTCGCATCGCCGCCGCGGCCAAGCTGCTGGAGGCCGGTTGCCTGGATGACCTGGGGGTGGTGGTGGCGCGCGACGCTGACCAACTCGCCTCGGCCCTCGAGCGATGGTCGCCCCTCTGTTCGGAAATCTCGCTCTCCGTGCCCTGGTTCGGAATCGGTGCCAATGAGCAGATGGAAGCCGCCATGGGCCTGATGAAGATGGTCGGTCGGCTCTGATTCCATCGCCCGGCATAGGGCGAGCTCACGCCATCGCCACACCGGGAAGCCCGAGCCGGCCAGGTCGGCGAGATCTTCAAGGGCCGACCCGATTCCCAGGTGGCTGGGGCGGAAGGGATCGAACCTTCGATGGGGGATCCAAAGTCCCCTGCCTTACCACTTGGCCACGCCCCAATAAAGAGCGATGGCAAGGGTACCGCGAGTCCGGCGGACGATCGCGGGCGTGGGTCTGGCGGTCCCGTCCGGCGGCGGGCTAGGATCGTCGCTGTGCCCACCCGCAGCCAGGTTCACCTTCTCTGCGGGGAGGAGGGGTTTTTGGTCGACCAGGGCTTCTCCGAGCTGCTGACGGGCTGGCGCCAGGATCTGGTCTCCGACTTTGGCCTGGACCTGCTCGACCCCGGGGCGCTGACCGTCGGCCGGCTTCGCGATGCGATCCTCCAGGGCCCCTTCCTGGACCCGCATCGGGTTATCGCGGTGCGCTCGCTGCCGGCGCGCAAGGCCGATGCCATGGCCTTGGCTCTGCGCGACATCCCCGATACGAGCTGGGTTCTGCTGAGCGTGGTCGGGCCGCTGAAGGCCAGCGGCGCGCTGCGCCAGGCGGTGGTGGCGGCGGGCGGGGTGGTCAAGGACTGTCCGCCGCTGAAAAAGAGGGAACTGGAGGAGTGGATTCGAGAGCGCGCCCGCCTTCACGGTCTTCCGCCCCAGGTCGCCGCCACCGTGGGCCGAACCACCAACCCCAACCTGGGCGTGATGGAGTCCGAACTCCTGAAGCTGGCCGCCTACCAGGCGAGCGGAGCCAAGCTCGATCAAGCCGCGCTCGCCGACCTGCTGGTGGGGGACCGCCAGGACGACATCTTCCGCCTGACCGACAACCTGCTCCCCTCCGCCACCCCGGCCGCCTGGCGCGCCCTCGAATCTCTGCTCCAAACCGAGAGTCCGACCGGCATCGCCTATCGCATCGCGCGCCACGTCTCGCTGGTGCTGGAGGTCGGCACCCATCGCAGCCAGGGGCTGGGCCTGGCGGCGGTGCAAGGCCAGATGCGCGAGCACCCCTACGTCATCCAGAAGGCGTATGAGCTTGGCGCTCGGGTCTCACTGGAGAGGTTGGAGGGCTCGCTGGGAGCGCTCCTGGACTATGAGTGGCGGGTCAAGTCAGGTCAGATCGACGCCGAATGGGGTCTGAGGTCGCTCTTGGCCCAACTCTGAGGTCGGGTTGGGCGGACCGGCTACTTGCTGGTCTTGGTCCGCTTCTGTGCTTTGGGGGCCGGGGTGGCGGTCTTGGCCGTCGCCTTGGTCGCGGTTTTAGTCGCGGTCTTGGTGGTGCGCCCAGGCTTGGCCGCCGCGACCGGTTGCGGGGCGCTTTCGGCGTCCGCCGCCGCGTTGAGGCGCCGCATCAGCCGGCCCTTGCGCCGGGCGGCGTTGTTGCGATGCAGGATCCCCTTCGAGGCGGCCCGATCCAGGGCCGAGATGGCGGCCAGCGCCAGCTCATCGGCGTTGCCTGACCCCGCTCCGCCGGTGGCGCGACGGAACCTGGTGACGCGCGTCTTGACCGCGGATTTCACCGAGCGGTTCTTGGCGGCTCGAACCGCGCTGGTGCGAGCATCCTTCTTGGAGGAGGGGATGTTAGCCATGGATCGACCTCAGATGGGAGTTGAGCACGAGCTTAGGATTATAGGGCCAATGCCCCTCTTCGAGCTGGATGGCCAAAAGCCTTCCGTCCATCCCACCGCCTTCGTGGCACCGACGGCGGTTCTGATTGGGGACGTGGTGGTGGAGGCTGAGGCCAGCGTCTGGTTCGGGGCGGTTCTGCGCGGAGACCAGGCCCGGATCACCATCGGGGCCGGGTCCAACGTGCAGGACAACGCCGTGATCCACTGCGCGGAGGGATTGCCGACCGTGGTCGGGGCGGGGGTGACGATTGGGCACGGCGCAAAAATCGAGGGCTGCGTGGTGGGCGACGGGTCCACGGTTGGCACCGGCGCCATCATGCTCCAGCGCAGCCGGCTCGGAAGCGGTTCCGTGCTGGCCGCCGGCGCGGTCCTGATGGAGGGGCACGAGGTTCCCTCGGGGACCCTCGCGGCGGGCGTCCCGGCGCTCCCCAAGAAGCCACTCTCCGGCTCCTCAGCGCGCTGGGCTCGAGAGCCGGCGCTCCGCTACCAAGCCAACCGGAGCCGCTACCTGAAGGGCCTCCGGCCACCGGATTGAAACTGGCCCTGGCCGCCCATGCCAAGCTGAATCTGGAACTGCGCGTACTGGATCGCTTGCCGGACGGGCGGCACGCCGTGCGCACCGTTCTGCAGGCCATCTCCGCCCACGATCTGCTGAGCGCCGAGCCGGCCTCGCACACCGAACTCGTGGGGGGCCTTCCCAACGACCTGGTGCTGGCGGCGGCGCGGGCCTTGGAGCGGTGTGCGGGCCGTCCTCTGCCGGCTCGTTTCGTGCTCCATAAGCGCCTCCCGGTGGGGGCCGGATTGGGTGGCGGCAGCTCCGATGCGGCCGCCGCGCTGCGCCTCCTGGCCCGCCTCTACGAACTGCGTCTGGATCTCTACCCGATCGCCCAGGAGCTGGGTGCTGACGTCGCCTTCTTTCTGCGTGGAGGATCCCAGTTGGGCACCGGCCGGGGAGACCTGCTGAGCTCCCTCCCGGCGTCGGCTGGTTGCTACGTGCTGGCCTGGCCCGGTTATCAGGTCTCGACCGCCGCCGTCTATCACGCCTTTGACGAACTGGGCGGCGAGGGCGCCAATCAACTGCAGCGCGCGGCCGAAGGCGTCGAACCGCGGCTTGTCGAATTCGCCCGCCGTCTGGGCACAGGCTGGCGCATGACCGGCAGCGGCTCCGCCTACTTCCTCCCCGTGGCGAGTCCGGCCCAGGCCTCCCACGAGCTGGAGCGCGTGGCCGCCGTCGCGCCCTGGCGAACCTTGGCCTGGCCGGTAGGTCGTTGGGACTGACCAGGGCCCTGGTCGCCATCGCGGCGGCCCGGACCATCGGCGCTCTGAGCCGGCTCAGCGGCCGCGGCGGCGGTACCACCTTTCCTGGCGACGTGGCCCGGGCCATCGATCCCGGCATCCTGCGCCGACTCACCTCGCAGCTCCGCCGCGGTTCGATCCTGGTCACCGGCACCAATGGCAAGACCACCACCGCCCGGCTGATCGCCGAGCTCCTTTCCGTACCGCCGGTGGTGGTGCTCGCCAATCGCGCCGGCTCGAACTTGATTTTCGGAGCCACCGCCGCCGTCGTCAGGGCGGCGCGCCTGGATGGATCGATCCGCGCCGACTGGGGGGTGTTCGAAGTGGACGAGGCGAGCCTGCAAACGGCGGTGGCGGAGATCCGACCCCGGGTGGTGGTGGTCGGCAACCTGTTTCGAGACCAGCTCGACCGCTACGGCGAACTGGAGCGTCTGGCCAAGACCATCGAGGTCGCGCTCTCGAACCTGCCTCCCGGTGCGCGCACGGTGATGAATGCGGACGACCCTCGCGTGGCCGAGATCGGCATGTCGTTGGATCCGCCCCCGATCTGGTATGGGCTGGGGGATGCGGCCGTGGGGAGCGCGGTCCTGCCCCACGCGGCCGACGCTCGCAGCTGTCCGCGCTGTGGGTCGACGCTGCTCTTCAGCACTGTCTACGTGGGTCATGACGGCGAGTGGTGCTGTCCCCGCGGAGACTTCACCCGCCCCTCTCCCCAGGTGCTGGCGACCGGGATCGAGCGCACCGGCTTTCAGAAGATCGCGCTCGACGCCGTCGGTCACCGCTTCGAGGTCGGGCTGGGGGGACTCTATAACGCCTACAACCTGACCGCCGCCATCGCCACCGCGACCGCCCTGGAACTGGACCCCGGCCAGCTCGCCGAGCGCCTTGCGAAGGTCGGCCCGGCCTTTGGCCGGCAGGAGCGATTTGAGCGCCAGGGGCGGCGATTTACGCTCCTTCTGGCCAAGAATCCGAGCGGGTTCAACGAGATCCTGCGAGAGGCGGTGCTGGCCGGGGCGGAGTATTTTCTGATCGCCTTGAACGACGGCCTGGCCGACGGCACCGACGTCTCCTGGATCTGGGATGTGGACTTCGAGCAACTCGAGGGGGCCGAGCTGGTGGTGCCGACCGGGAGTCGGGCCGCCGACCTGGCCCTGCGCCTCAAGTACGCCGAGGTCGCCGCCGACCCCGCCCAGGTCGACCTGGAGGGCGCCCTGGACAGGATTGTGGCGGGGACGCCGCCGGGGCGGGAAGCGCACCTCCTCCTCACCTACACCGCCCTGCTCCAGCTGCGCCAGCTGCTGGTCAAGCGGGGTTGGCTGCAACCCTTCTGGTCGATTTGAACACCCTCCGCATCGGCTGGCTGTATCCGGACCTGATGAACATGTACGGCGATCGGGGCAACATCATCGCCCTCGTCCGCCGGGCGCGCTGGCGGGGCGTCGAGGTCCAGGTCCGGGACATCGGTCTGGGGCTGGCAGCTGGCCTGGAGGAGATCGATCTCTTCTTCTTCGGGGGCGGACAGGACAAAGAGCAGACCCTCGTCTACCAGGATCTGTTGCAGTACAAGGCGGCCGCTCTCAGCCGAGCCCACGAGCGGCAGGTGGTGATCCTGGCCGTCTGTGGCGGTTACCAACTTCTGGCCCACCACTACGAGACTCCGGAGGGGAAGCGGCTGCGCGGGTTGGGCCTCATCGACGCCCACACCGTGGGTGGGGCCGAGCGCCTGATCGGCAACGCCGTGGTGGAGGCGGAAGCAAGCCTTGGACTCATGCCCAAGACCCTGGTCGGATTTGAGAACCATAGCGGGCGGACCTGGCTGGGAGCCGGAGTGCGGCCGCTGGGCCGGATCCTGAGCGGGTACGGGAACAACGCCCAGGATGGGAGCGAGGGGGCGGTCAGCGGCAACCTCATCGCCACCTATCTGCACGGCAGCCTGCTGCCCAAAAACCCGCACCTGGTCGACTGGCTCTTGGAGCGAGCGCTGGGGGAGGCTCTGGGCCCGCTCCAAGATGAGGTCGAGTGGGACGCCCATGAAGCCGCCCGGGCGCGGACGATGGGCCGCCGGAGCGGCTAACCGCCGGGGATGATGACGCTGCTCAGCAGGGTCTTGAAGAGCCCCGTGCCGGAGCCCGCCGAGGCCGACTGGTGAAAATCGAAGAGCGCGGCCAGGGTGGCGAACTGCGCCGAGGCCACGAACTCGTAAGCGCCCGAATGGAGCTTGTAGACGGTGAGGTAGGTGGTCTTGCCGTAGATGAGGATGGGTGACTCCTGGCGGAGCTCGGTGGCGGCGGCGGCTGGGGCCTTGGGCAACTGGGCGGTGGTGGTCGCGGTCTGAATCGAGAGGCTGGCCTGGCTCTGATCGCTGGGCGGGGCCGACATCACTGCCGGGTTCCCGGACACCAATGACCAGCTGCTGGGGAAGAGATTGGAATAGCCCGAGGTCGATTCCACGTGCTGGCTGACGGCCTCATCGATGAGCAGGTCGGGGTCGTCGCTGACGTAGCCCTCGGTGCCCGAATCGGCGAAGCGTACGTGCAGCCATCCGGCTCCCGCGTCGGTCGCCGCAACCAGGTCCAGAACGTTCAACTCGGCCCCCTGGCTGAGCGTGGTCAAGACCTGGCCCTGGGGGTTGGGGGAGGCGCGCAGGTTGAGGCCCAGGGGACTCAGGACCCAAACCGCGGCCGGCAGGCCGGAAGGTGACGGCGAAGGCTGAAGGGGAGACGGCGACGCCCTTCGGGCGCTCGAAGCCAACCGATCGAGGCCCCCGTTGCCGCTGCAGCCGACAATCAGGAGGCACCCGATCACGGCGCCCACCACCCCTATAATTCGCCTCACCCCGTGGGGATAGCCATTTGGGAGAAATACCACTCTCGACAGTCATCCTAGCCGCCGGATTGGGGACGCGGATGCGCTCCAAGCGCGCCAAGGTCCTCCATCCACTGGCCGGGCGCGCAATGATCGACCACCTCTTGGCGACCTGTACGGAAGCCGGCCTGGGGGAGCCGATCGTGGTCGTCTCCCCCCGCCAGGGCGAGGTCGCCGCGCACCTCGAGGGGCGCTGCCGGCTGGTCTTGCAGCCGCACCCGGGGGGCACCGGGGATGCCCTTCAACAGGCCGCCGGGCTGCTCCCTCCGGAGGACCTGGTCCTGGTCTTGAACGCGGATTCCCCGCTGGTGCGGGCGCCCACCCTGGAGCTCATCGTCGCCACCCAGCGCCAATCCAACCGGGCCGCGACCATGGCCACCGTGCTCGATCCGGGCCGCCGCGACGGCCGGGTGCAGCGGGGCCCGAGCGGCGAATTCTTGCGCGTCGTGGAGCATCGCGATGCCGCCGCCGAGGCGCTTTCGAGCCCGGAGATCAACGTCGGCATCTACTGTTTCGAGGGCCGCAGGCTGTGGCCCTCTCTGCGTGGTCTGAAGCCGAACAATGCCGCCCACGAGATCTACCTGACCGACGTCCTGGCCCTGCTGGCACCGATCGAGACCGTCCTCGTGGACGACGCCGAGGAGGTCATCGGAATCAACGATCGGGTGCAACTGGCGCGAGCCGAGCGGATTCTGGCCCGGCGTCTGCTGGAGCGGCTGATGCTGGGCGGGGTGACGGTCAAGGATCCCGCCAGCACCTGGGTGGACGCCGACGTGGTGGTGGGCCAGGACACCGTCCTCGAACCCTTCACGATCCTGCGCGGGGCAACCGTGATCGGCGAGGACTGTCACATCGGGCCCTTCGCCGACATCGGCGACTGCCGCCTCGGAGATCGGGTGCGCGTCGACCACTCCTGGCTGCGCCAGAGTGTCATCGCCTCCGACTGCGATTGTGGCCCGTTCAGCAAGCTCCGGCCCCAGACCAGCCTCGATGAGAGGGTGCACGTGGGCAGCTTCGCCGAACTGGTGCGGAGCCGGATCGGACGCGGCAGCAAGGTGCCCCACGTCTCCTATCTGGGCGATGCCGAGGTGGGGGAAGGGGTCAACATCGGAGCCGGGACCATCACCGCCAACTACGATGGCGTCAACAAGAATCGGACGGTGATCGAGGACGGTGCCTTCATCGGGGTCGACACCATGCTTCGGGCCCCGGTTCGAATCGGACGAAAAGCCGGGACGGGCGCCGGCTCGGTGGTGACCCGCGATGTGCCAGCCGGCGCCACCGCGGTGGGGATGCCGGCGCGGGTCCTAAAGCGCGATGGAGAGGGAGGCGTCACCAGGCGATGATTGGAAGGTTGCAGACGGCGGTCGAGTTTGCCAGCGAGGAGAACTCGCCCTGGGGCGAGCTCAAGCTCATCTCGGGCTCGGCGAACCTGGAATTGGCCGGACTCATCTCGGGCGAGGTGGGGGTGGCGCTGACGGATCCGCGCGTGGCCCGCTTCAGCGACGGCGAGATCGACGTCAAAATCCAGGAGTCGATGCGGGGCCACGACTGCTTTGTGATCCAGCCGACCTGCCATCCCGTCAACGAGAACCTGATGGAGCTGCTCATCATCCTGGATGCCCTGCGCCGGGCCTCGGCCGGACGCGTGACCGCGGTCATCCCCTACTACGGGTACGCCCGTAAAGAGCGGAAATCGCAGCCTCGGGAGCCGATCACGGCCAAGCTGATCGCCAATTTCGTCACCCTGGCGGGCGCCGACCGCCTGCTTTTGATGGACCTCCACGCCGACGCCATCGAGGGCTTCTTCGATGTTCCCACCGACCACCTGAGTGCGCACAAGATCCTCGCCGCCCACGTTAACTCCCTGGGTTTGGGCGCCTGCACGGTGGTGGCCCCCGACGCCGGCGGCGCCAAGCGGGCCGAGGCCATGGCCCGGCTGCTGAACGCGCCGCTGGTCTTCGTCTACAAGCGGCGGCCCCGCGATGAGGTCTCGGAGATCCTGGACATGGCGGGTGAGGTGGAGGGCCGCGACTGCGTGGTGGTGGAGGACATCATCTCGACCGGCGGCACCATGGTCGAGGTGGCGCGGGCGCTGAAGGCCCACGGTGCCCGCCACGTGATCATCGCCTGCACCCATCCGGTGCTCACCCTGGGCGCCGTCCAGCGGCTGCGCGAGGCGCCCGTGGACGAGGTCATCGTCACCAACTCCATCCCCGTTCCGCCCGACAAGCTGGGCCCTCCGCTGACCGTCCTCAACATCGCCCCCCTGCTGGCCGAGGCGATCGTGCGCGTGCATGAGAATCGAAGCGTCAGCGAGCTCTTCAGGTAGGACTTGGATCCCAGCGCCTGGGGGGAGGCGGTCCTCCTCGCCACCTGTGTTCTGGTGTCGGCATTGGCCTCCGCGACCGAAACCGCGCTGACCTCGGTCGGTCGGCTGCGGATTCGGCATCTGGCGGAGGAGGGTAGCGCTGTGGCCGGCGTCCTGCACCGCCTGCAGCAGGATCCAAATCGGTTCCTCTCGACCGTCCTCATCGTCAATACCGTGGCCCTCATCCTGGCCTCCTTTGCGGCCACCCTGCTCAGCTTGCGATTCCTGCCCGCCTCCCTCGGTTTTGCCGGCTCGCTGGCCGTTTCGCTTCTGCTCAGCGTTTTTTTGCTGATTTTCGCCGAGGTCACGCCCAAGTCGCTGGCCATCCGCAACGCAGAGCGGGTGGCGCTGGCGGCGGCGGGTCCCGTCGCCCACCTCTCCCGGGTGCTGCGGCCGGTGCTCTGGTTCATCACCTGGCTGGCGCGTACGGTCACTGGTGGTCGCGCCGTGCACGCCCCCTATCTGACCGAGGAGGAGCTGATGACGCTGCTCCACGTCTCCGAGGAGCAGGGGGTGATCGAGGAGGAGGAGCGGGAGATGATCCACGGGATCATCGAGATCGGGGATAAGGCGGTGCGCGAGGTGATGGTGCCGAGAACCGACATCGTCGCCATCGAACGCTCGGCGGGGCTGGATGAGGTGGTGGCCCTGTTCCGGCGCCATCACCTCACCCGGCTGCCGGTGATGGACTCCGACCTCGATCACGTCGTCGGGCTGCTCTTGGTCAAGGACCTGGTCGAGGAGTTGACCGAGCCCGGCCGGTCCTTCGACATGGCTCGCTTGATGCGGCCCATCCAGCACGTGCCGGAACAGAAGATGGTGGATGAGCTCCTGCACCAGATGCAGCAGGACAAGGTGCACATGATGGTGGTGGTCGACGAATACGGCGGCACCTCGGGGCTGGTCACGCTGGAGGATCTGCTGGAGGAGATCGTGGGTGAGATCCGAGACGAGTTCGACGCCGGTGAGCTGGACTTGCTCCAGCTCACCGATCTCACCACCGCTCTGGTCGACGCGCGCCACTCGCTGGCCGAACTAAACGAGATCCTCGGGCTGGGCCTGGAGGCGAGCGAGGATTACGACTCGGTCGGTGGCTACGTGCTGGCGACGCTGGGCACGGTGCCTAAGTCCGGCACCCAATTCCAGGTCGGGGAGGTGGGCTGGACGGTGACCCAAGTCAACGACCGGCGGGTGCTCCAGGTGCGTCTGGAATCCACTCAACCCTGGCCCGCTCCGGCCCTGGAGGAGGCGGGCCTGGTGCCGCCCAGCGGGCCGTCCGCGCCGGCGGAGGGCGGAGGGTAGGTCCGATCGCCACCTATCGCGATGAGGCGGTGGTTCTGCGCAAGCTCGACTACGGCGAGGCGGATCGGATCTACACCCTCCTGACCAAGGAGCACGGCAAGCTAGGCGCGCTGGCCCGCGGTGTGCGCAAGAGCACCAGCAAGCTCAGCTCCTCACTCGAGCTGTTCGCCCGCATCGACGTGCAACTGGCCCGCGGCCACAACCTGGACGTGGTCACCCAGGTGGTGAGGGTGCCCGGCCCGCGCCTTGGTCCTGACCTCGGCCGCACCGCCTACGCCTCCCTGGTGGCCGAACTGGCGGACCTCGCGACCGAGGACCGCCACCCCCTGGAGGGCATCTTTGAACTGGTCGTCTTCGCGCTCGAGGACGTCACCCTGAACGAGCCGAGGCCGGCGGCGGCGTGGTTTCTGTGGGCCGCCCTGAACCTCCTTGGTTACGCCCCCGACCTGATGGAGTGCGACCGCTGCCGGTCCCCGCTCCAAGAGCAGTCGCATCCCTTCTCGCCCACCCTGGGCGGCTTTCTGTGCCCCGCCTGCGCCCCCGCCGGCCTCCCCCTGGTCCCGCCCGCGGCGCTCAAGGTGCTGCGCGTCATGGCGCGGTCCGACATCGACCTTTATCGACGCCTCAAACTGGACGACGGACTTCTGGCGGCGGTCGAGGGGGTGTTGGAGACGCAGATGGAGCACCACCTCGATCGCCGCCTTCGCTCGCTTCGGTTTCTCCGGCAGATGAGGATCAGTGCATGACGATCGACCAGGCGACGGTGATGGACAAGGTGGTGGCGCTCTGCAAGCGCCGCGGCTTCGTCTATCCCTCGAGTGAGATCTACGGTGGCATCAACGCGCTCTACGACTACGGGCCCTACGGCGTGGCCCTGCGCCGCAACATCCGCAACCTATGGTGGCGGCACGTGGTCGAATTGCGCGACGACGTGGTCGGTCTGGAGGCGTCGATCATCATGGCGCCCGAGGTCTGGGTCGCGAGCGGACACGTGGACGGCTTCACCGATCCGCTGGTCGATTGCCTGGGATCCTGCAAGAAGCGCTGGCGCGCCGACCACCTGGAGTCTGATCGTTGCCCCGAATGCGGGGGGGAACTGGGGCCGGCGCGCCAGTTCAATCTCATGTTCAAGACCTTCATCGGGCCCCTGGAGGCGAGCTCGGCCCAGGTTTACCTGCGGCCCGAGACCGCCCAGGCCATGTTCGTGGACTTCAAGAACGTCCTCAACTCGATGCGGGTGCGGCTACCTTTCGGGATCGCGCAGCAGGGCCGCAGCTTTCGGAATGAGATCTCACCCGGCAACTTCATCTTCCGGCTGCGCGAGTTCGAGCAGATGGAGATGGAGTTCTTCGTCCGTCCGGGTGAGGACGAGGAGTGGCATCGGCACTGGATCGAGGAGCGTCATCGCTGGTATCTGGAGGTGCTGCAACTGAACCCGGAGAGGGTTCGAATCCGCGCCCACGAGGGGGCCGAGCTGGCCCACTACGCCAAGGCCACGAGCGACATCGAATACCACTTCCCGTTCGGATGGGGGGAGCTGGAGGGCGTCGCCAACCGCACCGACTTTGACCTGCGCCAGCATCAGCAGCACTCCCGGCAGGACCTGACCTACACCGACACCCAGACCAACGAGCGCTACCTTCCCTACGTCATCGAGCCCGCCGCCGGGGTCGATCGGATCATGATCACGCTTCTGGTCGACGCCTACCGGGAGGAGGAGGTGCGGGGGGAAACCAGGGTGGTGTTGGCCCTGGCCCCGCGGCTGGCGCCAATCCAGGTGGCGGTCATGCCGCTGTCAAAGAAGGAGGAACTGATCGGGCCGGCGCGGCGGTTGCAGTCGCTCCTGCGCCCCCACTTCCGCACCGAATACGATCAGACCGGCGGCAACATCGGGCGACGCTACCGCCGTCAGGACGAGATCGGCACCCCCTTTTGCGTGACCGTCGACTTCGACACCCTGGACGATGAGTGCGTGACCATCCGCGAGCGCGATTCGATGCAGCAACGGCGGGTGCCCATCGCCGAGGTGGCCCAAAACCTGCGCGGCGAGCTCGAGTAGGGTCCGTCCGGTCGGGGCTCGGCTCCCCAGCACCGCCTCGATCGTGCGGGTGCCACCCGCCGGCGCCGCCCTTGGCTGACGCTCCGGCGCGTTCCGATCGAGGCTGCAACGGTCGTTACATTCAAACTCGCCGGGCTCCCATTTCCGGGACTGCGCGCACGCTGCGGGGAAGGATGCCCAATTCCCCCGCCGCCCCCGAATCTATAAGTTATGTGCCATGAGGGTTGCTGCGGAGAACGCTACGAAGTGGGTTTACATGTTCGGCGAGGGGTCGGGCGCAATGAAGGACCTGCTCGGCGGAAAGGGTGCCGGGGTGTCGGAGATGACCCGCGCTGGAATGCCGGTGCCGCCCGGATTCACGATCACCACCGACGCTTGCCGCGCGTATTTCGGGTCCGCCCATTCCTTTCCCGCCGGGATGTGGGACCAGGTGCTCGCCGCTCTGGCTGAGACCGAGAGGATGACGGGCAAGGGTTTTGGTGATCCGGGTAATCCGCTCCTGGTCAGCGTGCGCTCGGGAGCCCCGATTTCAATGCCCGGCATGATGGACACGATCTTGAACCTGGGGCTCAACGCCCAAACCCGGTCGGGGCTCGAGGACCTGACCGGGGATGCGCGTTTCGCCCTCGACGCGCAGCGCCGGTTCATACAGATGTTCGGGAAGATCGCCAAGGGCGTGGACGGCGATCGGTTCGAGGACGAACTCTCACAAGCCCGCCGAGAAGCGGGGGTGAAGACGGATCCGGAACTCAGTCCCGATCAGCTGCGCAGGCTCGTCGAACGCTTCCTGGCCATCTACCAGGAGGCCACCGGGCAGGCCTTTCCAGAAGATCCCAGAGAGCAGCTCCGACAGGCGGTGGAAGCCGTGTTCGAGTCTTGGGACGGCCGCCGGGCGCGAGACTATCGGCGACAGGAGCGGATTCCAGACGACCTCGGCACGGCCGTCAACGTGCAGATGATGGCCTTCGGCAACATGGGCGAGAATTCGGGAACCGGGGTCGCCTTCACCCGCAACCCGATCACCGGCGCCAACGAACTCTATGGCGACTATCTGGTCAATGCCCAGGGCGAGGACGTGGTGGCCGGCATCCGCGAGACCGAGTCCATCGCTGATCTGGAGCTCCGCCTGCCCGATGTGTATGGCCAGTTCGTGGGCTTTGCCCAGGCCCTGGAGCGCCACTACCGGGATATCCAGGACGTGGAGTTCACGGTCGAGCGGGGCAAGCTCTACCTGCTCCAGACGCGCAACGCCAAGCGCAGCGGGGAGGCGGCGGTCAACACCGCCATCGATCACGTCCGGGAGGGCCTGATCACTCGCGAGCAGGCGCTACTGCGGGTCGAACCTGGCCATCTGGAGCAGCTCTTGCACCACCGGATCGATCCCGCGGCCGACGCGCGGCCGATCGGTCGGGGCAAGCCGGCCTCGCCGGGGGCGGCCACCGGGGCTGCGGCTTTCGACGCCGACACCGCCGAGGAGTGGGGCCAGCAGGGACGGGCGGTGATCCTGGTCCGGGTCGAGACCAGCCCCTCTGATGTGCACGGCCTGATTCAGTCCAAGGGCGTGCTGACCTCCACCGGTGGAACCGCCAGCCACGCGGCCCTGGTCGCTAGGGGAATGGGCAAGCCCTGCATCGTGGCCGCCTCGGAGTTCCTCGTCGACCTGGCCCAAAAGAGCTTCAGCGTGGGCTCGCTCACGGTTCATGAGGGGGACGAGATCACCATCGACGGCAGCACCGGCGAGGTATTCCTGGGATCGGTGGCGACCATCGAGCCCGTGCCCAGCGAGAACTTCCTGACCCTGCTGAGCTGGGCCGACGAGTTCCGCCGCCTCCAGGTCTGGGCCAACGGTGACTACCCTCGTGACGCCGTCAAGGCGGTCGCCAACGGAGCCGAGGGGATCGGGCTCTGCCGGACCGAGCACATGTTCATGGAGGAGGACCGGCTGCCCATCGTCCAGGCCATGATCATGGCCAAAGATACGGCCGCGCGAGAGCAGCAACTGGAGCGCCTGCTGCCCATTCAGCGGGGCGATTTCGAGGGCATCCTGCGTGCCATGTCGGGCAAGCCGGTGATCATCCGGCTCATCGACCCACCCCTGCACGAGTTCCTGCCGCGTTACGACCTGCTGGTGGAGCAGACCGTGCAGCTCCGCATGAGCGGCTCCGATCCGGAAGAGCTGGCGCGGTTGGAGGCGGTCCGGGCCCGGGTCGAAGAGCTCCACGAGGTCAACCCGATGTTGGGACTGCGGGGGGTGCGGCTGTCGATTCTCTACCCGGAGATCACCCGCATGCAGGTCCGGGCCATCATGGAAGCCGCCAGCAAACTCAAGAAGGAAGGCCTTGACCCCCGGCCCGAGATCATGATTCCGCTGATTGGGACGCTGGAAGAGTTGAAGATCGTCAAGGCGCAAATGCAGCCGGTGGTGGAGGCGGTGGCGCAAGAGCAGGGGCTCGAGGTTGAATACAAGTTCGGAACCATGATCGAGGTGCCCCGAGCCGCCATGATCGCGGGCGAGATCGCCAGCGAGGCGGAGTTCTTCAGCTTTGGCACCAACGACCTGACCCAGACCACGTTTGGATATTCGCGCGATGACGCCGAAGTCAAGTTCCTGGTGCGCTATCTGGAGCAGCGGGTGCTGAAGGCGAATCCCTTCGAGACCATCGACCGCGCCGGGGTGGGTCGGCTCATGGCGCTGGCCGTGAAGGAGGGCCGGGCCCAGCGGCCGGATCTGGAAATCGGCATCTGCGGCGAGCACGGCGGCGATCCCCAATCGATCCAACTTTGCCACGAGTTGGGCCTGAACTACGTTTCCTGCAGTCCGTTCCGGGTTCCGGTGGCGCGCTTGGCCGCTGCTCAAGCGGCGTTAAGAGGTAAGGCGGCAGGAGCGGGCCGGGAACAGTAGAGTCGGGCCATCATGCCAGGACGCCTTGATGACGACAGCGTGGCGCGCATCAAGGCCCGGCTGAACCTGGTCGAGGTCGTCCAGGAGCACGTCCGGCTGCGCAAACAGGGGCGGGAATGGGTGGGTCGGTGCCCATTCCATCAGGAGAAGACACCCAGCTTCGCGGTCAACGAGCAGAAGCAATCCTGGTTCTGTTTTGGCTGCGATGAGGGCGGGGACATGTTCACCTTCGTCGAGAAGATCGAGAAGATCGACTTCAAGCAGGCCCTGGCCAAGCTGGCCGAGATGGCCGGGGTGGAACTGGAGGACGAACGGGGCCCGGAGCGGGAGCGCGCCCGCACCCGGAGGTCGGTAATCGAGCTCAACGGCCTGGCCGTCCAGTACTACGAATACCTGCTGCATTCGACTCCTGCCGGGGAAGCCGCCCGGGACCTGTTGCAGCGGAGGGGGGTGGAGGAGGAGACAGCGCGGCGATTCGGGCTCGGTTACGCACCCGGCGGCCGCAGCTTTGCCTCCTTCCTCACCCGACGCGGGCGCTCGCTGGAGGACGCCCGGGCGGCGGGACTGGTGCGCCGCGACGGTCACGACTTTTTTTCCGATCGCGTCATGATCCCAATTCGCGATGAGAGCGGGCACCCCCTGGCCTTCACTGGTCGAGCCCTGAGCGAGGGCGACCAGCGCAAGTACGTCAACTCACCGGAGACGGTGGCCTACGTCAAGGGCCGCGTCCTCTTCGGCTTGGATCTGGCCCGGGCTCGCATCGGTGAGGTGGGCCAGGCGGTGCTCATGGAGGGTCAGTTCGACGTCATCGTGGCCCATCAATTCGGGGTTGGCAACGCCATCGCCAGCTCCGGCACCGCCTTCACCGAGGACCAACTCCGGCTTCTGAAGCGCTTCACCGAGGAGTTGCTGCTGGTCTTCGACAACGACGAGGCGGGCAGCCGGGCGCGCTATCGCGTGATCGAACTGGCGGCCAATCAGGGCATGCGAACGCGGGTGGGCGAACTCGGCCAGGGGGCCAAGGACCCGGACGAATTCCTCCGCGCCGGCGGCGACTGGGAACGATTGGCTCGCGTGGCCCGCCCGGGCTGGGAATTCTGGATCAGGCAGCTCATCGCCGGTCTCAACCCGCGCCAGCCGCGCGACTTCGAAGTGGCCCTGAAGAACGTCAACGGGGTGCTGGCACGGATCGAGGATCCAGCCATCCGGGAGAGCAACCGTCGCGACGCCGCGCTCTGGCTGGGCGTTGACGACCACCTCCTCGTCTTCCGGGCCCCGGCCACCGGCCGCCGGCCGCCGCCGCCGGTCGCCCGCGAGCCGGTCGGGCAAGAGCCACCGGGGGCGCCGGTGGGCGCCTCCGACACCCTCCCCTCCCAAAGGGTGGCCTACCTGCTGCAGGTGCTGGCCTGCCGACCCGACGCCCTGAACCGAATCCGACCGCTGCTCGATTCAGGTTTCTTGGAGGACTTTGATCGCGCCGCCCTGGCACGCATGGCGGGCGCTCTGGACCAGGGCGGGGAAGGGGAGCTGAACCGTCAGCTGGAGTCGTTCCCTCCTGCCGAGGCACGCCTGGTGCGGCGTGCCTGGGCGACCCCGCCGCCCGGGCTGGACGACCCGGCGGTGGACGATGTCGTACGGAAAATTGAGGCTGCCGCCGGTCAGCGGCGGAGATTAGCAATAATCAGGGATCTTGCCGAGGCGGAGCGCACGGGGGATGCGGCCAGGGTTTCGGACCTTGAGGCCGCGTACGTCAGTGAGCTTGGGGATCGAGCGCCTTGAAGTGGGTAAGGGAGACTAGGTGGGGAAGACAAGGGAAAAGGTCGAACTGAGATTTGAGGACCTGCTCCTGCAGCAGGCCGAAGCGCTGATCGTCAAAGGCAAGGAGCAGGGATACCTGACCCCCGACGACGTGCTGGACGGGTTCTTGGACCTGGACGCCGAACCCGACCACATCTCGCGCATCTTCGCCGCCTTCAAGGAAATGGGGATCGAGATCTCCGACTCTGACCGGGAGTTCGACGAGAAGGAAGACGCCGACGACGACGTTCTGGCCGAGATCGAAATGATGGATTCGGTCTCACTCGATGACCCGGTCCGGATGTACTTGAAGGAGATCGGCCGAGTAAGTCTGCTGACGGCGGCGGATGAGGTCACCCTGGCCCGCGCCATTGAAGCCGGCGGCGCCACCGAGCAGCTAATTACCCACTCCATCGACATGAAGGACAACCTGGGACGGATGCGCCACGGCGGCCACATCCTGATCGATCTGCTCACCTTGCCCGATGAGTCCGACCGCGCCAACGTCATCAGCATCGTTCTTCGCCGCGACGAGAGCCAGCAGCTGCGCCTCTTCCGGACCCTCATCCTGGCCAGCGAAGAGCTTCCCGCACTGATGGACCAGGCCGGCATCGCGCGGGTTGACGAGGTCGGCAGGCTGAAGGACGCCGTGCAGCTGAAGGAGGAGCTGGAACGGTTGGTGGAATCCAAGCCGTCCTGGCAGAAGAAGCTGAATGCCATCTATGGCTCCGACGACCACCAATGCTGTGGCCAGCTGGTGGGCATCGCCAGGGGACTCCTGGAGCTTCGGCAGCTGGAGCAGAAGGCCCGTCGCGACCGCTTCCGCGGCGAGGACCCCAATCCCCCCAGCCCCGGCCGGATCCACTTCGAGGCGATCTATCAGCGCGCTTTTCAGAGCGCAGGTGCTCAGGACCGGGAACGGCTGGAGCTCTTTCGCGAGGTGTCGGAGCGTCTCGACGAGCGGGTGGTGGCGGCGATGGAGGCCAAACAGCGCCTGACCGAGGCCAACCTGCGGCTGGTCGTATCAATCGCCAAGAAGTACATCGGCCGGGGCATGTCGTTCCTGGACCTCATCCAAGAGGGCAACATGGGTCTGATCCGGGCGGTGGAGAAGTTCGACTTTCACAAGGGCTTCAAGTTCTCCACTTACGCCACCTGGTGGATCCGCCAGGCCATCACGCGCGCCATCGCCGACCAGGCTCGAACCATTCGAATCCCAGTCCACATGGTCGAGACCATCAACAAACTGGTCCGCGTCTCGCGCCGCCTGCTCCAGGAACTCGGCCGCGAGCCCTCCGATGATGAGATCGGGGAAGAGATGGGCATCACCGCCGACAAGGTGCGCGAGATCATCAAGGTCTCGCAGGACCCGGTTTCGCTGGAGACTCCGATCGGCGAGGAGGAGGATTCTCACCTCGGCGACTTCGTTGAGGACAAGGAGGCGATCTCACCCTCGGACGCCGCCTCGCTGACCCTGCTGCACAACCAGGTCGAGGACATCCTGGACACCCTCACCCCCCGCGAACGCCGCGTTCTGCAGCTGCGCTTTGGATTGATCGATGGCCACCAGCGCACCCTGGAGGAGGTCGGTAAGCGATTCGGGGTGACTCGGGAGCGGATCCGCCAGATCGAGGCCAAGGCCTTGCGCAAGCTCCGCCATCCGTCGCGATCCAAGAAACTTCGTGACTACTTGGAGTAGCGGCCCGGTCGGCACTGGACGTCGGCTCAACAGTTGCTCTAAGGTTTGCGCCGATGCCGGTCATCACGATTGGACGCGCGTACGGTGCGGGCGGAGAGACGGTCGGCCGCCTGGTCGCCGAAGGCCTCGGCCTGGAGCTGATCGACAGCAAGATCTGGCAAGAGGTGGCTCGACGGTTGGATCTTCCCGCCGAGGAGGTCCAGGAGCGGGAGGAGGAACCCGCCAGTCTGCTGGACCGTGTCCTGAGCGCGCTCGGGGCGGCTTCTGCGGACTACGCCACGGTGCCCGAGGCAGCGTGGTCGCCACCCTATGGCGAGCTCGGCTCGGACACCCGCCAGGCCGTCCTGCGGGCCAGCCAGGAGGTCATCCGTGAGGCCGCCCGGGCGGGGGATGTGGTCATCGTCGGTCGCGGCGGGGGCTTTGTTCTGCGCGATCATCCTGGCGCCCTGCACTGCTTTCTTAACGCCCCCACCGCGGCCCGTGCGCACTGGACGATGGAACATCTGGGATTGGATGAGGAGGCGGCCAAGCGCCGCGTCAAGGAGGCCGACGCCAACCGCGCCGCCTACATCCACCAGGTCTACAACCACGACTGGCTTCGGGTCACCCACTACGACCTGGCCATCGATACTGGACGGTTGGGCTACGAGGGGGCCGCGACCGTGATCATGGCCGCCGTGCGGGCCAGCTGAGGCACCCCGGCGCGGGGCGCGCCAAGACGGTCGCCCGCTACGCTTACGGTGATGGAAGCCAACCAACCTAATTTCGTGGGATCGATGTTCTCCGGCGTGGACGGTTCCAGCGAAGGCGGGCGCCTCACGAGCAGCCGATTCAATTCCACCATGACCTTATTCGCGGTCAGGTTGGCGGATTCAATTCGCAGCGGGGGCCAGGCGGGCAAGGTGCGGGTGACGCCCGAGTTGACCCCCAACGGATGGATCCTGAGCGTCACCTATGACGGGGAGAAGCCCAAGCAGGTTCCCAACCTGTGGTGTGGTCGCCCGGTTCGATTGGAAAAGTTGAAGGCACCAAGTGCCTAGGTTCACCTCGGCCTCAACCGTCAAAGAAGTCGTGGCGAGTCGGTCGGACGGCGACAAATTGCTCTTCGATCATGGCTACGAGGTGGGGAGCGCATTCGTCGACCACCTCTCGCAGTATCAGAGCCTGAAGGACGCCGAAAGGGCCGGGCGATTGCGGGAATTGCCTCGGCTACTGCAGGTGCTGAACCAGAACTGATCGCTCTTCGCATTGGGCGCCAGGGGGGCTGCCCAATTGGTCACTAAGACCGTGTCCGGAGGGCTGGTATTGCAGGTCGCGGGAAAACGGCTCAGAGCCTCAGCCAGTAGAATCGTCGGGCGTCGCTCCGGAGTAGCTCAACGGTAGAGCAGGCGGCTGTTAACCGCAAGGTTTAGGGTTCGAATCCCTACTCCGGAGCCAATTTCTGATCTTAAATCGGTCGCCTCGGGTCTCTGCTGGGGACGAAATGCTCACGGAATGCTCACGGAGCGGCCTCAGAGCCGCACGGTGTTCGCTGGAGGCGCGATCAAGTGGATCTGCGGCAGCCCGCCGATGTACGGAGCGGGATAATCGCTGGACCTAAACAGGACGTCCATCGCTCGGAACTCAAGGTCCATAAAGGCGCCTTGCTCTCTCAGCGACGCGGGTATCC
>Ga0207933_1000842_pt1 | contig 26710 bp, 22 predicted proteins | sample NGESurdeep092012_4_FD_184488 | JGI IMG/M metagenome (GOLD analysis project Ga0207933, IMG submission 184488) | Arctic peat soil microbial communities from Barrow, Alaska - NGEE Surface sample F53-3 deep-092012 (SPAdes) | ecosystem: Environmental > Terrestrial > Soil > Wetlands > Peat ... | reverse complement strand
CGCACTGCTCGTTTTCCAGGCCATGAACTCGTTTTTACGTCCTCATGACCTCGTCGCAGTGTCAGATATCTCCCCGGTTCAATCTGTCAGCCTTGTCCCGGTCCGTACCCGATTACCGATCAGTAACCCCCCGCCCCCTCCCCCCGGTATGCCATACCTCCATATTTGATTGCGAAGGACTTACGGGTTGGGTTCATACCTTGGCCATACCTCGGTCATACCGTATGCATACCTTCCATACCAATTTCCAGGGCCGCAGAAGACTGGAGACTGGAAACGGCAGGTAGCTGACGGTGGAGACGTGGTTGAACTCTCATACGATGAGTATGCGCCGAATGGGGAAATGATCGGCAAATGGAAGTGGCTTTGGATGCAGGGAGCTACAGATTATTGGGGTTGACACGGGGGTTAGTGGCGGCGGGACGAGGTCAACGCTTGCGGGCGCGCTCGCGCTGAAGTTCGCGATACACTTCGCTCTTTGACTGGCCCAACTCACGGGCCACGCGCTTGAGTGCTTCTTTCTCGTCGATCCCGCTTTCGGCCTGCATCCGGACGACTCGCGCGGAAACTGATTCTCGCGCTTTGGACGCGCCCGATTCTCCGCCGCCCGATGCATTTCGCGCAGGCACTTCGACGAGCAACGTAATTTCTCCGCGAATGCGGTCGCGCGTTGCAAGTTCGCTGCGCGCTTCGCCAACAGTTCCCCGCAGAAACTCTTCATGAATCTTGGTCAGCTCGCGGGCCACAACGACGCGAAGCTGCGATCCAAAAACCAACTCCAAATCAGCCAGCGTATCGAGCAAACGGTGCGGCGCCTCATAGAAAATCAAAGTCCGCGCCGTTTCGCTTGGACGGGCGGCAAGATTTTCGAGTTTCGTTCGCCGCGCGCCGGCCTTCTCCGGCAAAAATCCAAGAAATTCAAACTCGTCGGCGGCCAGACCAGATGCGATCAGCGCGCTGACGGCGGCATTCGCGCCGGGAATAGGAAAGACCTGCACGCCCGCGGCGATGGCGGCATTTACCAACCAGGCTCCGGGATCGCTTACTCCCGGCGTTCCAGCGTCGGAGACCAAAGCGATGGCCTTCCCGGCCTTTATGTCCTGGATCAGTTCCGTGGCACGGGCGCGCTCGTTGTGCTCGTGGCAACTGACGGTTTTTTTCTCGATTTGGAAATGATTGAGAAGTTTTTGGGTTTGGCGCGTGTCCTCGCAGGCGATGCGGTCAACGTTGCGGAGCACTTCGAGCGCGCGCAGCGTGATATCGCCCAGATTGCCGATGGGAGTGGCGACAAGATAGAGGCCGGGAGCGAGGAATTGCGAATCGGCAGGCATAGTTCGTTATCAAAATTCTTGAGAATTGCGGAGCGACGCTCACTTCGTAGTTCGCAACTTTGCTCAACAACTTCTGTGAACCGTGAACTACGAACCGTGAACTGATCCCTGACCCCTGATCCCTTTATTCGTTGGCTTCCTGCCGCTCAATCCGCCGCTGCTCGGCGAGCAGCGACATCGAGCTCATCAAGTTCTGCACGCTGACGATTCCGACGACCTTCCCGCTCTCGGTGACAGGAATGAGCGCAAGGCCGTGGCCCGCAGTGAGGCGGCGAATCGTGGTGCCAAGCGTGTCCTCAGGCCGCGCAACCTGAAAGGCGCGCGACATGACGGACTGCACATAGCCGTTGCCGTCATTGCGCAGAGCATCGAGAATGCGCTGGCGCGACACGATGCCGACCAACTGCGGACCGCGCACTACGGGAAAATCCTCCTGCAGCGAATGCACGCAGCGGTATAGCGCGTCGGCGAGCGTGTCAGAGGGTGAGAGCGTGGCAAAGTCGGTGAGCATCACCTCGCGCATGCGCACAGTGTCAACGACGGACTGGAAGAAGACGCCCTGATCTTCAATCTGCGCGCCGATCATGATGAAGAAGCCGGCGAGGATAAGCCACGGCTCCTGCGCCAGCATGCCGCCGAGAATGGCAGCCAGAGCGAGCACCTGGCCCAGGCCGGATACGGCGCGCCCCGCGGGAGCTGACCCGTGGGTCCGCGCAAAACTGTTGCGGATGAGACGGCCGCAGTCGAGAGGATACGCGGGGAATAAATGCAGCGCGCCGAGGGATGCCTGCATCCATACCATGCTGCGCAGCAAATGACCCGCGGTGATGAAGGGATGATCGAAGAGCCGCACATCCGGGCTGGCGCCGAGAATGATGCCGGCAGCGATGAGCGCGGCACTCAAATTGGCTAATGGGCCCGCCGCGGCCAAAATATACTGCCCGCTGCCGCTATTGGCAATCTCCTGGCTCTCAGGATTGGCGTAGGCAAAGAGGCCGCCGATGGGCAGCAGCAGCACGGCGCGTAGGCGCAGGCCGAGCCGCGCGGCGACGATGAGGCGCGCGGTTTCGCGGATAAACACAGCCGTTATCAACAGAAAAAAAAGAGCCAGCGCACGCGGCCAGCCGTCGGCGCCGCTGATGGCAAACAGCACCAGGACGAGCAGAGGGAAAAAGATGTGGACGCGCATCTCCACGCCCATCCATCGGCCCAGCGGGATTGACCAGCCACGCATACACCGATTGTAGTGGCAGGCGACCCGGAAAGCTGCTTGGTAGGCCGGGGATTTATCCCCGGCGCTAACTGATGAGAGAATTCCTCAATCGGACAGGCTGCCTTCGACGCGCCAGATCGATTTCCGCAATTCGACGTGGAAGTGCCGGAGGCCAAAGGCACTTCCGTTATGCTGGTTGGCGATGCGCATCATCGCTGGAACCTACCGTTCACGCACACTCGCGGCCCCGCCCGGAATGAGCACGCGGCCCACCAGCGATCGCCTGCGCGAAACTCTCTTCAACGTGCTCGCGCTCCGCATTCAGGCCGTGGCGTTTCTCGATCTGTATGCAGGCTCAGGCGCGGTCGGGCTGGAGGCGATCAGCCGAGGCGCCGCGCGCGTGACGTTTGTTGAGCGTGCGCCGGCGGCCTTGAAAATTCTCAACGCCAATCTGGCGCGTCTCGCAATCAGTAGTGGCGTTCGAGTTCGCGCAAAGAGCGTGAGCGCGTTTCTGAAATCGGCCACCGGGTCGGATCCAAAGTCAGCTGATCCAAAACCAGCTAATCCGGAAACAGAACGATACGAAGTAGTGTTTCTCGATCCTCCATACGACGAAGCGAAAGAGTACGCGATCACGCTGGAATTGCTGGGCCGGGCGGCTCAGGGAATTCTCGCGCCGGGAGCGGTCGTTGTCGCGGAGCACCGGCGCAAACAGTCTCTCGGCGAACGCTATGGAAGCTTGAAACGAACTCGAGTGCTCGAGCAAGGCGATGCCGCATTGAGCTTCTACGCGATTGATTCCCAGCCCGTCGGCGAGCCCTGACAGCGAACATTGCCAAAGAGCGGCGCCGCGACCCTCAAGACCAGAAGACCTGAAGACATGCCGCTTTGCCAACGCATCCATGCGTGAGCGGCGGCCCTCGTAATTGCATTGACAGCCGAGGAAAGTAGATGAAGAATGGCGAGGCAACAAATTTCCGCCGTTTGAAGATGTCTACTCTTGCGGGCCACACAGGCGGTCAAAGGAGGAAACGTGAAAAACACCATGAAATTGCAGATCATGGGATTGTTGGTGATCCTCGTATCTGGGATATGGATGGCAGGCTGCAAGTCGGCGCCTGACCTGACGCAAGCCCAGGCATTGACGATGATTCAGGCCAAATACGACCAGGCTCCCGCTGTGCCGGCGAATATCACAGTGAACGACACCGGCATGGGGCAAGGAGTCACAGCCAAATACTGGCTCGGGACCAAGAGATATCCCAACGGGTATTGGGCCGACTTCACGTTAACGGCCGACGGCAAGAAGGTATTGACGCTGGCCAGTGGCGGAGATGTGATTCAGTGGCGGCCCGATAGCCCCAGCGATCCCCACGCTTTAGTGATCGTGATGCCTGTGGTGGCAAATCATCTGAAAGCGCGCGACGTGGGCGAGATTCAGTCTGTTGGAGACACCCGGACCGCATCATTCACTGAGGACATCAATCTGGATGGAGTTCCGCAGCCGTTGCAGGATATTGCGCACAATCCCGGCAACAAATTAAGTTCGTTGCGCCAGGCTACGTTTGTCCTGACGAACGGAGCATGGGCTCTGCAGTCGATTGAATAAAGCTACTGCGACGGCGAGTTTTGGGCCGGCGCGCTTTGCGGAACTTGTGGAGTCGCACTGCGTGGAACCGAAGGCGTCTCACCGCCAGACCCACCAAAGACGTTCACGTTGGTTGCGGTAAACACTCCATCCTTCACGGCGCCATCGGCGCGCACGGTATCGCCGACTTGGATGTCGGCGAGTGTGATCGGGTCGCGGCGCTTGCGGAAGGCCGTATTCTCATCCGCGACAACGAAGTGCGGAGCACTATCGAGCGCCCCGGTCAGCGTGATTTTTGCGCCGTCAATCGCTGTGACCTTTCCCATCAGCCAGGTCTTGCCGAAGTTAGCCTCCATGGCGCGAATCTGCTCGACGACCGCGGGATCGAGTTGAGCAATTCGATTGGCGGCCACGGATTTCGCGGTCGCATCCACATCGCCCATCACGTTGATGGCATCGCCCGCTTTAATGTCAGTAGGCTTGATCTGCTGCGGAGGATTGCCGCCGCCGTAGCCGCGACCCATTCCGCCGCGGCCGCCGCTAGGACCCTCGCGACTGCCAGCCCCAGCACCGGCGCCCTGTCCTGCGCCTTGTCTTGCGCCCTGTCCGCCGTTCTGGCCTTCGCCTGCGCCGGTCCTCGCGCCCTCACCTGGCAGGCGCATTCCTGCCACCTGCTTAAAGATGCGCGTGTCCGGGGTGAAATGGACGGTGTAGAAGTCGCCCGCGTCAGTCTTGATGGTGTAGTGATCGGCCGCAGCTTCAGTCACAGTGCCCATCAATCCGCGGCCCATCATCATTCCCGCGCCCCCGCCGAATCCGCCTCGGCCACCGCGCTGCCCGCGTCCACTGCCTGATCCCGAGTCCCCATTCTGGCCCGCATTCGGGCTCGCGCCCTGGCTCGCGTTTTGTCCGGATGTCGGCGCAGAGCCGGAATCCTGAGCTACAGAGCTGGAATTCTGTGCCGCCGAGCCGGAGTTCTGAGAATTGGCTCCGGCAGTGAATGTCACGGCGAAAACGATTGCGGACAAAAAGCGGATATTCATCGAGTCTCCCACGCAGGCGGCCACATCGGCATGAAATGCCGGCCTATTAGATAGACGCATAAGAGACGGCGGGAGTCGACGATAGACCCTGAGCAGGCGCGGCTTACGGTGTGCGCCGCTGCTGCTGCTCTTCAAGCAGTTTTTTGAAGTCGGGATTGTCGTGCAAGCTGGCGAACTCGCTGTCGTTCGCAACCTTTTTGCGGGTGGCAAAGCCCTCATCCAGCGCCATGCGGAGATACTGAAGGGCGCAATCGGCGTAGCCGGCACGCGCGCAACCCGCTGCCATGTAATAGTTCATCGCGCCGCGAGCCTGTATGGAAGACGGATCATCAACGGACGGAGAGCCGTTGTCAGAAAAGATATGCGGATCAATGGCCAAAGCCTGCTGGTAGGCTACCCGACCCTTGTCGTACCTATGTTCCGATAACAGGTTGGTGCCCAGATTCTTGAGAATGAGCGCCGATTGCGGATCGATTTTGAGTGCCTTGCGGTACAGGCGGTCGGCTGAGCCAAAGTCCTTGGTCGAGGCGTAAACTGTCCCCAGATTGTTCAAAACCTGAGGGTTGCGCGGATCGAGTTTCAGCGATTCCTTGTAACAGCGGGAGGCGTCTTTGGAGTTGAACATCATCTGGTAGTCGATGCCCATTTTGTTCCAGATTTCGCCTGTCATCTCGGGTGATTTGGCGTATGCGGCAATGGCGGCCTGGTAGCGCTGGTGAGCGGTAAGTGAGTCGCCAATTTCTTCGTCGGTCGGCTGTTTTGGGGCTGGGGTCGCGAGTTGGCTGGCAGATGTTGTCGCGGCAGTAGCAGGGGACGGTGGATTTGCCTGAGCGGGTGCCTGGGCCGGCAAATTTCGAGGAATAGCGAGAGGGAGCGCGAACAGAGCTGTAAACAGGATCCAGCGGTTTGGCTTGAACGCGGCGTTCATACTCCCTCCAGCTCTGGCGCGAGGGGACGAGGAATCCTGCAACTCTTCCGCAGAAATTAAAGCACTATTTAAGGTCAAATGCCAACCCCAAAGCCCCGTACCGAATCCTGGAGAGGACCATTTCATGGGTCAATTCCAAATGGGAAGCGAAAAATGTAACGTCTGTTGCGAGGAATGCGCCCCTTGGTGATGGGACGGATGGCGCGCCGTTTGGTGTTCAAGCGATGGCCGTTCGCCCAAGGAAAAGAAGCCGAAATAGCAATGAATCGCATCAAAATGATCTACACTCAGCGGATGCGGGAGGGCTGGCGGTGAGCACAACCACATTTTCCAGGTCCAGTTTGGCGGCCCCGGTCGCGGCGATTCTCAACCGATTCAACGATGTGCGCCGCAGCACGATCGCTCTCTGCGAGCCGCTGACGCCAGAGGACATGATGGTGCAGTCGTGTCCGGAGGCCTCGCCGGCCAAGTGGCACGTGGCGCACACCACGTGGTTCTTTGAGTCGTTTGTTCTACGGGAGTTTCTGCCCGGCTACCGGCTCTTTAACCAGGACTTTCCCTGGCTCTTCAACAGCTATTACGAAGGTTTTTCGGCGTTTCCTGAGAAGCGGCTGCGGTCGTCGTTTTCGCGTCCGGGGCTTGACGAAATTCTGCGTTATCGCGAGCATGTGGACGCCGCGATGGAACGTCTCTTTGAGCGCGATCCGGAACCAGAGGCGCTGCGGCGCATCGAACTGGGCGCGAACCACGAGGAGCAGCATCAGGAGTTGCTGCTGACCGACATTCTGAATGCGTTCTTTACCAATCCGCTGCGGCCGAAGTACAGGGGCCAAGGCACCGAGGGAACAAGGGACCAAGCCGGGCCGCTCGGTTTCACGCAATTCGACGGCGGCCTGAAAGAAACTGGGAACTCCGGCGACGGTTTCTGCTTCGACAACGAAATGCCGCGCCATCGTGTTTGGTTGGAGCCCTTTCGATTGGCCAACCGGCTTGTGACCTGCGCCGAGTACGCGAAGTTCATGGCCGACGGCGGTTATCGCAAGCCCGAGTTGTGGCTCTCGGCAGGATGGGATGCGGTGAAAGCGAATGGCTGGCGGGCGCCGCTCTACTGGACTGAAAAAGATGGCGCCGGGAAAAGCGGAGTTTGGAGCGTGTTTACGTTGCGGGGCGACCTGCCGCTCGAGCAGCTCGCAACGACGCCTGTAAGCCAAGTAAGTTACTACGAGGCAGACGCTTACGCGCGCTGGGCGGCCCGCAAATTACCCACGGAGTTCGAATGGGAGTCCGCAGTTGAAGGCGAGCAGGTCGAAGGGAATTTGCTTGATTCCGGACAGCTCATCCCCGCTCCCACTGATCTCGTCCAAGACCAAAACGGTGCGAAGCGCTGGTATGGGGATTGTTGGGTGTGGACGAGCAGCGCCTATCTAGGCTATCCCGGCTTCAAGCCGTTGGATGGCGCGCTGGGCGAATATAACGGCAAATTCATGAGCGGCCAGATGGTTCTGCGCGGCGGATCGTGCGTAACGCCGGCGCGGCATATCCGTTCAACCTACCGCAACTTCTTCTCCCCGGAAACACGATGGCAGTTTTCCGGCATAAGGCTTGCAACATAGCCGCGTCGGCCGCATCCAAACTGAAAGCGAATTAACTGAGAGCCCATGAGCGCAGCTGCTTCTCGTGCCCCAATCCTACAAATCGACGACCTGCAATATGATGAACGAGTCGCAGCAGTGGTCCGCGATGGACTGACGTCGCGGCCCAAACGCTTGCCGGCGTGGCTTTTCTACGATCAGGCCGGCTCACAGCTCTTCGATGCCATCACAACCCTGCACGAGTACTACCTCACGCGCACGGAGCGCGGAATTTTTCTGCGCGCGTCAGAGGAGATTCTTGAGCGAGCCTGCAATGGCCGGCGACTTCGAATCGCGGAGCTGGGCGCGGGATCCGCTGAGAAGACGAGGCTGCTATTACGAACCGCTGTGAACCGGCAGGGAACGGTCCTGTATGAGCCGGTCGATGTTTCGGCAAGCGCGCTGGACGTGGCCAAAAGACGAATCGAGCGCGAGATTCCCGGCGTTTCAGTTGCGCCCCGCGTGATGGATTACACCGACGGCGATGATCGCAAATTTCACTTGGGATCGATGGACAAGGATGAGAGCCGCCTCGTGCTCTACATCGGATCAAGCATTGGAAACTTTGAGCCCCACCAGGCCGCGCGGCTTCTGCGCCGTGTACGTGCGGGTCTTGAAATTGGCGACACCATGCTGCTGGGCGTGGATCTCGCAAAGGACGAGGCGACGCTTGTTGCTGCTTACGACGATGCAGCAGGCGTCACGGCGGCCTTCAACAAGAATGTCCTCGTACGCCTGAACCGCGAGCTGGATGCGGAGTTCGATGCGGAGGCATTCGCGCACCGTGCGGTGTGGAATAAAGCGGCATCAAGGATGGAGATGCACCTCGTGAGCCGGATCGCCCACAGCGTGCATATAGCCGCGCTGGATTTGACTGTCGAGTTCGCCGCCGGCGAGTCCATTCACACCGAGAACAGCTATAAATATCAACCCGGCCAGGTCGAGGCGCTGCTCGCGGAAACAGGCTTCCGCGCTGAGGCAACCTGGACCGACCCGAAGGGCTGGTTCGCAGTGTGCCTCGGTCGCGCGGAATCGCTCTAGCTCGCCGACGAATCGTCGTCGACCGCGGCGTCGTCGGCTGGCGGCGTGTCATCCACCGGAGTATCGTCCACGGGAGCTTCTTCTGCCGGCGCATCGTCGACCGGTGCGTCCTCCGTTGTATCCGTCGGCGTATCCACAGGCTCGCCGACCGGATCGCCATACGCGCCCGCTTCCCCGTAGTTATCGGCAGTCCCTTCCTCATTTTGAGCGGCATCGCCGTAGAGCTGCGCGTCGGCCGCATCGGCTGGATTCCCGGTAGGGTCGTTGGCATAACTATCCGCGGTCGTCTGGTCCTGCTCCGCGGTCTGCTGGTCCCAATTCGCCTGGCTCTCGTTCTGCTCCGCCGTCCAGGTCTGGTCGGTGTTGTCAGGGCCGCCTTCGTTCGCAATGGTCTGCGATTCCTGATAGGCCTGCTGGGCATCGTTAGAAGCGTCGGAATAGTCGCCTGATTGTGCGGCCTGACCCTCTTGCTGCTCCTCCTGCTCAAGCGTTTGCTGGTCAGATGTCGTGTCGACCGGGGTCGGCGCATCAGGGTCAGTCGTGCCGGTGGAATCAGGATCGGAGCCGGTTACGGTTGGATCGCTGCTGCCAGTCGGGTCAGTTGTTGTCGGGTCGTAGGGATCGCCGGCATCGGGCGTTGTAGTTCCGTCTCCCGTGTCGTGAGAATTTCCGGTCGGGTCCACAACTCCCTCTGCTGTGCCGGGGTCTGTCGTTCCCGGATCTGTCGTGCCAGGGTCTGACGTTCCGGGATCGCCTACGGTCGGCGCATCTCCGCCGTCGGGAGTGCCGGCGATGGGATCCGTGCTGCCAGTCGGGTCGGAATTTGGATCGGCAGTCGGGTCCCCAGTCGTCGGATCGGTCTGGCCCGTCGGATCGGATGAAGATCCGCCATCAGTGGCAGGAGCTTCGGCCTCGGGGTCAATCACGATAACCTCCGGTCCGCCATCCGGTGCCGCGCCTTCTTCGACGACGATCACTTCCGGTTCCCCGGTCGTTGTTCCGGTTGAGTCGGCCGGATCGCTCGTTCCGCCAAGATCGCCGCTCCCGCCTGGATCTGCGACAGCATCGAAAACTTCGACTACGACGGGTTCGTCTGAAGGGCTCGAGCCGTCGGGCGAATTCGCGGCTGCATCGGGGACAATCACTACCACTTCATTCGGATCATCAGGCATAAGTTACCCTCTCTTTTCTTTTCGCGATCACTTGGCGTGTTTATGTGGGGCTACAACTACGGACGGACGTGCGGCCGATTTTGTTTTCTCGCTCGGCGAGGTCGCCGATAGTTTTGATGTCGGTAGTTTCGATGTCGACGGTTTCGATGCAGGCAATACCGCAGCAGATGGCTTAGCTTGTGCAGCGGCAGGTTGCGGCAACGTAGCGGGTTTCGCCGGTGAGGAGGGCGTCCCCGTCGGTCTGGGTGGATTTGTTTGTGCCGCGGAAGTTGGCGACTGAGTAGCCGGCGCCCCAGAAGCCGGCGTGGGCCGAATCGTAAAAATGTTTTGACATTTCGGACAACGGACGCTCAGCGAGGTCCTGCCGCGCAGCACGGCGAGAGGAATCCGCATAGCGCCCTGGCATTTATTGCAAATCACGCGAACGGAGTCAGCCTGCGCCGCCGCGGGCGCAGACGCTGGGCCAGGTACGGAACGAGCCGCCGCCCCGAATACAGAACCAAGAGCCGGGCCAGCCGCCGGGATAGTCCCGGGAGCTGGCGGCGGGCGTCGTGCTACTGGCGCGGCAGCCGTTAGGCCGGAGATTGCCGCCTGAGGCGGAGGCGTGAGCCGCTTGCGAATCGGCTGAATGCTCTGGCTCCAACGCATAAGCTCGGGCTCGCGCGCCGCCTGCCCCAACAACCGCAGACGCCGCGTGGTGTACATGGAAGCAGAAGTTGTCATCTCAGAAAAGCGCGTCATTTGATCGTCGCTGCCCTCTTCCTGCTTCATCCATTCCTCAATGTTGACCTGCTTCAGCAGCCTTGAAGACCGGATGGACCAGGCCAGCAGCACCCGTCGCGCCTGAGCTTCATCGCCAATCGCGAGCAGCGCGGCGCGGTCCGCGGTGATGTCGGCCTGTCGCGACCACGCCATCAGCGGCAAGTCCACTGCATCCTGAATCCATTTCGTAGGGCTGAGGCTGATGGCGTTCAACACTCCGCCAGAGAGCAGACCCTTGTGCACGCTGTCGTCGCCGGCGAGGAAGCGGGCCACCGTTTTCCAAAGCGCATGGCCGGCGCGGCAGTGCCCCATTTCGCGCGCCAGCACAAAGAGCAGATCGTCGTTCTGGAAATTGTTCAGGATGGCAGTGCCCAGCACAACAAACGCGCTGGTGTCGGTGCCATAGGTGTAGGTGTTCCACTGCGAATCTCCCGAGATATAGACATCGGGCATTTTGGGCAGTCCAAGAATGCGCGCAGCCAGAACCGCTCGAATCCAGATATCCGGGAACTGCCTCGGACCCAGGCGAATCCCGTTGAATGTCGATTCGATCCATGGGCGGCCTACCTTCTCTGAGATGGACTTCGCGGCCGTATGCAGCGCGGATATGCTCTGCAATTTGGTCATCGCCTGGCCGTCCTGCGCCCACAAAAAGACCGAGCGATCGAGCGTATAACCGGGGACCAGGGGGCGCAGCCATCCACATTCCGGGCAGATGACCGTGTCCTCGCCGAGTCCTGCGCCGGTGTTCCGGCAAATTTTGCAGGCGGCCGTTTGCTTCGTAGAGATAGTAGAGATGGGCGCTGGATTCGCCGACGCAGGCACAGGAGCTGAAACCGCGGGAGGCGCCTGGGCAGTTGTCGATCCAGTGGGCGGCTTCCACGGTGCTCCGGCGGGCGGCCGGGTTGAAGTTGCCGGCGAAGGCTGCCACGGCGCGGAAGGAGTCTGAGCGGGAGCCGCGGCTATGGCGTGGGCTGGCCCCGTATTTACCGGCTGCCACCCACCAGTTGCCGGCGGCGCGGCTACAGGATTTGCTGAAACCGGCCGCCCCGGCGCAAGAGGCGACTGCCCCGATGAAGTCGAGGCTACAAGTGTCGCCCCGCAGAAGGTGCAGAACCGCGAACCGGCATCTCGGGGCCCGTGTCCTTGCGGACAAATCGGCGCTGGTGCGGTGGTGGCCATGGGCACTCCTAATCCGGTTGTGCAGCAGAAACGTCAGCAACCCCAAACTGAAACTCCGCAAAATTGAAGACCTAATTAAGAGCCGGTGAAAAGAGCTCAGATCATTAATGGACAAAACATCCCATTGCGGCACTTGTAAGAGCGTCACACGAAAAGCGTCAGAACCAAAACAACATATATTGTTCGGCAGGGGGGAACCGGTAGGCATTACTTTAACCGGTTTTGGTGGCGGTTGGGAAAAAATTCTGATGTCTCCGCGAGGAGTTCGTTCGCGCGATCAAAGGCCTTTTCGCGGCGTTCTGCGTTTGGCCTACCTCGGCGCCGGAACCCGCACCAGCAGAATGTCGTGGCTTGTGATTTCGATCGGCATATCGTTGGTGAGCACGACCTGCTCGCCCGTCCACAGGTTCTTACCCTTCAGCGGACCATGCAGGCCAAGCTTCGCCAGGCTCAAGTGACACGTGTGCGTCGAGTAGCGATCGGACCCCGCGTTCAGGACTGCAATGGCCAGGGCGCCGCCGGATAAATGCCGCGTCCAGACGTCCACTTCACCGTCGGAATAAGCGCGCGTGGCTTCGTGGCCCAGGCGGTCCTGATCGATGGCGATCACGTCGCGATTAGTCAGGATGGCGCGAACTTCAGGCGTCATATTGGGCAGATCGTTGCCCGCGAGCAACGGCGCGGCGAGCATGGCCCACATGGAAAAATGCATGCGATTTTCGGCGAGAGAAAGCTTGCCGTTGCCCACTTCGAGCATGTCGGGATCGTTCCAATGGCCTGGCCCCGCGTACTTAGCCAATCCCGCCTGCTCATTAAGGATCGAATAGATGCTCTGCCAGTTGGGCTGAATATCGCCGGTGGTGCGCCACAGATTCGCGCCGGCGTTCGGGCCCCACTCCCACACCGCGTCCCAGCCGTACTGGCACAGCGAATAAACGATGGGACGGCCCGTGGCCTTCAGGGCCTTGTCCATTTTCGCGTAGGCCGCAATCATCAATTGCATCTGTGCGGCTTTGTCGCCGGGCGCCTGCTTCATCATCACGGCGGGGATGAAGCTGCACAGGTCGTACTTCAGATAATCGATGCCCCATGAAGCGTAGAGCTGCGCGTCCTGGGCTTCATGATCGAGTGATGCCGCATAGCCCGCGCAGGTCTTTGGCCCCGGCGAAGAATAGATGCCGAGCTTCAGCCCCTTCGAGTGCACGTAATCGGCCAGCGCCTTCATGTCAGGAAACTTCGTATTTGTGTGCAGCACACCGTCGGCGTCGCGTTCGCCCTCCCAGGTGTCGTCGATGTTCACGTAGACGTAGCCTGCGTCTTTCATGCCAGTGGCGACGATCTGATCGGCGGCCGCGCGGATGTCCTTGTCGGTCACGCGGCCCGCGAAGAAGTTCCAACTGTTCCAGCCCATGGGCGGGGTCTCCGACGACAGCATTCTGTCGTTGGGGCGGATCGGCGGAGTCAATGCCACCTGCGGTGGGGCGGACCTTTTGACGAGCTTCGTGGGGTTCTTCGGAGCCGTTTGCGCCGCAGCGGTAAGGGAGCCTAAAACGAGAGCGCCAACAGCTAAGAGCGGGTGAATTTTCACGACTGGAATCTCCTGGAAACTTTTTCAGGGTCATCCTATCTTGCCAATACGGAACACGGCAACGGACACAGCAAATCTTCGCCCACCCCAAAGTCTTCACTGACCCCTGGGTGCGAGATACTTTAAACAATGCCCTTTACTCTTTCTCACGCTGCCGCCGCATGGCCCTTTCGAAAAACGCGCCTTGAAATGCCAGCCCTCCTGATCGGATGTTTCGCGCCGGATCTCCCCTACTTCATGTTTATCAGGCCATATGGACTCATCGGCCACACGCTGCTCGGCGCTTTTATCTTCGATTTGCCGGTGAGTCTGGTTGTGCTTTGGTTGTTTTATGCCTACGTAGAGCAGCCGCTTTCAATGCTGCTGCCGAAGGGCATTCGCAGAAGACTCAATCCCGTGACCAGCAATTTCTCTTTCTGGCCGCCGGCGCGCTTGGCGTTGATCGTGGTCTCGATCCTGATTGGGACGGCGACGCACATTTTGTGGGACTCCTTCACGCACACGTTTTATTGGCCATATCGGCATTGGAGCTTCCTTAGCGATGTTGTGCTCGTTCCCGTTGCCGGGAACATGCAGATGGACAAGGTGCTGCAGTACGGCAGCTCCTTGTTCGGGCTGGTCTTTGTTGCGGTTTGGATCTGGTCGTGGTATCGCGCAACCAAGCCAGTGGAATCGCCGGTCGCGAAGCCATATACGCCCGGGCAGATTCGCGTCATCACATTTGTAGCGCCGGCCGTGGCGCTCGCCGGCGGAATTCTCCGGGCATATTTGGTCCTCGGAGCTCCAAAAATGACGATTCGATCCTTGATGTACTTCGGGGTCGAGTGGGGGATTACCGCGACCACTCTGTTGTGGCTCGGACTGCTGACCTGCGGCGCAGCCTTTGCCCGGTCGGCGAGGGGCCTTAATGCAAGAGAGGCGCGTGGCAAAGCGGAAAAAGAACGCAGGGAGGAAATTTCCTGAAGTCTTTTTTGAGAAGCATCTTGCCCCATCGTTCATGGTCCGGGAACGGCGCCGATTTTTCCTGCCGGGTCGAAATTTTTTATACCTCGCGATGGCGCGTGAGGAGGAAGTAGACCAGCGGAGTGATAACGAGCGAAAGGACCATGGAAATGGTAAGACCGCCAATCACGGCGATGGCCAGCGGTTGAAGCATTTGCGAACCGGCGCCGAGGGCGAAGGCCAGCGGCAACATGCCGCAGACCGCCGCAATAGCGGTCATAACGATGGGGCGCAGCCGGCGTTGCGCGGCGTGCAGCATGGCTTCGCGAGGCGAAGCCCCCTCGGCGCGGTAACGCTCGTCGGCGTCGAGCAGCAGGATGCCGTTCTTGGCCACGATGCCGATCACCATGATCAGCCCCATGAACGATGCGACGTTAAACGTCGATCCGGTGACAAGCAACGCCAGAATGACCCCCGAGATGGAGAGCACCGACGAGATGAGAATGGCAACCGGCGCGGGGAAGTTGCGGAATTCGGCCACCAGCACGCCGAACACCAGGGCCAGCGCCAACATCAGCACCTGAAGCAGATCGTGGAACGATTGTTGCTGCTCCTGGTAAGTGCCCCCATACTCCACGCGCACCGATGCAGGCAGGTGAAGGCCGGCCACCACCTGCTGCACCTTGGCCACGCCGGTTCCCAGGTCGGAACCCTCTAGCCGGCCCGTTACAACCACGAGCCGCTGCAGGTTTTCGCGGCGGATTTCGTTCTGCGGCGGTAACTGCTCCACGTCGGCAAGGGAGCCGAGCGATGCAGTGTGGCCAGAGCTGCTCTCGAAGACCGTATTCTCAATCGCATCCAGCGAGGTTCGCGTTTCGTCGCCCAGCCGGACACGGATCGTGTAGGCGCGGCCATTCGCGATGAGCGGATCGGTCGTGGGAATGCCATCCAGAATCGCCGTTGCATCCTGCGACACTTCCTCTGGCGTGAATCCAAATCGCGCCGCCACAACCGGGTCCACCGCAAAGTTAGTGGCCGGGCCGCTGATCGTGTTCTCAATGCCGTTTTGCACGTCCACAACGCCGGGAACCTTGCCGATGGCATCGCCGACGCGAGGACCGAGTTGGGCCAGCAAATTCGCATCGTTTGAGAAAATCTTGATCTGGATGGGCTCGGGGGCGTTGGAGAGGTCCCCGATCATGTCCTGCAGTACCTGGGTAAACTCGATGTCCAGCTCGGGCTCGGTGCTCCTGATCTGCTGGCGAATATCGTTCATCACTTCGTCAATGGAGCGGCTGCGCTTGGCCTTCAGCTTGACCGTGAAGTCGCCGGTGTTGGCCTCGTGTACGGCATTGAATCCCATTTCCATACCGGTGCGGCGCGAGGTGATTTCAACCTCGGGTGTGGCGCGAAGGATGCGTTCGACGTGCTCCAGGACGCGATCGGTTTCGCTTAGGGAACTTCCGGCAGGCATGATGTAGTCGAGAATGAACCCGCCTTCGTCCATCTCCGGCAGCAGGTCGGAGCCCAATGCTTTGTAGCCGGCCCACGTCGCCGCAATCAGCATCAGGCAAATCCCTCCCACCCACAGCGGCTTGGCCAGCGTCCAATCCAGAACCCGGTGGTGGTAGGCGAGTACGCGGGTGAGCAACCGCCCGGCATGGTGACCGCCCTCGGCATCGCCTTCATTCTTGTTCGGACCGCCTGCTTCAGCAGGCGGCTTGCGCAAGAGCACATAGCTCAATCCCGGTGTCCAGGTAAGCGCCAGCGCCAGCGAGGTGAGCAGCGCGGCGCTCATGGTGATGGCCAATGCCCGAAAGAAGCTGCCCGTGACGCCGCTGACCGAGACCAGAGGCAGAAAGACGACCACCGGAGTAATAGTGGAAAAGACCAGCGGCGTGGTGATCTCCCTGAGAGCCTTGCGCACCGCTTCGGCGCGGTGCTCGCCTGCGTCGCGATGCATCACAATGTTCTCCACCACCACAATGGCGTCATCGATCACCAATCCGATGGCCGCTGCCAGTCCGCCCAGCGTCATCAGGTTGAAGCTCTGGCCGATGAGCCACATCGAGGCAATCGTCACGGCAATCGTTACCGGGATCACCAGCCCGGCAATCAGCGACGAGGTCCAGTCGCGCAGGAAAAGGAAAAGAACCACGCAGGCCAGCAGAAGTCCGATGAAGATGGCGTCGCGCACGCTGGAGATGGAGTCACGCACTAGCTGCGACTGGTCGTAGAAAAGCTCGAGCTTCACGCCCGGCGGCAGCTTCCTTTGGAGATCGGCAACTTCGCCGGCCACGGCGTCCGCAACGGCCACGGTGTTGCTCGAGGGCTGGCGGGCGATGGTTAGCAGGACCGCGTCGTGGCCGTTGGCGGTGACCCTTGTGTAGACCGGCAGAGTGCCGGATTGGACGGAGGCCACGTCGGCGACGCGCACGGGAGCGCCGGCAGGCGTGGTCTTGACCACCATCTGGCGCAGGCCGGCGAGGTCGTGTACCTGCGCTCCAACCAGTCCCAGGATCAACTGGTGATGGGCCTCGTAGAGTCCGGGCGAATCGACGATATTCGAGGCTTGGATGGCGTTGACAAGGTCGGTGATGGTTACGCCGGAGTTCTCGAGCAATGCCAGATCGGGCACGACGTGAAACTCCGGCACCTGCCCGCCCTGCACAAGTACGGTGCTTACGCCGTCCACGCGGTTCAGTGGAGGCTTCAGGTCATACGTGGCGATCTGCCACAGCTGGGTCTCGGGAACGGTGTCGGAAGTCAGGCTGTAGCCAAGGATTGGGAAAGTAGCAAACGTAAGGCGGTTCGCGGTGATGCGCGCCGTGGGCGGCAATTCCTGCTGCACCTGCGCCAGCGCCGCATCCACCAACTGCAACGACTGGACCATATCCACGTTCCAATCGAAGTACAGGCTCACCTCGGCGGAGCCGCGGCTGGTTGTGGATCGAACCGTGACCAGGCCTGGAACTGAATTGATTGCATTCTCGATCCGCTGCGTGATGGTCACTTCCATCTGTTCGACCGGCATCACGCCGTTGTCCACGCCGATGATCACGCGCGGAAAGCTGGTCTCGGGGAAGACAGAGATGGGCACCTTGAATGCCAGGAAGATCCCGGCCAGCGTGAGCATGCCGGCGAAAAAGAAGATCGTCCGCGTGGACCGAGCCAGCCAGAAGGGCTTTGGCTCGTGGCTCGCAGATTTGGCCGGCATCAATCGTTTCCCCCGCTGCCTGCCGTTGCCGGGCCAACCCGGACTTTCGTGCCCTCGTCGAGACCATAGGCGCCGATGGTGATCACCATGTCAGTGGGCGCAATGCCGCTGGTCACTTGCACGTCCGTACCGTCGTCAATGCCCAGCGTGACAGGCTTGTTATGCGCCGCGCCGTCGCTGCCAACCACCATCACCGACTTCGCGCCATCGTCCGCGGTCTGGATCGCGGAATCCGGAACCTTCAACGCCTGCGCGACGGTTTTGCCTCTAATGGTCACCTTCACCGGCGTACCGACCTTGAGCTTGCCTGTCTTGTTGTCGATCTTCAGCCATACCTCGACGGTCGTGCTGCCGGGGTCCAGCGCCGGACTCACCAATGTGACTGTTGCCGGAACTGGATCTGCGACCCCCGGAACATGCACTTGGGCCGCATCGCCGGCTTTCAACTGCTGCGCAAGGCTCTGCCCGATATGCGTCTTCGCCAGCAACGCCGACGTGTCCATCACCGTGATCAACGGTGCTCCCGCCGCCGCGGTTTCCCCGGCGAACAAAGGCCGCTCGGTCACAACTCCGTTAATGGGACTATGAATCTCGGAGTAATTGACCTCCGCCTCCGCCGCGTTGTACTTGCCTTCGGCCGATGTCAACTGTCCCTTCGCCGCCTTCAGCGCGGCCGCGCGGCTCACGCTCTTCACCAGGTCCAGATGCTTGGCCGCCGCGTCGTAGGCCGCTTGCGCCTGCACCAGCGCCGCCCGCGCTGTGTCCAGTTCGCGGCCGGCAATTGCCCCCTCGGCGAAAAGCTGCTTGCGGCTCGCGACGATGCTTTCGTTCAGTTGGAGATTCGCCTTGGCCGATGCCAGGTCCGACTCCGCCTTCAGCGTATCTTCTGGCACCTGGGCCTGGGTCGCCGTGGCGTACGCCGCTTGCGCCGCCTCAAGCGATCCCTTGTTGTCGGTCGCCGCCGCTGCCAGGTCGTTGTTCTCAAGCGTCACCAGCAACTCTCCGGCGTGTACCCGCTGTCCGCGCGCAACATAGAACTTCCGCACCGGAGCGCTTATTTTTGGCGCGATTGCCGCCTGCGCGATGGGCGCCAGAATGGCGTCAGCGGTGATTTGCTCGGCGATCGGCCCCTGCTCGGGATGCTCCGCCTGCACCGTCACCAGAGTTTCAGGCACAGCAGCCTTCTTGCAACCCGGCAAAAACGCCAGCGGCAGCGCTGCGGCCACCATGGGAATGAGCAGCCGCAAAATGTGCGCCCTTCGAGTTGAGTTCTGCTTTGTTCTTTCGCTCATAGCCGGTTCCCTGATCCTTGATACCTAACCCCTAACCCCTGTTCTTCACATCGTCCCAGCGATCGTTTGCAGTGTCGCTCGCGCCGTCTCATAGCGCACGCGTCCATCCTCGCGAGCATTCTCCGTGCTCACGTAGGTATTCTCCGCGTCCACCACTTCCAGCACCGTGGCCTCGCCGCCGGTGTAGCGCAGCTTCGTCAGCCGCAGGCTCTCTGCCGCGTCTGTCACGCTCTCGTCCAGTGACGCCAATTGATCGCGCGCCGCGTTGGCCTCTGAATACGTTTCTTCAAGCTGGGCGATGAGCCGCCTTTGCGCGGCGCTCAGCGCCACCTGCGCCACCTCGCGGCGAATCTCGCTTTGCTTCACCTTATGCTCGCTTGCCAGCCAGTCAAAGACGGGAATGTTCACCGTGACGCTCGCCGAGTAGCCAAGGTTGCGCTCTCCGTTGGGGCCGTTGGCCGCAAACTGCGGCGCATCGATGCCGTAAGTCACATTGAGGCCCACATTTGGCAGCAAGGCGCCCCACGCCGCCTGCACATCCGAGTCGCTGGCTTCCAGTGCCGCCAGCGCGTTCTTCAGTTCGGGATTGTTCCGGCTCGCGGCTTGCTCCACGTCCGCTTTTGACGGCAATGGCGCTGCCGCTTCCGGCGCGCTCAGCGTGTACGCAGTTCGCGGATCGGTAAACAAAAGAACCCCCAGATCCAGGTGGCCCTTTTCGGCAGCCACTTGGGCGTCTTCAAAATCGCGGTCGCGCTGCAGCTCCACTAGCTGAGCCTTCACCACGTCGGCGTGCGCGGCCTCGCCCCCTCGCTCCCGCTCGGTGGTCAGCCGGGCGAAATCGCTACCCTCCTGGCGCGCTTGCTCGGCCACAGCCAGCTTGTGGTCTGCCGCCAGCGAGCCGTAGAACAAGCTGGTCACAGTGGCTACCAGCCCACGCCGCACAATCTCCTCCTGCGCCCGGGCCATTGCCGCTGCCGCATCGGCATGCCGCACGGCCGCAACTGGCCCCAACCCCAGCGTCTCATTCACCACGCCCTGGCTGAAATACTCCCTGACACCATTGTTCGTAATGAACTTCGGCAGATCCGGCGTATCGGATATCTGCCCCACCTGGCCATGCGCCCCGTTCGGTTCCGTGTAAAGGCCCTGGTTGTAGTAGGAAACGCTCGGCAACAAACCCGCTACCGCAATCGATTTGTCCAAAGCTGCTGTCCGGCGGACTGCCACGGCCGAAACAAACGACGGCTCGCTCGCCTGCGCCCGCCTCATCGCTTCATCCAGCGTAATCGCCAGAGGCTTGCCTGCGCCCGCTGCAGCGCCGCTGCCTTCTGTCTGGCCGTGGGACGCAATAGGCGCGCACACCACGAGAAGGGAAGCGATCGTTGCCAGGCGGCCGTGAAACAGCGGCCCCCCGGGGCGACGGTAACTGAAACGAGTCGTCACACTCAGAAGGATACAATCCTCTAGCCAAATCGGAAGGGTTTTGGCAACCGGTCTCGCATCGTTGCCCCGGCGGCGCGAACCTCTCCCGGTCTGAGATACTTAATTGTTATGCCAATTGACGACCTGCAGCAGGCTGCACAGAAAATTGCCGGATTCCTGAACTCCCTGAACAAGCTCGGCGGGCTGCGCCTCAAATACCGCATCAGCGCAACCGATGGAACACAAGAAGGCGAAGGCGCTGCGCCGCGCCGGATCGGCGTTGAATTGGCCGGCCCGGATGTGCCGCTCGTCATCCAGCACAACGGCGAGCTGCTCCGCGCTATCGAAACCCTGGCCGCGCAAATGCTGCGCCTGGACCACCACGAGCACGACATGGTGAGCTTTGACGCTGCTAACTTCAAGGCTCTGCGCGCCGAGGAGCTGCGCCTCTCTGCCGAAGCCGCCGCCGACAAAGTCCGCCAGACTGGGCAGCCCTACAGCTTTCCGCCCATGAACAGCCGTGAGCGGCGCATGCTGCACCTGGTCTGCAAGTCGCTGAAGGGCATTGAAACGGCCAGTGTGGGCGAGGGGCAGGGCCGTTTCCTCGTGGTCTATCCCGAAGGCAAGACTGATCTGCCAGTCGAGCCGCAGTTCAAGCCGCGGACGTTTGGGCGGCGACCGGATAGCCGCCGGTGATCCGTTGTCAGTGGTCTGAGCGTCGTTCGGCAGGTTTGGCTGTGAAAGTAAACCCCCAAGCTGTGCCACAATCCAGATTATGAAAAGACAGTTGCTGGCGCTTCTGCTTTTTGCCTGCGTGACGATGTGCGCCGCGCAAGAGCGGCCTGTGCCGTATGCGCAAAAGCACCTCGTCCTTCCCGCGCAGCGGCGCCTTGTTTTACCTGCGCAGCAGAGGCTTGTGCTTATCGACCAGGATGGCGCTGGTCCCGGCGGCGCCGATCAGATGGCAATCCTTGCGCTGCTTCAGGCGCCAGACGTCGAGGTGCTCGGAATCACCATAGTGACCGGCGATGCGTGGCGCGACGAAGAGACTCTGCACACCCTGCGCATGCTTGAGCTGACCGGGCACGCCAATGTTCCCGTCGTTCGCGGCGCTGTTTTTCCGCTGGTCCGCAACGAGGAGCAAACACGCATGGAGCAAGCGCTCGATGGCAAGGTGGCGTGGCTGGGCGCATGGGGAGGGGTCGTTGCAACGGCGGCCGGGGCCGTTGCTGGGGATATGAGTCCGAAATCGCACGGGCCCTTCGAAATTCCAGCCATGCCCGAGGGCCAGCCGGCCACGAAACCACTCGATGAAGACGCGGCTCACTTTCTTATCCGTCAGGTGCGCGCGCATCCGCATGAGGTTACGATTTACGCCGCCGGTCCGCTGACAAACGTTGCGCTGGCTGTCTCGATCGATCCTGAGTTCGCGTCGCTGACTAAAGGCATCTTGATTATGGGCGCCAGCCTTAACCCCCAGACAAATGGGCCGCGGACGAGCGATATCGAAGCCGATCTTGAATTGTCTGACCCGCGGCACGAGTTCAACTTCTGGTTCGATCCCGAGGCCGCGCACATTGTGCTGTATGCCAACTGGCCGCACATTGAAGTGACGACGGAGGACGTTTCGGTGAAGGCGCCGTTCACGCAAGCGATGCTGGACGCGATTGCGAAGTCGCAGACGCCTGCGGCGCGCTACATTGCAGCATGGAGCCAGCGGCGCACGGATATGTGGGACGAGCTCGAAGCGTGTGCTTGGTTGGATCCCGCGATCATCACCAAAGAGGTAGACGTCTACATGGATGTCGACCTGAGCCATGGCCCCGGCTACGGCGACACGCTCGCCTGGCCGGAGATTCTGAAGCCGGCGACCGGCGTTCGAGTCGTCCACGCGCAGATGGACCTGGATTTGCCCCGCTTCCAGAAGGATTTTATCGATCTGATGACGCAGAAGCCGTAGCGGTTCGCGAGCGCCTGCGTTAGTCGGAGGTTCCTTCCTGTTTCGGTTCCCCGTTGGATTCGTTGCCCGACTCATCGCCGTTTTTGTGGTGTTGGTACTTGAGAATCGTCTCGTTCAGCCGGTCTGGATCGACTGAAACCTGCACGACATCCAGGCCCGTGCCATCAAGATCAAGAATGAAGAGCCCCATACGCTTGCCCTCGGCGTGCGAAAAGATCATCGTCTGCTCGCCGCCATGGCGGCCCGTTGCGCGACTCGTCTCGCGAATCATCCGCTCCCATCCCTGGCCCAGCTTTTCTTCGACCATGCGATTGAGATCTTCGCCGTCGACAGGAGCCGAGAAGTGCTCGAACTCGGCAACGTGAACGCCGTCGACGCCGCCGTGTGTGACCGCGCTCGCGACAATGCTGCCCAGGCCCATCAGCGGAATGCGCATCGCGTGCTGGTGATAGCGGCTCTCGATAGAGCTGACGATGCCGTCAAATCCCCCATCGCCGCCCGCGGCCGCCCGCACAACGCACCATGGAGCCACCACAAGTACGCAAAGTGCGGCGCAGCCCAGCGGAATCCAAAAATGCCGATTCAAAATGCGACCGTTCACAACGCGCCCGTTCCCTGTTTGTGCGCTCCCCGTTTTTGTACTCATTGGTCGCCTCCCTTCTTGGCTTTTTCACCGGGCTTGTCTTTGCTGGATTTGTCTTTTTCAATGTCGCCTAGTTTGCTGAGGCCGCCCAGCCCCTTCAACTCCGAAAGCTGATCCATGCGAATGGGGCCGAGAATGAGCACGACGGTCAACTCTTTCGGTTCAGCGTCCAGAACAAAGATTCCCTGCGGCTGGCCGTTGACCATCTTCATCAACACATCGGTGCTCTCGCCGCTCTTGATCTCGCGCACGTGCACCATCGGCGTCCACTCGGGGGCCTGGAAGGCCCGGCGAAGTTGTTCAAGCTCATCCGGTGAGTACTGGCCTTCTTTATCGAATTCGTAATCGCGGACATAAATGCCGTCGAGCCCTTCGATCAACTGCTGCACCCCGGCCTGGTCCTTGTCGTTTTTGTCCATGAATTTCGCGGCGAAGCCTAGCATGTCCTTGCTGAGCGTCACCTCGGTCACGTCCGAAGCGCGCGCAGCCAGCTCTTTTTGAACTTGCGGCGCGAGAAACCAGCTCGTCGATGACGGCGACTGCTGGGCCAGCGCAGGCGCAATCAGCGCCGCGGATCCCAGAATGATTGTTGCAATGCGATATTTCATGGTCGGTTCTCCTTATCGGTACGAATCTCTTTTTACTTTGTCCCGCATTTACTTCGAATCCCCTTACTGCGAATTCTTGTCTCGCTCCTGCAACTGCGCGTTCATCACCTGCAGCGCGTGATTGGTCACGCGCAGCGCGGTAAACACCTGCTGCTTTGCTTCCTCGCCCTTGCGGCGCTCGATGGCGTAATGTCCCACGATTGCCCCGCCTGCCACACCGGCCAAGACCAGCGAAGCCGCGATGCGCTCGAACCAGATCATGCGGCTGCGCTGCCGCCCCGACGTGTGACTTAAGCGAAGCTTCGCGCGATTCTTCCGCCCCTCCATCACCTTGCGCTTCAGGCTTGCGGGCGCTGATTCGCGCTTGAGGCTGTCGCGCAATTCGTTTTCAAAGTCGTCAAACGGCACGGATGTACTCCTTTAACTGGCTCTTTGCCTTGGCCCGCAACAGCTTCAATCCGCGCTGCAACTGGCTCTTCACCGTTGCCAGCGGCGTGCCGAGCGTGGCCGCAATCTCCTCCGGCGTCAGATCCTCCTGATAGCGGAGAATGAGCGCCGCGCGTTGCGCCTCTGGAAGTGTTCCAAGCAAAGCTTCAATTCGGTCGCCAAGCGGCGATCCACGTTCTAATTCCCGCGCGCCGTGCGCTTCGTCGATCTCGACCCACAGATCCGTTCCGCGCACTCTTCGCCGCCGCAGCGCATCTGTTGACCGGCTTATGGCGACGCGCCGCAGCCAGAAGATTGCATGTTGCGCGGTTTCAATCTTCGTCATGTTGCCGTCGAGTTCCATAAAAACGTCCTGCGCAATCTCCTCCGCCAATCCGCGGTCGCCGGTCATGCGCAGCGCCAGCGAAAAAACCATGGACTGGTGCTCGTCAAAAAGCCGCTCGAAGTCGCGCCTTTCGAAACCAGGTTGTTCGAAGTCTCCGATTTGTTCGAATTCGGGCTTCCAGTCGCCGGCCATAAATCTCGCTGCTACCTTCTAATCCGCAGATGAGCGCGGGATGGGATGCAAAGAATTACGTTTTCGGCTAAGAAAAGTTCAGACGCTGCAGCTTGCGCGGCACGAACGAGTAGCGCCGGTCGCTGGCCGGCTGTCCTGGTGGCGTCCTCGCCGCCAGGCGCGGGAGTTTTGTAATAAGGGCACGGCGAATAGCGCCTTTAGCGTCGATGACGGCGCGACATGGAATCTTTCTAGCTGATTTCCCCACGGCTTCCGCTCCGCCATCGCCTGCGACGCCGACGCGAAAGCCTGGATCACCGTTGGCCCCAACGGCACCGACATCTCCACCGACGACGGCAAGAACTGGCGCGCGCTGCATCCCGACCCCACATCGCGTGAAGCGCCCGACGCCGACCGCGACTGGAACGCGCTGTCGCTTCCCTTTGTAGCAGGCCCGCATGGCCGCATCGGCAAACTCAATCCGCACGCGCTGGCACACTAATCGAGGTCTTCTCCCGATGGTGAAGGGTCATGCTGTTCACTTAAGCGGAATCAGCATTTGAAACGCGCGGCTTCGCCGCCAGCGATAGCGGGCAAAGTCGCTGTCGAGGGTGAGAATCTCTCCTGTTTCCAGCTCGTCGGCAAGATGGACTAAACAAGCATCGGCAAGGTCCGCAGGCACGTCGCGGTATTTTCGGAGAATGGCCCGGATCGAAGCCGCACTGCGATTCAATTGAAAAGGAATCTGAAAAATCTCTTGCTCCACGTTGGCGAGAACTGTTTCCGGCGCTCCTGGGATTCCGCGGAGCAAATAGCAGCTTTCAGCGATGACTGCTTCGCATGTGGCGAGGGGCTGATCCAGGGTTTCGAGTGCGTCCACGCAGCGAGCGTGATGACGTTCACTCCGGTCCAACAACGCGACAATCACTCCCGTATCGAGAAGGACCGGCTTCACCGCCCAAAGCCTTGCATGTGCCGCTTGTTCGAACCGAGATCGGGAAGCCCGGATTCGAAATTGCCCACCCCAATAACCCATTTGCGCGGAGTCGCGCTGTGATATCGCCCCATCAGGAGCAGGCTCTCCCGAACGACGCGGGAGCGGTTCCAGCCAAGGCGGCGCACCAGGCCATCCAAAGTCTGCCGGGCTTCGGGATCTAATCGTGCTTGAACAACCGCTTTCATAATACATATTGTACTACAAAATCACTTCTGTAATACACAGCAGTCCCTCCCTCGTTTCTAAAACAAATCGGGAATGCTGTTGAATGCAATTCGCGTCGGCGCGGCCTTGTACGCCGTGAGCATTGCCGCGGGCGCGAGCGTGATCATTCCGTATTTATCGTTGATCTGGTCCATCGTCGCAAGCAATCGCGTGCGGCTCTGCTCTTCTTCAAGGCCGTCGAAGAGCGCCAGCGTGTGCAGGCGATCGGGAACAAGATTATTGAGCTGCACGCCGATGAAATAAGGATGTTCGTACTGCTCGCCGCTGGGCCGCGACTCCCAAAGACGGCGCAACGCGGCAATCAGCGTCTGATTATCCTGGCACTCGCTCAGCTTGATCTCGCTGCGCCAGCCGCGCGTGGGCGCGCCGAATCGTGAAACCGGCATCTTCTCGCCGCGCGGCACCGCAAATCCAATCGCCACGCCAATATGGCTGGCCCATAGTTCCGCCGCGCGCAAACGCATGGCCGCTTTGTGCAGAAGCTTGTGTGCCACCGCCCACGCTTTTTCCGCGTTGCGCATCTCGGGCGCCAGCACATGCGAGTGGCTGATGGATTTCTGGTGCTCGAGTTCCCCCATTTCGAAATCTTCGCCTGCAAGCCAGTGAAAAAGCCGCTCGCCCCACACCGATCCCCAGATTTCGCCGGCATGTTCGCGGTCGAGCGCCAGCAGATCGTCCATCGTGCGAATACCTTTTTCGTTCAGGCGCTTCTCCGTGCGCGCGCCAATGCCGGGCAGATCGCGCAGCGCGAGCTGGTGCAGCGCCTCAGGCAGAATGTCGAGCGGCAGTGCCACCAGGCCATCCGGCTTTTCCATATCGCTGGCTATTTTGGCGAGATAGCGATTGGTGGCGAGACCAACAGAGCTGCGCAGGCACTCTCCCGCGCGCTCATGGATTGTCCGTTTCACCCGCATGCCCAAATCCAGTGCCGCACGAAGCGGTCGCTCACGGCCGATCAGGCGGCATGCCATCTCGTCGATGG
>Ga0207933_1000841_pt1 | contig 26711 bp, 17 predicted proteins | sample NGESurdeep092012_4_FD_184488 | JGI IMG/M metagenome (GOLD analysis project Ga0207933, IMG submission 184488) | Arctic peat soil microbial communities from Barrow, Alaska - NGEE Surface sample F53-3 deep-092012 (SPAdes) | ecosystem: Environmental > Terrestrial > Soil > Wetlands > Peat ... | reverse complement strand
CACGGGTGCGCACCTGATAGAAACTCGGTGTGCCGTCACACGAGTGGCGGCTCCGCTCGGAGGTCGCCGATCGAAGTCGAGGCTGACGATTCCCCTGGGAAGGAGTTGACATGACCCGCACCAAGTCACTGACGTTGCGCGTTCGGATGTTCGTCGCAGGCTCCGTCACCGCCGCCGCATTGCTGGTGCCCTTGAGCGTCGCGGTGCCGCAAGCGTCGGCGGCCACGAGTCCATTCTGCACCGCCGTCTTCAGTTGGGCGTATCACCCGGTGAAGCCGCCGACCGGGCTCACGCTCGCCAGCTATCGCAAGTGGGTGACCGTCTTGCTCCCGTACTTCGAGAAGATGGACGCGACCGCTCCCAACGCCAAGACGAAAGAGATCCTGGGCTATCTGGTGACCGTTCTCAAGAACTACGGGACCGCCACGACCTTCACGAAGCTGGCGGCCTACGAGAAGGCTCACGCTGCCGCCTTCGCGGCCGACACGAAGTACCTGACGGCAGCCATCACGTCGTGCGTCACCTCGGGACCGATCACGCTGCCCTAAAGGAGCGGCGCCGCTACGCCGCTGACTTTGATTGAGGCGCTGGCGCCGGAAGTAGTACCTCCAGCGGTTATGTTGCACCCATGGTCGACGCGAACTCCTCACGCCCCGCGGTGCCACCGTTCGGCGTGTACGTTCACGTACCATTTTGCGCACACCGGTGCGACTACTGCGCTTTCGCTACCTACGCCGACCGCGACCACCTGCGCGACGCCTACGTCGATGCCGTCGTCCAGGAGATCGCCACGGAAGTGGCCGCCGGAATGGAGCTGGCAACGTCGGTGTTCTTCGGGGGCGGCACACCTTCTCGCTTGACGCCCGAGCAACTCGTGCGCATCCTCGAAGCCATTCCGCGCACCGACGACGCCGAAGTGACGGTGGAGTGCAATCCCGAGGATGCTTCGCTCGAACGACTTCTCGTCTACAAGGCCGGTGGAGTGAACCGAATGAGTTACGGCGTGCAGTCGACCCAGCCGGCGGTCTTGGCCGACCTCGGACGTCGTCACGGCACGATGGCGCACGAGGAGGTGTCGCTCGTCACCCACGCGGCCGGCTTTGCGACGTGGAACATGGACCTCATCATCGGATCTCGGGCGGAGTCCCTCGACGACGTGCGCGCCACGCTGTTCGACCTCCTCTCATTGGACTCTCCGCCACCGCACATCAGTTGCTACGCCCTCACACCCGAGCCGTCGACGCCCCTCGGACGTGACCCGGCGCGTCACCCCGACGAGGATGAGACCGCCGACGCCTACGACCTCGTGGGCGAAACCCTTGAGGCGAACGGGTACGAGTGGGAAGAGATCTCCAACTGGGCCAAGCCCGGCCACGAGTGTCGCCACAATCACGTCTACTGGGACCACCACGACTACGTGGGGTTCGGCTCGGCGGCGCACTCGCATCGCCACGGTCGCCGCTACTGGAACGTGCGCACGCCCGAGCGCTACATCGCGATGCTGGGGCGCGGCGAGCGACCCCTGGGAGGAGAAGAGATCCTCGACGAGGCGACCCGGGCCTTCGAGCGTGACTCACTGGCTCTTCGTACGCGTCGCGGAGTGCCCGTCGAAGCCTTCGAGTCCCTTGACGAGATCGCGCACTTGGTGAACGTGGAGCGCGATTACGTCACGCTGACTCCCAAGGCGCGACTGGTCGCGAACCAAGTCATCCTGCGCCTCAAGTCCTCGCCGTAGGGTGCTGTGGAATCGGTAAAAGTTCCGCGTCCGGTAGCCTTGGCGGATGGATTCTGCCTCCGCGACCGACCCCGAACTCCTCGAGAAGGTAATTAATCTCGCCAAGCGCCGCGGATTCATCTTTCCCTCCGCCGAAATCTACGGCGGATTCCGTTCGACCTACGACTACGGCCCCTTGGGCGTCAACATGCTGCGTAACGTAAAGGCGGCCTGGTGGCGCGACATGGTCCAGATGCGCCTGGACGTGGTGGGAATCGACGCCGCAATTCTGGGCCCCCCGGCCGTCTGGGCGGCCTCGGGCCACCTCGAGACCTTCACCGACCCGTTAGTGGATTGTCGCAAGTGCAAGGAGCGCTGGCGCGAGGACAAGATCAACGGCGTGTGCCCCAATTGTGGTTCCACGGAATTCACCGAGGCGCGCGCTTTCAACCTCATGTTCAAGACGCAAGCGGGACCCGTCGAGGGGGAGGGCGCGACCGCGTACCTGCGCCCCGAGACCGCTCAGGGCATGTTCACCAACTTCAACAATGTGCTCTCCACGATACGTAAGAAGCCGCCCTTCGGCATCGCGCAGATCGGTAAGTCGTTTCGTAACGAGATCACTCCCCAGAACTTCGTGTTCCGTACTCGTGAGTTCGAGCAGATGGAAATGGAGTTCTTCGTGCCGCCCGCCGCGGCCGACGAGTGGTATCGCTACTGGATCGATCAGCGCTTCAACTGGTACTTAGCCTTGGGTATCCCCGCGCACCAACTTCGTCTGCACGAGCACGCTAAGGAGGACCTGTCGCACTACTCGCGCGGCACGACCGACGTCGAGTTCGCCTACCCCTGGGGCTGGGATGAGCTCGAGGGTATCGCCAACCGCGGTGACTACGACCTGACTCAGCACTCCAACGCGTCGGGCGCCCGGTTGGAATACTTCGACCAGGCGGCCAACGAGCGCTACACGCCCTACGTCATTGAGCCGGCCGCTGGTGCGACGCGCGCGATGATGGCGTTCTTACTGGCCGCCTATCACGAGGACACCGTTGAAGGCGAGACCCGCACGGTGTTGCGTCTCGACTGGCGACTGGCACCCTATCAAGTTGCCGTGTTGCCCCTGTCGAAGAAGCCCGAACTCGAGGGAGTCTCCAAGGAAGTTCTGGCGATCCTTCAGCCGTACTTCGCCTGCGACTACGACGTCACCCAGTCGATTGGACGCCGCTACCGGCGTCAGGACGAAGTGGGCACCCCGTGGTGCATCACCGTCGACTTCGACTCGCTCGAGGACCGTGCGGTCACCGTCCGCGACCGCGACACCACCGAGCAGGAACGCGTGCCCATCACCGATCTGCTGGCAAACCTGCGAGCTCGAACGAACCAAAGTTAACTCGTTGTTGCCACCGGCGAGGGTGCCGTTCGCCACACTACTGCCGGGATGATGGTGGCCAGACCAAAGATTCCACCGACCGCACAGGTGCCGTTCCAGCCGTAGTGGGCGTAGGCGAATCCCGACGCGAGCGAGCCGATCGAGGCGCCGGTGAAGAAGCACACCATGTAGACGCTGTTGACAGTGCTGCGCTGACCGGGCGCGATGGCGTAGATGATCGATTGATTCGCCACGTGAATTCCCTGGGCCCCGGCGTCGAGGATGATGATGCCCACGGCGATCAGCCATACGTTGTGGCCACCGAGGTACAGGACCGCAAAGCCCAGGGCGATGAGAGCCGCGGCGCTGGTGGTCGCGAGTGCCGTACGTCCCTGATCGGCGAGACGCCCCGTCACGTTCGCGGCGGTAATACCCGCCATTCCAAAGAGTCCGAAGAGTCCAATCACACCACTGGAGTAGTGAAAGGGTGCACCCGAGAGGTGAAACGCCAACGTCGACCACAACACGCTGAAGGCGCCGAAAGCGGTGCCACCGAACCAGCCGCGATGACGCAGTTGCGAGGACTCGCGCATCATCCTTAGTCCACTCGTCGCCAGATGGCGATATTCAAATCGGTCGCGCGAACGTTCCTGGGGTAGCGCAATGTACATGATGATCGCCATAATCACCAGTAAGCCGGCCGACACACGGTAGACGCCGCGCCAGCCGATCGCTTCAGAGACCAGTCCCGAGAGGGAACGCGAGAGCAAGACGCCACCGAGGAGTCCGGTCATCAGTCGACCCACGACTCGACCACGTTGTTCGTCGGGGGCCAAGTCCGCACCGAAGGGGATGATGATCTGTCCCGCAACGGAGGAGAGCCCAATCACGACGGTGATGGTCGCGAAGAAGACGAAGGAGTGCACGAAGCTCGCGCCCGCCATGGCCGCGGCCGCGACGACGAAGATCGTGACGATGAGGTTGCGACGAACGAACATGTCACCCAGCGGCAAGATGAAGAACAGTCCAATGACGTAGCCCACTTGGATGAGTGTGATGAGGAGCGACGTCGACGCAGTGGACGCGTGAAAGCCACTACGCACCTCGTGCAGGAGGGGCTGCAGGTAGTAGAGATTGGCCACGATGACGCCGATGGCCACCGCCATCAAGACGACTAGGGTCGAGGAGAGTCGAGGTTGATTCATCGTCATCAGGGTTTAGGCGACTTTTTTGTACTTTGCTGTGGCGAGGGGTCCGAGTACGGCGATCGCGCCGATTGACCACGCGAGTGACACCCAGACGGAATTACCCGGACTCACCCCACGCATGAGACTGCGCACCGCGTTGGTGACTTCGCTCACCGGCTGGTTCCTGGCGAATGGCTGAAGCCAGCCGGGCATGGTAGCAATTCGCACGAAGATCGACGAGGCGAAAGTCAGGGGGAAGATCAACGGAAAGGTCATCGCCTGGGCGGCTTCCGACGTGGGGGCCGCGAGACCGACGAAGGCGAAACCCCAGGATAAGCAGAACGCGAACAGCAAGGTGATCAGACACGCGTAGATGTAGTGCAGAAAGTTACCGTGGGGTCGAAAGCCCACGAGCAGTCCGACGGCCGTGATGATCGCGAGCACCAGAACATTGCGTCCGAGGTCCGAGACCGTTCGTCCCGCCAAGACCGCCATGCGGGCCATCGGGAGCGCGCGAAATCGCTCGATCAGACCGCGATGGAGGTCCTCGGCCAGGCCAATGGCCGTGCCCACGGCACCAAAGATCGTCGTCTGCACGATGATGCCTGGCATGAGGTAGTTGACGTAGCCGCCGGGGATACTGACCGGGATCGCTCCAGAAAAGATGTAGCGGAACAACAACACGAACATGATGGGCTGGATGATGGAGAACACCAGCGCCGTGGGAATTCGAATCAGGGCCAACAAGTTGCGCCGAGCCATCGTCAAGACGTCGCTCACGGCCCAACTCAGGGCACTTCTCTCGTCGTGGATGTTCTGGCGAGCGTCAATGTTTTCGGAGGCGACAGTCGTCATGCGCGGACCTTTCGCTTGGCAGTGGCGTCGCCGTCCTCGGTGACCATCTCGTCCTCGGCCTTGTGGCCAGTGAGACTAAGGAAGACGTCGTCCAGACTGGGCTCGCGCAGCGTCAGACCCGCGAGCGTGACCCCCGCGCCGTCCAGGCGACGCAGCGCGTCGGCCGCCGAGGCGGGACCGCCCTCCACCGTCAGTTCCACAACGGTGCCTTCGACGTTGGCGGGCTTGTTCGACAGATCGCGGATCAGCTCGACGCCGCGCGCGGCGTCGCTGGTCGAAGCGAAGGTGAGCGATAACACCGTGGTGCCGAGTTGGGTCTTGAGCTCCTGACTGGTGCCCTCGGCGATGATCGAGCCCTTGTCGAGCACGACCAGTTGCTTGCAGAGACGATCCGCCTCCTCGAGGTATTGCGTCGTCAAGAGCACCGTCGTCCCGCCTTCAACGAGTCCCTCGATGATCGTCCACAAGTCTTGACGACTCTGGGGGTCGAGACCGGTCGTGGGCTCGTCCAAGAATAGAATCGGCGGTCGCGCTACCAGGGCCGCGCCAAGGTCCAAGCGACGGCGCATCCCGCCCGAGTACGTCTTGACGTTGCGATTGGCGGCGTCGCTGAGTCCAAATTCTTCGAGCAACTCCTTTGCTCGACTCATCACGTAGGACTTCTTCAGGTGGTTCAGCGAGCCGATCATGCGCAAGTTCTCAAATCCGGTCAAGTTCTCGTCGACCGTCGCGTACTGGCCCGCGAGTCCGATGCGTCGGCGTACGTCGTCGGGGCGTTTGACCACGTCAAAGCCGTCTACCGTCGCGCTGCCCGACGTAGGAGATAAAATCGTCGAGAGAATACGCACCATGGTGGTCTTGCCTGAACCGTTGGGACCGAGGAGGCCGAAGACTTCACCGCGCGGGACCTGGAGCGATACGCCCTTCAGGGCCTGGACGTTACCCTCGTCGAATGTACGAACAATGGTGTCGGCGATGACGGCGAAGTCAGACATGGTGCGAAGTCTAGGAGTTGACTGTGACCGATCAGCGCAAAAAAATCACGCGACAGCCTGTACGTTCTTGCTATGACAATTTCCGAGGCTGAGATCGCGCAAGTGCGCTCCGCCACGGACATCGTGGCCCTGATTACCGAGTACGTGGCCCTCAAGAAGGCGGGACGTCGCTGGCAGGGGCTGTGTCCGTTCCACGCCGAGAAATCGTCGTCGTTCTCAGTGAACGCCGAAGAGGGTCGTTATTACTGCTTCGGGTGCCGCGTATCGGGCGACCAGATCACCTTCGTACGAGAAATGCAACACCTGGACTTCGTCGAAGCCGTTCGCTCTTTGGCTGAGCGCGCGGGCATCCAACTGCACGAGGACGACGCTGCGGGGCCCGCGCGCAAGGAACGTCAGGAGTTCTTGGCCGCGATGGACAAGGCGGTGACGTGGTACCACGACCGACTCCTCAACTCGCCCGACGCGCGACCCGCGCGCGAGTATCTGCGCAGTCGCGGAATTTCGGGCGACGTCGCGCGCCAGTTCCGTCTCGGGTGGGCGCCCGACGAGTGGGACGCGCTGTCCAAGTCGCTCGATCTTTCGGCCAAGGTGCTCGAGGGCACCGGCTTGGGATTCATCAACCGCCGAGATCGCCGACAAGACGCCCTGCGCGCGCGACTGATCTTTCCCATCTTCGACTCTTCCAATAAGGCGATCGCCGTGGGCGGTCGCATCTTGCCCGGCGCACCGGAAAATCCCGACGGCTATCGCGAGGCCAAGTACAAGAATTCACCCGAGACGCCGATCTATTCGAAGCGACGAACCCTCTACGGACTCAACTGGGCCAAAGACGACATCATCAAGTCCGGTGAGATCATCGTCTGCGAGGGCTACACCGACGTCATCGCCTGCTTCGAGGCGGGACTACCGCGAGCGGTCGCCACGTGCGGCACGGCCCTCGGCGAGGAACACTTTCGCACCATGCGTAACTTCGCCAAGCGCATCGTCCTGGCCTACGACGCCGACTCGGCCGGTCAGAGCGCGGCGGCCAGCGTGTACCAGTGGGAGCGTCAACACGAGGTCGACGTCTTCGTCGCGAAACTGCCGGCGGGCTCGGACCCGGCCGAACTCGCCCAAAAGAATCCGGTAGCGTTGAGCGAAGCGATATCGGCGGCCGTCCCGTTCCTGCAGTTCCGACTCGATCGCGTCCTCAACGCCGCGAACCTCTCGACCGCCGAAGGTCGTGCGCGCAACGCGGAGGCGGCCCTTCGGGTCCTGGCCGAGCATCCCAGTGACCTGGTGCGCGATCAGTACCTGGTGAAAGTGGCTGACGCGTTGCGACTGGAACTCGCAACTTTGCGTCCCCGTGTCGCCGAGCTGGTGGCCAATCCCCAGGCCAAAGTCCTCGTCACCGAGCGACCCGTGGCGCCGCGGGTGAGCGGACCGCTTCCGCGCCCGGGTCTCGAGGCCCTTCGTCTGGCGATTCACTTCCCCCACGACGTGAAGGACCGCTTTCTTCCCGAGTACTTCGTCAACGACCTGCAACGCGGGATCTTTCAAGGTCTCAGCACCGGCCAGAGCGTGTCGGAAGTGGTGGACCGATTACGCCGTCACGGTGACGAGGCGGCTGCGGACGTGTTGAGTGAGCTCAGCGTGGACGAACTCGACCGCGAGTATACCGTGGACGACGTGACGGCCGTGGTGGCGCAGCTGTTGCGCGCCGCGGTCACCGCTCAGTTACGCGACGTCGAACGAGAACTACGCGGCGCCGAGATTACCCCCGACGTCGCCATCGCGACCATCCGTGACGTGAAGGAGCGTCTCGAGTTACTCGAAACACCGCGCGGTGGCGAAGCCGAACGTGACCTTCGAGCGTGGTTACTCGCGCGATCGGGGAGTGGTGAGTAAACAACTGCGTACCGTCGGCGGTCTGCGAATGCTCCAGCCGCTCAGTGCCGACGAGGAGCGAGCACTTCTGCCGGTCATTACCCGGGGCCGCGACGCCGCGCGACGCCTTGACGAGGGTGACCTCGACGTCGTCACGACGAGGTCGCTGCGGCGCGAACGCGAAGAAGGGCAACGAGCGGAATCCACGCTCTTGCGCGCCACCTGTGGCCTGGTGCGCCTGCGTGTCGTCGAGCGTGGGTATCGTTTCGGCAACGAGGAGCTTGAGGCTGCGGGCGTGGAAGGCCTCGTCAACGCGCTGCACCGCTTCGATCCCGAGAAGGGGAATCGCTTCTCCACGTACGCGAACTACTGGATCACCAAGTTGGTGAACCAAGCGATTCGACAACAAGCGGGACTGAGTGAGTCCGAGATGGACTATGTCCTCAAGTTGCAGAAATTGTTGCGCACCGATCTCGTCAAACACTTCTCCGCCAAAGAAATCGCAACTTCACTCGGAGTGTCGCTCACGAAAGCGCGCGACATCGTTCAGATGAATCACGACCTCGTAAATCGTCGATTCGAATCCTCGGACTTCGAGCATGGCGTCGAGGCGCGCGCGTCGCACGACGTCCACGAGCCGCCCCAGTGGGTCATCGAAGAGTTACGACGACTCTGTGGTGACGACTTCGACGCGTTCTGGCAGTACGCGTTTCGCACAATGTCGATCGAGGAGATAGCCAAGACGAAGGGCATCTCGCGCCAGGCGATGAGCAAGCGAATCGAGAAGTGCCGTAAGGCCGTACGCGAAAGTGCCGAAGCTGAACGACTGCAAGGATGGCTGGATCGCCAGTAATCTTTTTTTGTCGCTGCCGCATCGCGATGAGGGAGTACGTCGAGCAACACATTTTGCACGGTCTTGGCAATGTCAAACGCGTGGTAGTCACTCGTGACCATGGGAGAATGGAGTCGTTCGAAATATTTCGAACGACTACTGATTGAGACGATTGATCAACTTGAGCGGTTGTGTACTCTCTCGTGCGAACCCGGTCAGGGTTTCCTCTTCTCGCCGGCGGTTCTCGTGGACCGATCCACGCGAATGGTGGGTGTTGTCGTTCCTCAATGGCAAAAGTGACGAGTGTTCGTCGACGCGCACGAATGGGGTCCGCGTCCATCGATGCGAACGTGGGTGCCGACCAGCGAGAGTAAACGTTGCGCGCGAAATAGTGGTCGCCGCGTCAATGGCGGAGATCGTCGTGGGTGACGAGATGACTACTCGTGCACCGACATCACCTCGTTCAACGAAGTCGTGAATATCCAGTGCTAGTGTTGCGTTGCCTTCGGGTGCATTCCCAGATAGCTCAATTGGCAGAGCAAGCGACTGTTAATCGCTAGGTTGCAGGTTCGAGTCCTGCTCTGGGAGCCAAACTTCCTAGTCGATACGGATTTATTGTCGTGGAGAGCCCGAAAGTTCCTCCGTCCCGACAGCGGCGCAGGAACTGCGCCCCCCTCCATCCAGCACCCATGATGGGAGTCGTCGCGATGACGCCGCAGAACTGGTGCGAAACAGGAACGACATTTCTCTTGGCATCAGCCATTTTTCGACGATGATGGTGCCCAGGACGGGGAGGGTTCATGGTCTTTTGCACTCAGTGCGGTACTCAAGCGGCAGAGGGTCAACGATTTTGCGTGGTGTGTGGCTCGGCACTTCGCGTCGGCGCCGCGACCGGTGACCCGACGTCGACGCGCGCCGCTCCGGCACCTAGTGGGGCGATGCCCGCTTGGATGCCGGCGCCACCACTGTCGGGTGACGATCGAGCGCTCTCGTCGACTGACGTCGTCTTCGAGATCTCGCCCGAGCCGCTAGATCAGTCGCGATGGTCGGTACTGTTTCGACTCATCCTGGCACTGCCCATGCTCGTCTGGGTGGTGATTCTTGAGTTGGTGACCGAGATCGTGGTGATCGCGGGATGGTTTTCCGCCTTGTTCACGGGACGAGTACCCAACAGTATTCAACGATTCGTCACCAACGTCGTGAGGTACTTCACCGAGGTTCTCGCCTACGTGTCGGTGCTCGTGCCTCGTTGGCCCGGTTTTAGCTTGCACCCCGGCGAGAAGGCTCAGGTCAACCTAGTGATTGATCACGTGCGCCTCAATCGCGCCGCGGTCTTCTTTCGCATCCTGTTGAGTATTCCAGCGGTCATTGTCCTGTTCTTCGTGGTGTACGGCGGGTACCTCCTCACGGTGGCCGTGTGGATCAGTGCGTTGATTCTCGGCCGGCCCGCTCGGCCGTTGTACGGCGCGCGGGTCCTGTCCCTACGTTTCAGTACCCGCTTCGTCGCGTACGCCTTTTTGTTGACACCGACGCAGCCGTTCTCTGGTTTCTTTGGCGACCACATCGCACCGGAATTCGCACCGATCGACGCGGGAAATGCGGCTCCCGTCACGCCGACCCCGTCGTTAAGTAGCCGATTAATTCTTTCGACGTCGGCTCGGGTCATTTTCATCGGGTCACTCGTTCTCGGTGGCATCCTCGGCGTGGCGTATCAGAGGACCGTCTTCAATTTCAAAAGCATCGTGAATCGAGTCATCGTCATTCCGCTCGTGACGTCGACCCAAAAGAATGTCGTGGACGATCTCGATACTTTCTCGACGACGATGAAGTCGTGCGTGGCTGAGTCGAGTGCCACGTGCGTCGCCAGCGCGGCGAGTACCGCCAAGAACTCGATCAGCAGTCAGGTCGTGACTCTGAACGGGGTGTCGGGCATCGTCTCGCGCGGGCGAACCGAGTACAACACGTACGTGGCCGGTTTGAACAAGGTCGGCGCCGACTTGACGTATCTCACCGTCGATACGTCGTTCGCACAACAAGAGTCCTTCATCGTTTCGACTCTGTCGCCGGACCTCGTGGCCGTCGGCGCGGACTATGCACAATTGCGCGCGGCACTCTAGGCCAGCTCATTGGCGCCGGTGCACGGGCGAGAACTCGACTCAAATTGAGAAGTCGTCGCCAGACCAGATGCCCGATGGCGAGGGTCGAATCTCGTGGGCGTGACCGCGTGATCCGATGATCGTTTCGATCTCGTGCAGTCGCTCAAAGAGTGATTCGAGACTGAGTCCTACCGGGTCGGCCATGAGTTCGCCGTCACCTCCCGCGACGGGTAGCGCCCCGTCGCGTGCGCGCGCGATCACGCGTCCGGGAATACCGACGACTACCGAGTTTTCGGGCACGGAATGCGTCACGACGGCGTTCGCGCCGACGCGGCTATCGTCGCCGATGGAGATGTGCCCGAGGATCTTGGCCCCGGCGCCGATCGTCACTCGATTACCAATGGTCGGATGACGTTTCTCGTGCGCGAGACTCGTGGCGCCGAGAGTCACTCCCTGATAAATCGTGACATCGTCGCCGACCACAGCCGTCTCACCTATCACGACTCCAGTGGCGTGATCGATGACGACGCGCTCTCCGATAACAGCCGCCGGGTGGATGTCGACGCCGGTCAGGCGCTGAGCAAGTGACGAACTCACCCGAGCGAGGAACCGCAAGCGGTGCCCCCAGAGCCAGTGCGCGCCGCGATAGGCCCACAGCGCGTGCAGCCCGGGGTACGTGAGAGCAGTCTCTAATCGTGACCTGGCCGCGGGATCACGTGAGGTCACCGCCGTGAGGTCACTGCGTAGTCGGCCCGCCACTAATCGGTGAGGCCTTCGAAGAGGGGTGTCGACAGATATCGCTCACCGTAGGACGGGATGATGACCACGATCTGCTTCCCGGCGTTCTCGGGCCGGCGCGCGACCTCGAGGGCGGCCCACAGCGCGGCACCCGAAGAAATGCCCACGAGGAGCCCCTCTTCGTGGGCTGCGCGATGCGCGGTCGCGAAGGCGTCGGCGTTGGTCACGGTGATGACTTCGTCGTAGACGTGGGTGTTGAGGATGTCGGGGACGAAGCCGGCGCCGATACCTTGAATGGGGTGAGGGCCCTTGGCTCCCCCCGAGAGCACGGGCGACGTCGCGGGCTCCACAGCAATCACCTGCACCGAAGGCTTGCGTTCCTTCAACACCTCACCGACGCCAGTGATCGTGCCCCCGGTTCCCACTCCCGCGATGAAGATATCGACACCCCCATCGGTGTCGTTCCAGATCTCCTCGGCGGTGGTGACGCGATGTACTTGGGGATTGGCCGGATTCTCGAATTGCTGGGGGACGAAGTAGCGATCGTCGTCGGCGGCGAGCTCGTTGGCCTTGGCAATTGCGCCCGCCATGCCGTCAGCGGCCGGCGTGAGGAACAGCTCGGCGCCGTAACCGCGCAATAGAGCGCGGCGTTCTTTACTCATCGACTCGGGCATTGTGAAGGCGCAGCGGTATCCCTTTGCGGCCGCGACCATTGCCAGCGCGATGCCCGTGTTGCCACTCGTGGGCTCCAAGATGATGGTCTGGGGACCTATGAGCCCGGCCTCTTCGGCGGCGGTGATCATGGCCAGTCCAATGCGGTCTTTCACGGAGTTGGCCGGGTTAAAGAATTCGAGCTTGGCGAGAATCTCGACGTCGTCGCCCGCGCCCAGGCGATTGATGCGAACGAGGGGAGTATTGCCGATGAGTTCGGTGATGTCGTGAGCGATTTTGGTCATGAGGATCCTTTTTGGACGGGACACTTCCGACCTTAATAACGAATCCCGACGAAAGAAGTCGACAATGGACTTTGGACCCTGCTGGGCGAATTCGTGACGAGGAGGGCGAGCGACGGCGGCCACGACGTGTTGTTTCGGCGGCGAAGGAGGAAGCGTGCGCGTCGACGTGCGTGTCAACTCACCAGATGACGCACTCCCTCGCGGAGAGCGAAGTCGCGATTTCGTGTCGCCACGAAGTCGGATTGCCTTATCGCAGCGGTTAATTGCAGGGTTATGCTACGAATCTTGAGAGGGTGTTTCGTCGGATGGTTCGTCTGTCGCAGCATCCAAGAGGAGGTCACGGTGTCGGAGAGTCGGTCAGCCGTCACGACGAACCCGGCCGTCGCGACGTACGAGGACCTACTCGAAGTGGCCACCAACTTACGTTGGACGTGGAAAATCGACGCCCGACGACTCTTCGCACTCATGGACCCCACGGCGAGTCCGGGCGCACTCGAATGGCCCCAACAGTTGCTCCTCGGGTTGGGCCGTGACCGAGTCACTTCGCTGCTCGTCACCGAACCGGCCATCACCGAACTCGCTGATTCGGTGGTGCAGAACTTCCGCTCGTACTTCGCCCAGAGTTCCAAAACGTGGTTCCCGACGCACCATCGTGGGGAAAAGGACCAGGTCATCGCTTTTTTTGCGGCGGAATTCTCGTTGACTGACTCCCTGCCGATCTTTGCGGGAGGTCTCGGCACGGTCGCCGCCGAGCAATTGAAGGCGTCGAGCGCCCTCGGGCTACCCCTGGTGGGAGTGGGGTTGCTGTATCGCGGCACGTCGCACCAGTGGCTGGACCGCGAAGGGCGCCAGCACGAGTCCTGGGACATGATGTCGCCCGACAAGATGCCCATCGAGCGAGCGCGCGACGAACAAGGACGCGTCATCCAGGTCACGGTGTCGCTGCCGGGTCGCGACATCCAGGTCGCGGTGTATCGGGCGCGAGTGGGGCGTAACGAACTACTACTGCTGGACGCGTCGGTCGCCGGTAACGCGGAGGTCGATCGCGTCGTGACCACGCGCCTGTACGACTCCGATATCGAGACCCGGTTTTCACAAGAACTTATCTTGGGCGTGGGCGGCGTGCGGGCATTGGCGGCGCTGCACATCGAACCCTCAATGTTGCACCTGAACGAGGGACATTCCGTCTTCGCGATCCTCGAGCGTATTCGTCGGGTGATGGCGCACGAGGGGCTGAGTTTCGAAGAGGCGCAGTGTGCGGTGCGCCCGGGCCTGCTCTTCACGACGCACACGCCAGTGGCCGCGGGGCACGATTATTTCCCTGACGCCGTGGCACGTCGTTACCTGGCGCCCTACGCACGCCAACTCGCCACGTCCTTGGACACGCTCGTCGCCCTAGGACGTGTGACGCCGAGTTGGGACGGCGACACCTTTTGTCCGACGGTGTTCGCGATGCGCATGGTCGGACACCGCAACGGCGTGTCGCGCCTGCACGGACGGGTCACGCGCGAGCAGTGGGCGGCGCTGTGGCCGCGCGTGCCCCTGGACGAAGTCCCCGTCGGACACGTCACCAATGGTGTACACCTCGAGTCCTGGACGACGGGGGCGTTCTCGGAGGTCTTAACCTCGTCCGTCGGCGCGCAGTGGCAGACGACGCCGGGCGATCCGGTCATGTGGTCCAAGATCGTCGGCGCGTCCGACACCGAACTGTGGCGGGTCAAGAACGAGGCACGTGCCGAACTCGTGGAATTCGCACGCCGTCGTGCGAGAAAGGACTTGGCGCGTCGCCACTCGCCCTCCGAGCGAGTGGCTGCGGTGTCGGTGCTCGACCCGGACCGTCTCACCATTGGCTTCATCGGTCGCTTCGTCGCCTACAAGCGACCGACGTTATTACTGCGCGACCCCGAGCGGCTAGCGGCCATCTTAAAGAACCCCGGTCGCTCGGTACAGATCGTCTTCGCCGGCAAGGCGCACCCCAACGACGAAGCCGGTAAGCAGCTCCTGCAAGACATGATCGAGTTCGCCGCGCGTTACGGGGTGTCAGATCGCGTGGTCTTCGTCGTCGATTTCGACACCACCTTGGACCGGCACTTGGCCCAAGGGGCTGATCTGTGGCTCAACACGCCGCGCCGTCCTCTCGAGGCCTGCGGGGTGGGGGGCATGAAAGCGGGCATGAACGGGGCGCTCAACTTCTCCACCATCGACGGTTGGTGGGACGAGGCGACGCACGACGCCGACACCTCAGCGGCACCCATTGGATTCTCCATCGGTACTGACGTGGACTACGGCGACGACGCACTGCAGGACGAACTCGACGCGACGTCCATCTACGAGGTGCTGGAGAACGAGATCGTCCCGCGCTTTTACGACCGCGACGACCATGACGTTCCGCGCGCGTGGCTCGCCTCGGTGAAACAGTCCATGTCCACTCTGGCCCCGACCTGGGACTCGCTGCGCATGACGCGCGACTACACCGAGACGTACTATCTGCCCGGTATCGCCAAGGCCGCACAGTTGCGCGCGGGGGGAGCGAGGTCCGCGCGCGATCGCGCGCGTGACCTTCGGCGCCTGCGCGCTCACTGGGATCGGCTCAGCGTCGACGTGGGGGCGATCTCGGAGCGAAAAAAAGGCCACCGCGTCTACCTCCAGGTCGACCTCGGCGAGCTCGAACCCGCCGACGTGCGCGTGCAGCTATGGGTGAGTGACGGCGCCGCTCCCGTGGCCATCGATGCCAAACTCGTTGATCGGGCGGGACCACTAGCGCGCTACGACGCGCGCGTCGATTTCGCGACGCGTCTGGAGGACGTCGAACTAGCGGCGCGCATTGTGCCATCGAATCTGCACACCGACGGCGAGGTGTTACCGGGATTCATGACGTGGTCGTCGTGAACGAACCGGCGATTCCTCTTTCACTGCTCGACCTCGCGCGCGCGCGCGGCGTGGAGACGCACTTCGTGGATGGTCGCCAACGCAATCGCTCCGCGTCGGTCGAGTCATTGATGGCGGTGCTCAATTCGTTAGACGACTTGGCACCCCTGGTGACTCCGGCGAATGCGCGCGGCGTCTTGCGTGAACTGCAACAAGCACGGGTCGATCGAGTGCTGGAGCCGGTGTACGTCCTCGATGAAGGAGTGAGCGCCGTGGTGGCGCTGCGCATGGCGCGTAAGTTCAGTTCCTTTGAGTGTCGTATCGAGTTCGAGTTCGGCGGCGAGACGTCGTGGCGGGTGCGCACCGACGATTTGCGGGTGATCGAGGCGACCCTCGAGGAACCGCGCGCCTGGGGACTGTCATTGCCGGCGATGCGCGTGGGCTATCACCAACTGTGCGTCATCGTGGGTAAGCGCATCATCTGGTCGACCTTGCTCGTGCGCCCTCTGCGCGGCGCATCGCACCGTTTCTCGCGCGATTGGCGCGCCTACTCCGTGCAGGCGCCGATCTTCTCACTGCACTCGGATCGCTCGTGGGGGTGCGGCGACGTCGGGGACTTGGACGAGTTCGCGCGGCTGGTGGCTAATCAAGGGGCGACGGTGGTCTCGACGCTGCCGTTGCTGTCGTCGTTCGGACCTCACGATTTTGAAGCGAGTCCCTACCGGCCAGTGAGCCGGCGTTTTTGGAACGAGCGCTGGATCGCGCTCGATCAGGTGGAGTTCTTGTCGCGTTCCTACGCTGCGCAGTCCCTGATGAACGAGACGTATTCGTCGGGGCATCGCGCCACGTGGTCCCGGGACGGTCACGTCGACGGTGCCGCGGCCTTTCGCGCCAAGCGCAACGTGATCCAGGCCTGGGCGGCCACGCAATCGGAGTTCATGGCGCTCTACGAGGGCGGTCTGCGCAGCTACGTCACCGAGCACCCCGAGGTGAACGACTACGCGCGTTTTCGCGCCGCGGGCGAACGCTTCGGGCGAGACTTTCGCCAGTGGCCTTCGACGGCGCGCTCAGGACTGTTGCGCTGGAACGACGTTGACCCGACGCTCGTTCGCTACCACCTCTTTGCCCAGTGGATCATCGACGGACAAATGACTGAGTTGTCCCAGCGCCTCGCCCAACGCGGTCAGACGCTCGGACTCGACATCCCCATCGGCGTGCACCCAGAAGGCTACGACGTCTGGAAGAACCCGAGCGAGTACGTGACCTCGATGTCGATCGGTGCCCCGGCCGACGACCTAACGACCGACGGACAGATTTGGAGTGCGCCGCCGCTGCATCCGGCCCGGATCCGTGAGAACGCGCACCAACAATTCCGCGACGCGCTGCGTTGTCACATGCGCGTCGCTGGGGTAGTACGCATCGACCACGTGATGGGTCTGCAGCGACTCTTTTGGGTGCCCAACGGCGCGAGCGCCCGCGACGGGCTCTACGTCAAGATGCCTTTTCACGAACTCCTGGCGATTGTGGCGATCGAGGCGCAGCGTTACGGCTGTGACGTCGTGGGCGAGGACCTCGGTACGGTCGACGGCGCCCTACGCGACGCCATGGCCCACGAAGGACTCCGGCGCACCTACGTCACGCAGTTCGCCATTGGTGACGGGTTCCTCGAGCCCGTTCCGCCCGGCGCGGTCGCCTCATTCGGCACGCACGACACCGCGACGTTTCTCGGGTGGTGGCGCGAGGAGGACATCGACGAGCGTGTCGAAGTCGGTCACATGAGTGACGAGGCGGCCCACGAGGCGCGCGGGCAGCGCCGACTCGACCGCGAGCGCTTGGTGCGCGCCCTCGGTCTCGCACCCGACGTCCTCGCACCCGACGTCCTCGACGCGGTGCACGCTTCGCTCGCCGACTCCGACGCGGGACTGGTGATGGTCCAGATCGAGGACGTGTTGAAGATGGCGTCGGGGGTGAACCTGCCCGGCACGCATAACGAACGTCCGAACTGGAGTCAACTGACGCCCCTCAGTCTCGAGGAGATGGCATCGACGAGGGTCTTGGCCGAAGCACTCGCCCCGTTGCGCGAACGACGGGTCTTCTCGGTGGGTGGACAGGGCAGACCCCAAGTCTCGAACGTCTCGCTCTTCTCCTCGGAGGATCTGCATCTCTTTAACGAAGGCCGCCACTTCCGTCTGCACCACCACCTGGGGTGTCACCCCATGATCGCCGAGGGCGTCGCGGGGTGCTACTTCGCGGTGTGGGCCCCCAACGCCGATCGCGTGGCGGTCGTGGGCGATTTCAACGGGTGGGATGGATCGATCAACGTCTTGTTCCCGCGAGAAAGTTCCGGCGTGTGGGAAGGCTTCGTCCCGGGGGCCGAAGAGGGCCACACCTACAAGTACCGCGTGCGCTCACGACTGGGTGGGGGAGAATTCGACAAGTCCGATCCAGTGGGACGATTCTTCGAGGTGCCGTCAAAGACCGCCACTCGGGTGTGGCGCTCGACGTACCAGTGGCGCGACGACGCGTGGCTGCAAGAGCGAGCAAATTACGTCGCGCGCCGTCGTCCCGTGTCGGTCTACGAGGTGCACCTCGGTTCGTGGCGTCGCGTGCCCGAAGAGGACAACCGTTCGCTCACCTATCGTGAGATCGCGCAGTACCTGCCCGACTACTGCGTCGAGATGGGTTTCACCCACGTGCAGTTACTTCCCGTGATGGAGCACCCCTTCTACGGGTCGTGGGGGTATCAGACGACGGGGTACTTCGCGCCGACTTCGCGCAACGGTACGCCCGACGACTTCAAGTTCCTGGTGGACGAATTTCACGCGCACGGCGTGGGCGTCTTGCTCGACTGGGTACCGTCGCACTTCCCCTCTGACGCGCACGCGCTAGGGCTCTTTGACGGGACGCACCTTTACGAGCACTCCGACGTGCGCCAGCGCGTGCACCCGGACTGGCAGAGTTGGACCTTCAACTACAGTCGCAACGAGGTCCGCAGCTTTCTTATCTCGAGCGCGTGCTTCTGGCTCGAGGAGTACCACGTTGATGGCCTACGTCTCGATGCGGTGGCCTCGATGCTCTACCTCGACTACTCGCGCCTGCCGGGCCAATGGGTGCCCAATCGTTTTGGCGGACGTGACGACGTCGACGCGGTCTCCTTCTTGCAACAGTGCAACGACGCGGTGACCTCGTCGTTCCCGGGCGCCATCATGGTGGCCGAGGAGTCCACGTCGTGGCCCAAGGTCACGCACGTCACGAACGATGGCGGACTGGGGTTCACCTTCAAGTGGGACCTAGGTTGGATGCACGACACGCTCGACTACCTCGCGCGCGACGCGATCCATCGCCAGTACCACCAGGGTCAGTTGACGTTTCGCGCGGTGTACGCCGGTCACGAGCGCTTCATGTTGCCGCTCTCGCACGACGAAGTCGTGCACGGAAAGGGTTCGCTCCTCGAGAAGATGCCCGGCGACGACTGGCAGCGCTTCGCCAACCTGCGTCTACTCCTGGGGTACCAGTACGCGTTACCGGGCAAGAAGTTGCTCTTCATGGGCGACGAGTTCGCCCAGCGCAGCGAGTGGAATCACGAGCGGTCCCTCGACTGGCACGTGCGCGCGTACCCGGCGCACGAGGGGGTGTGGCGCTGGGTACGGTGCTGTAACGAAATGTACTCGGCTGAGTCCGCGCTGCACCGCGACGACGCCGGGGGACAGGACTTTTCGTGGCTGTCGTGCGACGACGCATTACAGAGCGTTCTGATCTGGCGCCGCGGTGAGGGCGGCCAGGAACTCGTGGTGGTGGCCAATTTCACACCCGTGCCGCGCGACGAGTACGTGATTCCCGTCGCGTCGTCGAGTTCGTGGCGCGTGCTGGCCAACTCCGACGACCCCGAGTTCGGGGGCAGCGGGTACCCGACCGAGGTACGCACGGTGGAACGCGAGGGCGAGTCCGGGGCTACGGTGGTACGGATGTCCTTACCGCCCCTCGCGCTCGTTGTTCTGGCGCGGCGCAGCTAGATGTCGCCCCTCGCCGGATTCCACTACCACTTTTATCAACCGCCGCGAGAGGATCCCTGGACCGGAATGTTCAGCCACGAGTGGAGTGCGTGGCCGTATCACGATTGGAATGAGCGCATCGCCGCCGAGTGTTACCGCGCCATGGTCGCCGTGGCGTTGCCCGAGGAGGACGGCAGGACGTCGCTCTTTGAGCCGCTCGCCCAGAGCAGTTTCGATCTCGGGCCCACCCTGCACCACTGGATGAGGACGTACGCCCCCGACGTGGACCGCGTTCTGCAACACCAGGTGCGCGACGCCGATCACGGGGCCAGTCGGGTGGTGATGGCCGCGCCCCTGGTACACGCCATCGTGCCCCTGGCCATCGCGATCGACCGAGAGCGACTCGTCGCCTGGGGGATTGACGACTTTCGAGCGCGCTACGGTGACGAACCGGTGGGAATGTGGTTACCCGAGACCGGCGTCGACGTCGCGACCTTAGAAGTCCTCGCCCGCCACGGTATTACCTACACCGTCTTGATGCCGACGCAGGCAGCTCGGGTTCGGGCGGGAGGCGACAAGTGGATAACGGTCGCTCCCGACACGCTCGACACGTCAACCGCGTACTTCGTGGCGCTACCCAGTGGCGCGCGCATGACCGTGGTGTTCGGGCATTACGACCTGTCCCAACGCGTGGCCTTCGGTGACCTCGTGACTGACGGGGACGCGTTGGCCGACACGATGGCTGCGGTCATTGGTGAAAGTGATGGGGTCGTCTTGTTGGTGGCCGACGGCGAGACCTACGGACACCACCACCACTTCGGCGATATCGGCGTCGCCTGGGCGACGCGCGCACTGCAAGAGAAGTACCACCTGACGACGACCTTGGGGGAGTGGCTTCGCACGACCGAGGTGACCCAGGAAGTGCAGCTGCACGAGGTGTCGGCGTGGAGTTGCGCGCACGGTGTCGAACGCTGGCGCAGCGCGTGTGGCTGCGTGACCGGCGAGCGTGAGGGTTTTGACCTGGAGTGGCGCGCGCCGTTGCGCCAGGCGCTCGACTGGCTTCGCGCCAACGCGGGCGCGGCACTCGATTGGGAACTCGGACACCACGTGTACTCGACCGATTCGGCGTTACTCGACTACGGCAAGGTGATCGCGGGCGAGTGGTCCGCCGTCGACTTCGTCGGGCACCACCAGAGTCGCGATCTCACTGACGATGAGCGTTGCCGCGTGCTCGAAATCTGCGAGGCGCACCGCAATCTCATGTACAGCTTCACGAGTTGCGCCTGGTTCTTCGCCGACCCCGCGGAGATTGAGACGTCCATCGTGCTGCGTTACGCGGCACTCGCGCTCGAGCTCACGCGGCGCACCACGGGGCGCGACTTCGAGACGCCCTTCGTCGAGCGCCTGCGCGACGTGCGCTCGGCGCACTATCAGGTCGCCGGTGAGTCACTGTGGCGTCGCGCGTGTGAGGGATATCGCACCGACGAGGTCCAGATCGCCGCGGGCGCCGGTGCCGAGTTCGCGACCGGCGGGGACTTCGCGCGCGCCACGCGCGGTACCTGGGACATCGACTACGCGCCGGGCGACGACGGTGAGGTGCGCATCACGCTCACCAATACGCTCACCCGCAGAAAATTCACCTTCCTGACACACATCTCGCTGGGTGACAATTTGGAACTGCACGTCGATATCTCCGATACGACGATGTGGCGTCGCGTGGACTTAGAGCACCTGGGTGCCGACGTCGTGGCGCGAGTGGGGGTCGCGCGACTACTCGGACGAGGGTCGGGTGACGTTGAGGGGGCCCTGACCCTTCTCGCCTCTGACCTGCTACATCGAGACGCGACCCGCGCCGACGAAGTGACGTTGACGGCGCTCGCGAGTACGCCGCGCTACGTCACCCCCGTCGGTGAGGCGGCGATTCGTCGCGCCCTCTTCGCCATCGCGGCGCGCGATGCGCCCGGTACCGACCGCTCGTCGCTGGTGGCATTAGCCACCGCTGCCGGAGTGGCAGATACCTTCCATCTTCCCGAGGCGTCGAGGGTCAGCCACTAGATTCTCTGTAATGACGAAGAGATTTGATGGTTCACGGGACCTACGTCGCGCCGTGGACCGTCTCGCCCGGCGTATGCCAGAACCACTCGAAGACCTGGCGTGGATCTCCTATAACTACTTGTGGAGTTGGACGCCGGGTGGCGCGGAGCTGTTCACCTCGATCGACGACCACCGATTCAAATTGGCGGGCGAGAACCCGGTGCGTTTCCTGCTCAACTTGCCCGAGCGTGACCTGCTGCGCGCCGCGACGAATAGCACCTACCTGGAGCTCTTGGCCGAAGTATCACAACGGATGGAAGCGGACCTCGCTCGCCCGACGACGAGGGTCCTGCCCACGGGGCCGGTGGCCTTTTTCTGCGCAGAGTTTGGCGTGCACCAGTCGTTGCCGGTGTACTCCGGTGGCCTGGGCGTGCTCGCGGGTGACTACCTCAAAGAGACGTCGGACCAGGCGCTCGACGTGGTCGGTGTCGGACTGCTCTACCGGCGTGGTTACCTGCACCAGCGCATGGACCTTTCGGGCTGGCAACACGAATACTGGATTGAGGCCAACACCGGTCAACTCCCGATCGTGCGCGTGCGCGGCGCCGACGGACAAGCCGTCAAGGTCAAGGTTCCCGTCTGGGACTCGGAGTTGTCGGCCCAAGTGTGGCGCGTCAACGTGGGGCGTACCACGCTCTACCTGCTGGACACCGAACTCCAGGAGAACACTCCCCTCGAGCGGTGGGTGACGTCGCGACTCTACGAAGGTAGCCACGACATCCGCCTCGCCCAGTACGCGCTGCTCGGCATCGGCGGCGTGCGCGCCCTCGACGCGATGGGAATTAGTCCGGGGCTCTTTCACATGAACGAGGGTCACCCGGCCCTCGCGACCCTCGAGGTCGCCTCCCAGACCGCGGCGCAACTCTCGGGCGATCGCTCAGAGCTCAAAAATCTCCTCGACGTTGGACGCGACCGCTTCGTCTTCACCACCCACACTCCGGTGCCCGCGGGCAACGAGACGTACTCCTCCGAGGAGTTCTTTCGCGTGCTCGGTCACTCGATCGACGCGATGGGCATCGACCGCGACGAGTTGGCGGCCCTCACGCGCATCGACGAGAACTCGACGAGCGAACCCATGGGCTTTTCGCCCCTCGCCATCAAGTGTTCACGCTCCACCAACGGCGTCTCGCGTCGACACGGTGAAGTGGCGCGCGGTATGTGGCACCCCCTCTTTGGCGACACGCCCGAGGCCGACGTGCCCATCACCCACGTCACCAATGGCGTGCACTTACCGACGTGGATGGCGCCGACGATGCGCGACCTCTTGTCGCGATTCCTCGGTCACGACTGGGAACGCCACGCGAACGACGCCAACATGTGGAACCACGTTGACGACATCGCCGATATCGATCTGTGGGACGCGCGCTGCCAGATGCGTCTGCACCTGGTGGAGACGATACGCAGTCGGATCGTCGTCGACCGCCTGGGGCGCGGCGAGGACGTGGATCACGCGGTGTCGGGGCTCGACGCCTTCGACCCGACGAACCTGACGCTCGGTTTCGCCCGACGTTTGGCGACGTACAAGCGGCTCGACCTCCTCTTTTATGACGTCAACCGTCTTCACGACATCATCGACCACGAGCACGGTGCGCAGTTCATCATCGCCGGTAAGGCCCACCCGCTCGACAACGACGCCAAGAACGTGGCGAAGAACATGTTCGGCGTCAAGCGCACGATGGAATTACCCAATCGGGTGATCTTCCTTGAGGACTACGACATGCGCGTGGCGCCCACGCTCGTCGCGGGATGTGACGTCTGGCTCAACTTGCCGCGTCCTCCCATGGAAGCGAGCGGTACCAGTGGCATGAAGGCGGCTCTCAACGGTTCGCTCAACTTGAGCGTGCTCGACGGTTGGTGGAGCGAGGGCTACAACGGACAAAACGGTTGGGCCATCGACGGTTCGACGTTGGACGACCCCCAAGCCCAGGACGAGCGTGACGCCAACGCCCTGTACGAACTCCTCGAGAACGAAGTCAAGCCAATGTTCTTTGCGCGCGACTCCAACGGTATCCCCGTCGTCTGGTTGTCGCGCGTGCGCGCGTCCCTGCGCAGTCTGGGCCCGATGTACTCAACGGCGCGCATGCTCGAGGACTACAAGGAACATATCTACCACCAGCGGGTCTAGTTGCCGAGTCGAGTCCGTTGATTCTTTCGCTTCAGTGAGTCATTCGGTAGTAGCCGTGGCCTACTTCGACGAAGACCACACCGTCTTGGGCCCCGTTCTCTCCACTTTCGAGCATGGTCATCATGGTCGAGCGCAAGACAGCGTCGGGGCACGTGCTGGCGTAGTGGCGGGTAGTCGAAAGGATATCGGCCAGCGAGACGGCAATGCGGCCATGATCGCGCAGGGATTTTGCCGCGGTGACGAGATCGTCGTGCGCGCTCACCGTCGCACCAAGTTCCCCATAGGTATACGTTAATTCTCGCGGGGTGACTTCCGGTTCCGCGCGGACCGTGATGCGACGGAGAACGGCGCGGACGATAGCGTTCGCCCGAAGTGCCCGCGGAGAGTCGTCGCGTCCCTCCTACGATGGATCGACGAACGTCGCGCGTGGTTCGACGTCCTAGAGGAGTGGACAATGAGCATTCTGGATGAGTTGGTTCTCGAGACGCGAGAGTTCGCCCGTCATCGTGACTGGTTTCAACACCACACCCCTAAGAATCTCGCCATGGCCATCGCGGGTGAGGCGGGCGAATTGGCGTCGGAGTTTCGCTGGCTCACGGTCGAAGAGTCGTCGCGAGAGGAACTCACCGACGCCCAATTGACCGCGATTCGCTACGAAATGGCTGACGTTTTCATCTTTATGTTGCGCCTGAGCGACGTGTTGGACGTTAATTTGGCCGCCGCGGTGCGAGAAAAGCTGGCGGTGAACGAGGTTCGCTTCCCCGTGGAGACCAAAGACTGGGAAAAATAAGGGAAAATGAGCCCACGGGGGGCCCTGATTTTTGATTTGGAGTTGTGCCTACATCGTCATTATTGGACTCCACCTATGCAAAACTCCTCTCACTAGGCGCGTTCGGACAGAAGACTCCACGACCGAAATGAGGGGTGTCGATGTTTACCAGCACGATTGATCCAGATTTTCTTAAGTTGCGTAATCGGATGCGTCTAATCTTCGCGGTCGCGACAGTTCTGGTCATCGCCTTCCTTATATCCCTGATTGCCCGTCCGATCGGGTCGTACAACACGTATCTGGACGGTTGGGGCGTCGACGTCTTCGAAATGGGAATGGGCGCGTTCTGCATTGCGCGGTTCTACGACCCGCGGTGGCGGGCCGCTTCCACGTCCATGCGCGTGTTACCCCTGGTCATCGGGGTGGCATCCATCTCGTGGGCCCTGGGCGACGCCACCTTGACGATCGAATCCCTGGGCGGGGCGAGCCCTTTGGTTCCCTCCTTCGCCGATATCTTCTACGTGGGCTTCTTTCCCCTGTGTTACATGGGTTTCATGTCACCGATCCGCCGCGGCAACCGGGGTTCATTCTTCACCACCACGATTGACGGGATCATCGCGGCCTTCGCCGCTGCGGCACTGTCGGCGGCGTACCTGTTTCACGCCATCCTGCACGCCACCGGGGGCGGCGATATGTCGACGATCACCTCCATGGCCTATCCCGTCGGCGACTTCTTGTTATTGGCGCTCGCGGTCGGTGCGCTGGCGGTACTACCCAAGACCTACCGGCCGTTTTTCGCCATTGTCAGTGTTGCCATGATCTTCAATGTCGTCGGCGACATGTTCAACCTTTTGCAGAGTTCGTCGCGCGTAGGGTACGTGGCCAACGCCGTCGTGTGGCCGATTTCGCTGTTGCTCCTCGCTGTCGCTGTGTGGGCTCAGCCGGTCCTAGTGGAAAGGCTCTCGACCATGAAGGCCGTGAACGCCGAGCACGCCGTGGCGGGCAAGAAGGCCGGGTATGCAGTTCCCGCTCTGGGCGCCATCGCCGGAGTGGTCATCATGGTTTCGGCGACGATCACCCACATCGACCGCTCGGCGGTTGCCCTGGCCACGGCGCTCATCATCGCCTCCGGCGTACGCCTGACCCTCACGGTGCGAGAGGATCAAGTCCTCTCAACCGTCCGGTTTCGCTCGTTGATCGAGAACGCTGCCGACGTCATCATCATCGCCGAGAACAACTTCACCATTGCCTACATCACGCCGTCCTCGGAGCGCATCTTGGGTATCGCGCCCGAGCAACTGATTGGGACAATGTTGACGACGAACGTGCACCCCGACGACACGGACGTCGTCGTCGATAAGCTCCGCGACTTATCCTTGGGACTCGACGCCACGTCGACGGTCTCCTTCGAGTGTCGGATGCGCAACGCCCAGGGATCGTGGCGAAACATCGCGTGGACCGCCACGGACCTGCGTGAGGACCCCGCCGTGCGCGGCTACGTCCTCAACGGCGGAGATATGACCGTCGAGCGTAGAGCGACCGCCGAGCTCATCACGGCCCGCGATACCGCGCTCTCGGCCTCGAAGGCTAAGTCGGAGTTCCTTTCGACGATGAGCCACGAGATTCGCACGCCCATGAACGGCGTCATTGGACTCACCGAGTTGTTGCTCGGCACGACGCTCGACGGCGATCAACTGGAGTTGGCGTCGGGCATCAAGGTGTCAGCCGAGAATCTTCTGGCCATTATCAACGACATCCTGGACTTCTCCAAGATCGAAGCGGGTCACCTCGAGGTGGAAGAAATCGCCTTCCAGGTCGAGGCAGTCGCCGATGACGTCGGGCGCATCCTGGCCGCCACTGCGGCCAATAAGCATCTGGAGCTGCTCGTCGACGTGCACCCCGAAGTTCCGGATTCGCTCATGGGTGACGCCGTGCGAATTCAACAGGTGCTGCTCAACCTCGCGGCAAATGCCATCAAGTTCACCGAGCGCGGTGAGATTGTCGTGCGCGTCGGCGTCGTGCGTCGATACCGCGACCGTGCCGACGTGCGATTTGAGGTCATCGATACCGGAATCGGTATCGCACCCGAGGACCAGCAACGACTCTTCGGCGCCTTCGCCCAGGCCGACTCCTCGACCACGCGCAAGTTCGGCGGCACCGGTCTGGGTCTGGCGATCAGTCGCCAACTGGTGGAACTCATGGGCGGAGAGGTGAGTCTGGAGTCGACCCCTGGGAAGGGTTCTCGCTTCTGG
>Ga0207933_1000840_pt1 | contig 26714 bp, 17 predicted proteins | sample NGESurdeep092012_4_FD_184488 | JGI IMG/M metagenome (GOLD analysis project Ga0207933, IMG submission 184488) | Arctic peat soil microbial communities from Barrow, Alaska - NGEE Surface sample F53-3 deep-092012 (SPAdes) | ecosystem: Environmental > Terrestrial > Soil > Wetlands > Peat ... | reverse complement strand
AAAGTGAGCAGCCCGGCGAACAACAAACACGGCCAACATACGCACCAACTGCGCGGTGGACGAAGCGAAGACATGCTGGCATCCTTCATGAAACTTGGGGTGGTCATTCGATCGTCGCGAAAAAAATCAACTTATCGCAAAGCAATTTGGAAAGCTTTATCATTGTAAACAAACGATTGTGTAAAGGTCCATTACGGCAACGTCGGAACCTGGTTCGGTAGCCTACGGAAGATTGGGCAGAGCAACCTGAGGCGGATGCGGCGGGGTTGCCGGCGGTTTCATTCGATAGCTCAGGACCTTCAATTCGCCGCCCTGACGAAGCTGATAAAAGCGGTTGGGAGTTACATTGACGAAACTCTGCGGAGGCCCGTCGTGCCAGAAGACCTCGATTTTGTCAATCGTTTTCGCTCGGCCAAGGCCAAAGTGCAATCGCAGATCGCTTTGGGACAGGTAGCTTCCCCCCGAGCGAGGCTCCGCCGTCTGCGTCACGCCTCCAGCCGTGACCTGCACCCGAGTGTTGAGCGCAAGGCGATTGTGAGGGAATCCTTCCAGCGTAAGGCTTACCCAGGAATTTGCGGGGTCGGGCGTGGAGGAGAAAATCTCCGGCTCTCCAGTAAGGCTTTCAACGACGATATCGAGTGCGCCTCGATTGAACAGGTCGCCGACGGCAAGCCCGCGACGTACGCGCGGTTCGGCGAGAGCTGGACTGACTTCACGTGTGGCTTCAAGGAATTTTCCATTGTGCTGGTTGAGGAAAACCAGCCCAGGTTCGCGATAGTGGATACCGAACTTGGTTTGCTCCAGCTGCGGATACACGTGGCCGTTCACCAGGACGAGATCCTGCCAGCCGGAGTTGTCGAGGTCGACAAAGGCATCGCCCCACCCAACATACTGTTCCGTCGCATGGGCGACGCCAGCCTCGTGCGCCACATCAGTAAAGTTCAAGTCTCCATCGTTGCGATAAAGCGTCATGTACTCATCGCTGAAGTGGCTTACGGCGATGCTCATACGACCTTTATTTTCAAAGTCGCCGATAGCGACTCCCATATTGGCCTGTTCCAGACCTTCGCTGCTGAGTGAGACGCCCGCATCCAGCGCGACTTCGCGAAAGTGGCCATCTCCTTCGTTGTGAAAGAGAAAGTTGGGCTGACCATCGTTAGCGACAAAGAGATCCAACTTCCCGTCGTTATCGAAGTCTGTCCAGGCGGCGCCGAGGCCAAAATAATGTTGCGGATTGCTGAGACCAGCGACGGCGCTTACATCAGTAAACGTTCCATTGCCGTTATTGTGATAGAGCGTGTCCGTTGTTCCAGCCAAACCCCGGGGACCGCACTGCACAGCAACATCGTGATATCGGCAAGTGGTCCGGGAACCGAAGAGAGGAAGATCTTCGAGATGAAAATCGACATAGTGGGGCACGAATAAATCCGGCCACCCGTCGTTATCGTAATCGCCGAAGACGGCGCCCGTTGCCCACGCTTTGTCTTTATCGAGACCGGCTTTTGCGGTGATGTCCGTGAACGTCCCATCGCCATTATTGTGATACAACACCACGCCGCCGAAGCAGCTCACTAACAGATCGGGCCGCCCATCATTGTCGACATCGCCGACCGAAGCCCCCATGGCCCAGCACGGAGTGGCCACGCCTGCTTTCTCAGTGACGTCGGTAAATGTGCCGTCGTGATTGTTGTGAAAGAGCGCGCTCCTCGCACGCTTTCCTTGCAACGCCATGGCAACGCTGGGAGCGTTCGTGAAAAAGATATCGAGCCACCCGTCGCCGTCGTAGTCCAGCAGAGCGACACCGCCGCTCATCGACTCGACGATATAGCGTTGCTCAGGGCTGGAAAGATGCGTGAAGTAAATGCCCGTCGACGCCGTGATGTCAATCAGTCGTGGTATTGATGGCGCAACCGGTTTCGCTGCGGGAGCGCTGGGTTTCTGCGCGGCCGAACCAAGTGCCGAGAGCATCCCAAGGCACGCAACCAACTGCCACGCTCGCATGTTAGTGGCTCATTCCGGGCTGCGAAGCCGGAGGGGCTTCCGCGCCGGGCGTGCGCAATTTCATAGTGCTATATACCTTGCCGAGCTCTTCTTTCAAGTCCTTCAGCTTCTGATACTCCGCCAGCTCACGATGCGAGTCCTCCATGCGATGCAGCTTGCGGTACAGGTTACCTAGGCGAAAATGTGCCAGCATATTGGAGGGATCTTCGGTAATTGCCTGCTGCAGCAGCAGAAGCGCCTTTTCGTCGGCTCCTGTTTCGCTGTCAACACGCGCCAGGCCGACAGCAGCATCGGCGTTGGAAGGATTTACCCTGAGCGCGTTCTCGTAGTGAGTTGCCGCCTCTTGCAACGATCCGTTGTCGGCAAGCATGTCAGCCAGCTGTATCTCCGCCTGCACATCTTGAGGGTTGTGTTCGATCGCGAGCCGGAACTCCTTCTCAGCCTCCGCGCGGTTGGCAGTGTTCGGCGAGGCCCGCAGAGCCTCCGCCAATTCGAAATGAATCCCCGGCAGGTTTGGGTCCGCTGCAATGGCGCGTCGGAAGCTCATGATGGCGCCGGCATTGTCGCGCACGCGCAGCAGCTCATGTGCGATTGCCTGTTGCATTTGGCCGGAGTTGGGCGCGGTCAACGACAGCGCAAGCAGCGAATCTCCGGCAAGGTCTGTCGCCGTCCGGTAACACGCGAAAAGAATCTCGGGATCCGCAGGGTCCTTGACACGAAGCTGCTGCGCAACATTCGCAGCTTCGGAAAGATTCGCCGTCGCGGTATCCATCTGGATCAGCGTGAGTCCTACCTTCTTGCGAAAGGCTCTGTCTTCCAGTTGAGGAAGAGCTGTCTTGAGATCGCTCAGGGCCAGTTCATCCTGCCCAAGTTGAAATTCGCTGAGACCGAGCAGACCGCGAATCTTGCCCAGATCCGGCTCACCTTGAAGAGCGGCGCGCAGGTGCTCGGCTGCGGGCGCAAACCGGTTCTGAAAGTAGAGAAGCACGCCTAGGTTGGCTTGCGCATCGACATTGTCCGGCTCCAGGGCGACCAGCGCCTGAAACTCCGGAATGGCGCGACTAGGCTGCTTGGACTCCAGAAACTCCTTGATCTTCTGCTGATGCTCTGCGATCTGTTGCGCCTTATCGGCAGGCGTCTGCTCGAGGCAAAGGGCGTTGCTCAACGGCAGCACAACCGCTACAAACAGGGCCAGACACTTTAGCTTCATACCACCCGAATCATATACAAACGCACGGTTCCGGACGACCGGCAAAGAAGCGGAGAGACGGCCGCGTGGCCGTCTCTCCGCAGCGTTGGAGGAACTTATCGCTAGAAGGACAACCGTGCTCCCAGTTGGATGTTTCGGTTACCGACCTGCAAGGTGGTTATCTGCTGGCCGGTGCCCGAATAGTTTGCACCCGCTGCAGGCGAGCAGGAGCTGCAGAAGCCCAGGGTCACGCCGGATTGCCCAGGTTCACCAAAGCTCGGATGGTTGAAGGCGTTGTAGGCGTCCGCGCGGATCATGAGCTGGGTGTGCTCGACCATCGAGAATGTCTTCGAGAGCGAAATGTTCGTGTTCTCGACGCCTGGTCCGTAAAGCTGGTTTCTTCGGAAGTTGCCCTCCGTCCCGTCGGCAGGGACCGTGAACGCACTCTGATTGAACCACGTGGTGTAGGTCTTGTGTGCAGGGTACGGATTCTGTCCGTTCCAGTTCGGGAATGGATTTCCAAAACCTCCATACGTATTCTGCGTGCCGTAGATGGTGAACGGATTGCCCGAAGAGAGGACCAGCGAGTCTGAGAGCTGCCAGCCGCCAATCACAGCGTCCACGAACGAGTTGTTGTTCAGGAAGTGGCGACCTCTTCCGAACGGAAGCTGATAGACCGCGTAGCCCTTGAAGGCATTACGCACATCGAAGTTGGAGTTGGCGTAGTTGGAACTCGGATCAAAGCCATTCACGTAAGGTGTGGGGCCATTGCGGCTCCCCCAGCCCGACGAATCCTGGTCGTCCAGAAAGTGTGACCAGACGTAATTGAAACTGAAGCTCAGGCCGTGGGTCATGCGCTTTGTAACCGAGGCCTGCAGCGAGTTGTAGTTGGAGATGGCATCATACCGATTGCCCTTGATGCTCGTGTACTGGGGATAGGGCCGAAACGCCGTGTCGTTCGAGGAGAGATGGTCGAGAGGGATCTGGTTCAGATCGGTTGAATAGGTCAGGTTGTACCCGTGGCTCGCCACATAGGCGAGCTCCACGACAAGATTGTTGCCAACCATGTGCTGGGTGGAGAGGTTCCACTGAATGATCTTGGCGACCGGTGTGTTATACGGCGTGTAGTTGACACTTTGACCGTTGAAGCGTGCCGGATCAGTCGAAGCCGCGGTGTACGGCAGAGGCGTTGCGTTCGTCGACCCATTCGACGAATCGACCTTAATCGGCGGCGTCACACCGTTGGTCTGGTCCGCCGCGTTGCCGGTGGATTGAATGGCGCTTCCGATCGCCCCGCTCGCGTAATTATCGATGCTTAGCTCATAGGAGTAGAGCCCGACGCCGCCACGAATCGTCGTCTGCGGCTTCATGAGCCACGAGAACCCGAAGCGCGGAAGAATCGTGTTGTAAACGTTCGCCTCAATCGCAGTGCGTCCATTGGCATGGGTGCTCTCATACCAGTACGCTCCCAGCGTCTGGGTCGCCGGATTCGTCACCGTGGGATCAAAGGTCGCCGCGTTTCCGTGGACATCGGTCCAGCCATGGTTGATCTGATAGCGAAGACCGAGGTTGAGGGTAAGGTTGGGCTTCAGCTTCCAGTCGTCCTGAACGAAGATCTGCGGCGTCTTGAAGCGGCCGCCCCATTCCGGAGCCACCTTCGCGTTCCAGTTCTGGGCGAGGCCCAACAGCATGTCGGCATATTCAAGCCCCGAGTTGGCGTCCGGCACGGCCACGCCTTTGGAATTCAGTGTCCAGTCTTGCGTGAACTGGCCTGAGAACTGGTAGGTGCCGGCATTGGTGTTGCCCCATGCTGTGGCGTCATCCCGGTACAGCAGGAACTCGCCGCCAAAGTGAAGCACATGTTTACCGCGAATCATCGTCACCACGTCCGACGGGTCGAAGACATGCTCTTTATAAACGGAGTTCGTTGCCGGCTGAATCCAGGCATAGGGATAGTGGTTGATGAATTGCATTGCCGGAAGATCGTCGGCCTTGCCCCAGGTCCAGCCCAACTGCTGCTGATATCCCTTCCCAAGGGACTCGTCGCCAAAGATGCTTGCCTGCCAGGTGTATCCCAACCGCGCCTCGTTGATCGTGCGCGCGCCAAGGGTCCAGACATCGGTAACCTGAGCGTTGTTGTTGTCTACGTCCTGTGACTGGCATCCGACGGGACAGGCAGTCACGTTGTTGATCGAGATGCCAGGCGTATCGCTCTGCGTATCGGACATGGTCAAACGATTGCTCGGAGTGATGTCGTAGTCCAGGCGCCCGAAGTAGCGCCGGAATGGGGAAGAGGACGGGACCTGCGAAATCCAATTGTTCTGCAGCAGGCCGCTGTCGTCGAATTTTCCCGGAATCAACTGGCCGCCCGGAATGTGGTTCGTTGGCGTGGGGTAGAACTTCTGAAAGTTCGCGGACACCGTGTCCCACATCGAGGCAGGGATCGCGTTCGATCCATACTCGGAGAGGAACGATTTCCTGACGGGATAGGGATTGCCATTGATGTCATACGCAATCGTCTGCGTTGTCGGATCGTAGAGCGTGCGCTGTCCCGTAAAGTCGCCACCGAGCACGGCCGTTGTCGGCACCGTCTGAGTCGCGGTGCTCGATCCTCCGTGGTTGATGATCTGGTCGTAGTTGAAGAAGAAAAATGCCTTATGCTTCAGGTTCCAGAGAGGGAGGTCGACGGGACCGCCGATGTTCCCACCGAAGTTGTTGTAGTGAAGCGCCGGCTTCGGGCCAACCTGGCTTGCGGGAAGGCCAAAATAATAGGGATAGGAGTTCAGAGCGCGATTCTGGAGGTAATCGTACGCAGCTCCATGCCAGGTGCTGGTGCCGCCCTTGGTGATCTGGTTGATCAGGATTCCGCCAATGCCGTACTGCGCCGAGAAGGACGAAGTTTGGACCTGCAGCTCGCCGACCGTCTCGAACACTGCTGGATTGGCATTTTGGCTCATCGACAGGGTCGTGGACGCGCCGTCTGCGAGGATGTTGCTGAACGGCAGATTGCCATTGACTGCTGCGACCTGACCAGGATCGGCCGCTGAAGTACCCGATCCCTGGGTTGCGGTTGCCGCCCCCGCCGCGCCCGGAAGCAGAATGATGAAGTGCTCCCAGTCCTCTCCCACCTGCGGAAGCTGTGCCATTGTTTTCGAGCTCAAAACGGTGGACTGTTCCCCGCTCTCGGTCTTCAGCAGCGGGATGTCGGTGTTGACCACAACTTCTTCCGCTGTGGAGCCAATCTTGAGCGCGGCATTTACCGTGGACGTGCCGACCTCCAGTGTCACCTTGGAGCGCTCAAATCGCTCGAAATCCTGCTTCTGGAAGGTGATGCGATAGTTTCCCACCACGATGGAGGACGTGTCATAGAGCCCATCCTTGTTCGTCGTAAGAACCTTGGTCACACCAGTATCCAGGTTGACTACCGTCACCGTTACGCCCGGCAGCAAAGCTCCTGTGGCGTCCGTTACGGTTCCGCGAATGTCGCCTGAGTTCGTGCCCTGCCCATGGGCCGCTGCGCCCATTACAAACCCCACGAAGAGCACGGCTAGCGAAACCAGCTTGAAATTTCTTCTCATTTTGCCTCCCAAAAAGCTACAAACCTGGAATACGCCAGGAAAATCGTTTGTCTTCAAAGCCGATACGGATTGCGTGACCTATTAGAAGTTCAAGTAATGAAATCTGTCAAGAAATTTCTTTTCCACCGCACATCAAAGAGGGCTAAAACAATCGATTCTCTCCGTCTTAGGTCGCCGGGACGTTGGCCTACATCAACTGCCGGAAGACGACATAGCTGCGCCCCAGGTACAGGCGGTATCCCTCCCCCTCGGCACCCGCGACCACCTGTAAAGGCCGTGGCCGCTTCATCCCCGCATCGTGCAGAACGGGCGCATGAAACAGCTCCTTGCCGCCAAGGTCCATGACAATCAACCCCGGATTCTTCAGGAAGCCAGCGCCATACGCTCCGGCAGCAAGCCGCTTTCCCCCGATATGATGGCTGTATCGGAGATCACGTAGAACTGGTAGCGGTCGCGGATGGCCGAGGAATACCCACCCGCATCCACCATGGCGAACATCGTCAGCTTGCCTTCAGGTGAACGCACGCCACTGCTATTGCGGAGCTGGATTGTCGCCACCTGTTGCTGGAAGTACACGGAAGCGGGCAGCAGCGTTTGCATCTCCGCGGGTTGCAAGATGCCGGCCATGGGCCGCGGTGCCGAAGCTTCTTGCGCGATGCCCGGCAGCCACACCAGCAAGCAAAGAAGAATCAACAGTTGTTTCATCGGCACCCTCCACGAATCAGGCATCTTAATGGCAACGACCCAGCTCAGGACTGCTTCGCTGGGCCGGTCGACTCGCGGACCATCATCTCTGGCTCGACTGCGATGTCTGCCCGATGTTGGCGGTGGCTGTGAAGCCGTTCCAACAGCATCCGCGCCGCGGTTTTCCCCATCTGCTGCAGTGGCTGCCGGATCGTCGTAATCGAAGGCGTGGCAAAAGCAGCCAGGTGAAGGTCGTCGAAGCCAACCACAGAAATATCGCCGGGCACCAGCAGGCCCGCCTCATTGATCGCGCGAATTGCCCCCATGGCGGCGACGTCATTGAAACATACAAGCGCCGTCAACCTCGCTCCGGCACGCAACAGTCGCTGCACCGCAGAATAGGCGATCTCCGGCGATGTCTCATCCCGATCGAGCTGCACCACCAGGCTCTTCGGAATGTCGAGGCCGAGTTCTCGCGCGGCTGCCAGGGTCGCCTGCCACCGCGTCGTGGTGTCGGAGCTGGCCTTCTGCCCCTTGATGACTGCAATCTGGCGGTGGCCCAGATCGAACAAGTGCCGCATCGTCAATTGCGCCGCATGCTGGTGATTCAACACCACATTCGTAACGCCCACGAGCCGGGTATGCCCCGCCACGGCAATCACCGGCACATGGAACGCATCCACCAGGTGCGTGTCGATCGCGATGAAGCCTTCGACGCCGCGCGATACAAGCATCTCCGTATATTCCAGGACGCGTTCCGCGTTATGCCGATGCTGGGCAATAAGATACGAATAGTGGTGCTGCTCGAGCTCATTGGCGATGCCGCCAAGTACCTCTGCGTGATATCCCTCGCCCACCTCTGGAAGCAACACGCCGATGGTCTGGGTCGCCTGGCGCCGCAGGCCCCGTGCGACTAGGCTGGGGCGATACTGAAATTTTTGGGCCGCCTCCCTGATTCTGACGCGTGTTGCCTCGGAGATAGATCGTCCCGGAACATTGTTCAAGACAACGGAGACGGTAGAAGGCGAGAGATCGAGATGGCGAGCCAACTCTTTCAAGCTGATCGGATGCTTCCGCCGAGCGCCATCAGTCAGATCTGTTCGGTGTATAGGCATCTTTGCTAATCAGTTTATTCTTGCACCAGCGATTGTAGCGGCCGACGCCTTATTTCTAAACGGCCCCATAATAAGGAGTTCGATGCCGGCAGGATCCGTGGCCCCAGGAGTTGCCGACACCGCGCTACAACCTGCAGTTGGGTATCAGCGCCGATAACCTGTCCAACCACGTGAACCCAGGGACACGATAGGCGTGCTCACATCACCCTTTTTGGGAGGTCGATCTCGCTGAATGCCCCCTTTACGAGCAACAGTGCCGCGAAGAGCGCTGTTACGTTGCGCGCCTTCTTTTCTAGGGTAGATTGATGCAAATTATCCGCACGAGCCAACTCTATCGGTGGCGGCGTATAGCAACGGGCCGAAGCGCGATAGCAGTGGAGTTGCGATAACGGGGCGGGGAAGCAGAACAGGATTCTACTCAACATTGCGAATGCGAGCTACATCGACAGCGCCCGCCTTGGCGAAATGGCTGCTGCATACAATGTGGCGAAGCTTAATCGTCAACTCACGGAATTATCTACTTCAACACGTCGGTCAGGAATGCGGGCAGCGATCTTGAGCTGCTAAACATCTCCAGAGAGATCAACGATCTTCTAGTGATCACGAAACTGCTGACTGCATTTGACATTCCTTCGCAGATCTCAACGCTCGGGCACGGAGAAGCTATTGTGAGGAAGGGAGCATAGAAGAGCATCCCACGTCGCTCCTCGGAGATTCTGAATCACCGCCGACGAAGAAGATCTTTGTGGAGCTTCTCAATTACATGTTGAAGGACCAGCTTTACGATCAAGACCTTGGGTACTGCAGTGATGGATATTTCTTCCAAAGATCAAATGATGCGCTTCGTCAACGGAAGGCGACCTACAGTAGCCCGCGACCACTGAATGTGCGGGTTGTGAGCTCGGAGCAAACCATCAGGTTCTTGGCGCATGAACTCCTTGCCCTGACCAAACTCAACTGGAACACGACCCAGTTTGACGGTGGCGATCCGGTCTCCATTCAAGCATCGCGGGTAGTGGGACAAGTATTGCGTTTCTGCGGTGACGAGCAAATCATCGCTCCGCGCTATGGCTTCTATATGTAAGAACTGCCCACGATCGTTGAGTGGCAGCTTCGCTCAACGTGCTCGGGAAGTGTCAAAAAGCTGCGGGAAACTCGCCGCGACAAAGGTTTCTCCGCCAGCATGGCGAAATGGCCGGTTTCTCCGATTCGATGGTCCGGAGAAGACCCGGCTTGCCGGAGCCGACAAGAGATACGAGGCTCTCTCCCCGGAGAAGAAAAGTCCCCAAACAGCCGCAAATACCCGCGGATCTTGCCTCTTTTGGCAGAATCTGGAAGGTTCAGTCATTTCGCTGGGAAAGCCTGGCGGTGGATGCAGTCTGTCTCGAAACCGTCTCCGCTGTGAATTCCCTGGTATCAGGGAATTTTGCAGGGAAATTGTCGGATCGCCGGTCGCATGTAGCGTCGAATAACGCGAGATTTTCAGGGCTTGACGAACCCCGGGGCATCCCGGGCAGGGAATTGAAACCGCACAGATCAGGGAAAAGTTTTGTCGTTTCAGCGAAAGCATCTTGCCCAAAGCCGCAGGTGTTGTCTATGTGACGTGCGGAGACTGATTGCCGTCCGGTCTATGGAAACAGGCTGGTCGACGTGAGATTTCGCCGGCGTCCCCCACGCGTAGAACGCGACGGTCTGGGCATCGACGTACCGTTCGGCGCCGACTCCCCGCCACGAGCCACAATGCTTGACCGAATCACTTTCGAGAAGAGCTTTTGCCTGCGGATCCTTCGATAAACCTTCATCAGCCGAGAGCAGGTCGAGCAAAGGCGAAGCCTCCGAATTGCCGGTAATACGTCCAAATCGCCGAGCTCTTGAGAATCTCAGTGAGTGAGTGGGTTGGAGATTTGGCACCAATCGAGGCGAAGACTGCCCAACTTCCGGTTTGTCGACAGCTCGGGAATTGATCCCTGAAGGCATAAGCACGAGTGCCGTACCAGTCTGGCGAGCCGCTTGGGTAGAAAAACCCGGTCACTTCTGGCGGTCATATTCTACGGCCGGCGTTCCCGTTGGGCCGGTGTCCGGGTGAAGGTGATCCGGCCGCGGCGGGGTACTGCTGAGATGCTCCGTCTCGCCACTGCCGATCAGGCGGGGTCAGGTAAGCATCTGCGGTCCACGGAATAAAAATTAAGAACCGCGTCAGCTGCGAAGCGCTGAAGTACGGTCGGGTGCTGAGGAGAGGCGTGAATGTCGCAGCTGCATTCTAAGTGGAAAGGCCGATATCGCCTTCGAGCACTTGCTGGACGAGCTGCGGCTGCTCGCCGGCTCGCCAAAGGGGCGCGCTATGCACGACCCGATAGCGAACTGGTCCGCCGTCAGCGCGTTCACTGCGCGTGATCGGCCGCGGAATGCAGACGAACTCGGTGCGCATTTCATCCGCGCTGAGCCGAACCGTCGCATAGCCGTGGCCGCCAAGGTCAACGAACTCGAGGTGTGGGGCAAGTTCCGCGTTCGAAACGGCATGGGCGCGCTTCAGGTCAAAGCTCTTCGCATACTCAAGGCACGACCGAACGCCGTGCTTGAGCAACATGTTGTAGGTCCAATCGGGTTTGCCTCCGCCGGGGCGATCGGCAAGGAATAGCGGACGAAGCGGATCGGCTTTCGGAAAACTATGCTCGTACGCTTCCATGGTGCCAGCGCTCGAAAGCGACGCGCCGACGAAACTCAGGCCTACGGGATCGAACTTGCCCGGCGGCAACTCCGACGTCGCGTAGCCCGCCCAGAAGCTGTGCCGGTCGCCGGAGACAATCGCGAAGCCCGTAATTTTCTCGTCGCGCACCAGGTCGTATATCTCGGCGCGCTCCCGATAAGCCGATCCATAGTCGCCGCTACTCATCAAGCCATAGGTGGTCTTCGGCCATGTCTCCTTTGTCAGTCCAGGCGGAAGGTTCTGCGGGTCGCTGCGCCAATCCGGCGCGCCTTCGGAATTGCCCCAAATCTTCCAGGTCGCAGTCGATCTGCGCAGCTGGTCCTTGAACCAGGCCTTCTGGGTGGCGCCGAGGATCGTTTGCGGGGCGCGTTCTTTCGCGGGTTCGGAACGTGCGCGCCGTTGAATGAGATTTCGTTCGGCGGGTTGCCGCCATTGAAGGCACGACCCCCATCAAGAATCTGGGTCGCATCCTCCGGGAACATGCTGGCGAATTCTGGACCAAAGCTGGCGACAGATTTGTCGCTGAAGGGATCGGCACTGCGGTAACTATGCTGGTCGGTGATGATGAGATCGAGATGCCGACCGTAGCGGTAGGAGCGATAGCCGATCAGACTGTTGATCGCCGCGAGATTGTTGGGCTCGAGGCCGAGGCCGTTCTCATCCCATTGCTCGATCGGCACATCCTTGACCGTTGGCGGTCCGAACGTCTCGAGAGATCCGCTCGGCGGAGCGACGCGCGCCGGCAGATATTCGAACCATGCCTGGTTGGCGGCGACCTTGATGCTCTGTCCCGGGCGTTCGGGTCCTCCTGCCTGCTGGATGCTTTGCCACCCCTGCCAGGAGAATTCGTGATTGTCCCACATCGCCACGAACGGCCAGCGAGCCCTCGCATCCTGCAAGTCTGGATCGGCAAGATAGCCGCGATAGATGGCGCGGTAGCCGTCGACCGTCAGCGGATAGTGGAACTTGCCGACCTTGCCACCATCGGGGATCCGCGCGACCTCGTAAATCGTACGGTCGTACCGTGTCTTTACTTCTTCGGGGTATTCGACGACCTCGTAATGAAATCGCCGAGGTGCAGGACAAAACCGAGCTGGTCCGCCGGCGCCGCACGCTCGTCCTCGAAGATCATCCGGCGGTAGGCGTTGAGCTTGCCTTCGTTGACGTCCTGGCAGCTAACGAAAGCGAAGCGCACCGCTCGGTCATCTCCCTCCGCAGGAGCGGTCCGTGTCCGACCAACGCGACTTCCATTCCCCTCGCTGTCGGTAAAGCGATACCAGTGCACCCGCGCCGGCTTCAGTCCACCCGCCAACACGCGGCACGTCCAGTCCGACTCCGCCGAAACTCGCGCCATCGCGCTCACCACGACCCGCCCGAACGCACGGTCTTCGGCCACTTCAACATGCAGCGTCCTCACCGCAACACCCGAAGCGTACGGCCGTCGAGTCCACAACAGAACACTGCTATAGTCCGGGTCGCCCGAAGCGACACCCTCTGGAAACATCGTCCGTTGCTCACGCCACGCAACCCGCGATGCATGCGCGACGTCATTGCCCCACGCCGCCGTAGCGCCGACGCTCAGAGCTGCCTGGAGAAACGTGCGGCGATCGATGCGCGACATGGATATCCTCCGTTGAGCTTCTGATTATCATCTGTCCGCGCAGCAGTTGCGCTAAAATTGTGACGACTGGTTTGTCCGCAAAGCTCCTCCCGTCTTTACCGCCGCCGCAGCCTAGGAAACTCAAAAAAAATCAGGATCAACGAAACGACCCTGAAAAGGTTATCCGAAAGTAAATCGATGCTCGGTGGCGGCTGAGATTGATCCGTCCCGGCAGTCGAAGACTTCCGTACTTCGCTCGACCCGCTACCGGCAGGTTGCGATCCATTGACTAAGAGACGAGGCTCCTGAACACCTCGTCGAGGTTCCTTCCCGCCTCCGCCGTCTCCATCGCCGGCGCCGCCGTCTCCATCTCCCGCACTGCCGTCACCCGCTCCTCCATCTCCGTCTCCTGCACCTCTTCCACCTGCCCCGCTCGCTCCCCCATCTCCTCCGCCGCCACCCGCTGAACTCGGTGGAACGGAAGGTGGAGGCACTGTGCCCGGAACTGGCAGGGTGATAACAACTCCACCACTGGGAGGGCTGATAGTGCCCGTCACTCCTACACCAACACCAGTGACGCCGGGTGGAGGCTGGGGCGGATTATGAATTGGTGGGCCAATGGGATTCGGTGCCGCGGGAGGAGGTGCAGTCGGAAAAGGATCCGGATTCGGGGGCAACGGTCCTAGTACCGAGTGTCCAGGATTCTCTTCGTCTGTCCCTGCTTGGAAAATGCGCGCAGCGTTGCCCGTGTTGGCGCAGCACTGACGGCAGCTAATTCATAGGACCATCCGTCTGGAGTTGGGGGACAGGTCAGTGAAACAAGATGATGTGAGGTACGGCTTCCTTGCCTTCATGGTTGCGGGGGCTCACGACGTGGATAGTTTGTAGACTCACGCGCCACCAGATGCGTGGCGATAGTCCGCTCCTTCTCGGTAAGGTCAGGTCGACCCTCCAACTTTGCCAGAAGGACAGCAAACGTGACCTCGGCCAGCTCGGTACGAGGAATTCTCACCGTCGTGAGCGTCGGAGTTGTGAACTCTGCCAGATGGATATCGTCCAGTCCGATCAAAGAGATGTCCCGGGGAACGGCTACCTTATGCGAATTAAGCATCCGGAGGGCTCCAATGGCCATGAGATCGTTCGAGCAGATCAGCGCGGTCGGCAGCTGTGGCCGTTGCAGAATGCGCCGCGCGGCCTCGATGCCTGCCTCCAGTGTCCCATACGGGTGCTCCCGGTAGATCGACGCCTCGCTCACGCTGCAACCGGCTTCGAGCATCGCCGTCTTAAAACAGCGCTCACGTTCCGCGGCGGTGAAGTCCTCCTGCGGTCCCGCGGCGAACACGATATCGCGATGTCCCAGAACCGCCAGGTGCTGCACAGCCTCACGAATGCCGTGAGCATAGTTCACCTCGATGACCTCCATCCCCTCCCCGTGTCTGCCCACCTCGACTTCAACGGACGGAATGCCTTCGAGCATCTGGTACACCTCCGCCGGCTCACTCTTGAACGTGAGCAGCGCCAGGCCCTCGATACCGTGCTGTAGCATTCGTTGAACCCAGGTCCCGGTCCTCATCGGATCGCCCCCCGTCGACCCGATCAGAATGCCGAACCCCATTTTGAGCGCGACATCTTCGAACCCGCGTACGAGTTCCGGAAAGAATGGGTTGGTGATATCTGCGACGATGAGCCCAAGCAACCTTGTGCGTCCCGAAACCAGCGCTTGAGCATTGCGATTCGGAAGATATCCGGTCTCGGCTACGGCCTTCCACACCTTCCGGCTCAGGCGAGCATCGACGTTCAACGCTCCGTTTACAACGCGTGAAACCGTAGAGATCGAAACCCCGGCATGCTGCGCTACTTTGCGAATACCTCTTTTCTCAGCGTGCGGCTTTGGTCCCCGCTGGTGCAGGTGATTCTTGATCGTCGTGCTAGTTGCTTTGGCTGCCATGTCAGTAATGTAAATTGAGTTCGATTGAGTGCACGCCGGAAAAGGAATATTACACGCGTTTGGTTCGGCCTCTGAAGTCTTGACCGATTCCAACATGCTCCCCTTATCCGGACCCTGATTTCGGGACGAGTTTCAGGATAGTTTGGTTGTCAAAAATGCCTTTCTGCTACCAACTCGACACTCGCATCGCGGGCCTCTTCCCGCAGCTTCGAAACGAGAATCGAGCATCTTTCTATCTGCTCAATTGCGCGCGCAGTTCGCGTAGTCGCGTTTCAGCGTCGATGACGATCAACTCGATCCCGGCGATCTCAGCGAAATCTTCGAAATGTTCGGTCGTCAACGCCTGACTGAACCCCGTGTGGTGGGCGCCCCCGGCATAGATCCACGCGGCAGCGGCCACTTTTAGACTGGGCTTCGGGACCCACACTGCGCGCGCGACCGGTAGCTTCGGCAATGGCTGCTCGGGTTGTATTACATCGACCTCGTTGACGATCATCCGGAAGCGATCGCCTATATCGACCATGGTCGCAACGACAGCCGGCCCGCTGGGGGCTGTAAAGACCAGTCGAACAGGATCAGCCTTGCCGCCGATCCCAAGCGCATGTACTTCGAGCGCCGGCTTGTCGGTCGCGATCGAGGGGCAGATCTCCAGCATATGCGAACCGAGTACCTTTGCCGGTTCGTTGAAGTCGTATGTGTAGTCTTCCATGAACGACGTTCCGCCAGGCAGTCCCTGTGCCATGACCTTCATCGTGCGTACCAGCGCGGCCGTCTTCCAGTCGCCTTCCCCGGCGAAGCCATAACCATCCGCCATCAGCCTTTGGACCGCTATACCCGGCAACTGATCAAGTCCATGCAGATCCTGAAAGGTATCGGTGAACGCGCCAAAGTCACCCTCTTCGAGAAAGGCGCGAAGGCCCAGCTCAGTCTTTGCTGCCACCCGCAGCGATTCAGGCAGATCGTGCTCCTTAGTGATCCTGTACTGCTCGCGGTAGGTGCCCACCAGCGTCTGTACCTCCTTCTCGCTGAACTCGTTCATGCGAGCCACTAGGTCGCCCACGCCATAGCCATTCACGCTATAGCCGAGATCCGCTTCGGCAGAGACCTTGTTCCCCTCCGTCACGGCGACATCGCGCATGTTGTCGCCAAAGCGCGCCACCTTCAGGTGCTGCGACTCCTGCCATCCCGCAGCCGCACGCGTCCATGCGGCGATCTCGGCTACGGACTCCGGATCCTTCCAGAAGCCCACCACCACCTTGCGCGCCATCCGCAGACGCGCGGTGATAAAGCCGAACTCGCGGTCTCCATGCGCAGCCTGGTTCAGGTTCATGAAGTCCATGTCGATCGTCGCCCACGGAAGCCCGCGGTTGAACTGCGTATGCAGATGCAGGATCGGCTTTCGCAGCGAGCGCAGCCCGGCAATCCACATCTTCGCCGGAGAGAACGTGTGCATCCACAGGATCAGCCCGATGCAGGTCTCCGCACTGTTGGCCTCACGGCACACAGCGCGTATCTCATCCGGCGTCGTCACAATCGGCTTGAAGACGACAGTTAAGGGAATGCTGCTCTCACGCGCGAGCGACTCAGCGACCTCTCTTGCGTTCTCCGTTACTTGCGCCAGCGCCGCCGCACCGTACAAGTGCTGGCTGCCTGTCAGGAACCAAACTTCCATCTGCTTCAGCGTCTGCATGCTTTCCCTTTGTTGGAGTGACTCTGTCTTCAGGCCGTCCCGTTTTCCAGCTCGCCTCGCATGCCAAAAACGAATCGTCTGTATGCACGGCCGCGTAGCCTGTATTCTTGCATCCGCAGCATACGTTGGAGAAACGTTTTCTGCAAATAAACCCAATCCCTGTTCGGCTTCGATCCCGGCGATTCTTGCACGCCGTCTTCCGCAGCGGCGTCGGGAAACAGCCCCTGTCTCCCCGCGCCTCGCCGGCATCTCTCTGCGTCGTGCGCCGCACGCACAAGACGCTTCACAATAGATATAGACTAGAGCTGCAGGGAAGTGTGGTCCGCGACGCGTGGGCTCCTCTCCGCGGCAGCTCTCCCCACTCGTCCCCTTGGCTGACAGCCTCCGCCGGTTCATCCCTCCGCACAATTCCGGCAGAACGAACTTGACAAGACCTATATCGCGGTACTACCGTTCCATCCATCGCTGAGGAAACGTTTTCTTGATTTGGCAAAATGCAGCGAAACGTCCCATTACAGGAGATTGGCGCCAAGTGAAAAACGGGAAATCGCTATCAGCGTTCGTCGGGCTATTCGCATGCATCATCATGTTTGGAATCTCTCTGCCGCTACGAGCACAGATCTCCGGTGGAGTCGTTGCCGGTACTATCACGGACAGCTCCGGCGCCCTCATTAGTGGCGCCACCGTGAAGGCCACCAATGTCGCGACGCATGTGACCGCCGTGACCAAGTCAGGCTCGGCCGGTGCCTATCGCTTCACCGACATTCCGGTCGGCGTCTACAGCGTCACCGCCGACGCCCCCGGCTTTCAGAAGACGAGCAACAGCTCTGTCGTCGTGCAGCTTCAAACCACGACGCCGTTGAACCTCACTTTGAGCGTGGGCTCCGCGACGCAGACCGTCTTCGTCACCGCCGCCAACGCACAGGTCGAGACGCAGAGCAGCGAGCTTGGCACGGTTGTCAGTCCCAAGATGGTGGAAGACCTTCCGCTCTCCGTCGGCTCCGGCTCCATGCGCAACGCAGGCGACTTCGTTTTTCTCGCTCCGGCCACCTATGGTGTCGGCACTGCCGGCGGCGACTACGAGTTCAGTCTCTCTGGAAGCCAGGTGCAGGGCTCTGAGACCCTTCTCGATGGCGCCAGCATGCAGACCCTCGCTCTCGGCGATGCCTACGACAGCGAAGAACTTCCCTCCGTCGATGCCATCCAGGAGTTCAAAGTATTTACCGCGGGCATCCCGGCTGAGTATGGAAGAACCGGCGGCGGCATTCAGAGCTACACCACCAAGCCCGGCGGTCTGGACTTTCACGGCGGCGTGTATGAAGTCTTCAGAAACACAGCTCTCGACGCCAACACCTGGTTCAACGACGCTTACGCTTCGCTCTACGGGCCAAACCCCGCCTACACAACGCCTCCGGACAAGAAGAACGAATACGGTCTCACCCTCGGCGGCCCCATCTGGATCCCAAAAATCTGGGACGGCCGCAAGAAGCAATCCTTCTTCTTCTTCTCCTGGGAACAATTCCGCCAGACCGTCGGCTTCTCCGAGATCGAAACCGTCCCGACGATGGCCAACCGCAGCGGCAACTTTGCTGAAAACCTCACTACCACAGTAGAAGGCACAAGCCCCTGCAGCGGACAGCCGATCTACTATGGCGAAATCTTCGACCCCGCGACCGTCCGTTCCGTCGGCGGAACTCTATGCCGTGATCCATTTCAGGGAAACGTCATCACCACGCCGCTCAGCACGGCTGCGCTCAACGTGACAAAGATGTACCCCGTGCCGACGAATCCGTCTCTCACGAACAACTTCAGCTACGCCGGTTCGTACCCCGTGCTCGACTCGGCGGAAACTGTCCGCATCGATCAGACGCTGCGCAATCAGGATCACATCTTCGTCTCCTACAACGTCCGCGACAACAACCGGTTCTACACCGGAACTCCCGATCTCCCCGAACCGCTCAACGCGAGCGCATCGGCGCAGGACTTGCCCACTCATCTGGCGCGGGTTGGCTACACGCACATCTTTTCGCCGACAGTCGTGAATAGCGTCGTAGCCGGCTTCGACCGCGTTGTGAACAATCTCTACTACCACTCGCAGGACAGTCACACCGACTGGGATACAAAGCTCGGCATTCCCAGCGACGGCCGCAGCACCTTTTATCCCGGCCTCAACTGGGGAGACATCTACACCAACCCCGGTTGCTGCACCGGTGGCTTCGTCGAGACCGACAACATGGGCTCACTCTCCGACATTCTTACCCTCTCCAAAGGAAGACACAACATCTCTCTTGGCGGAGAGTACCGTTACGAACAGTCGAACGCTGTCAATCAAGGCAGCGATTCGGGCGTCTTCGACTTCGACAGAAACATGACGGCCAGCGACCAGCTGAATTACTCCAATACCGGCAACGGCTATGCTTCCTTCCTGCTCGGCCAGGTGCTGTATGCGAGTGCTACAAGAGAACTCGTCGGAGAACGCAACGTTGCCTTCTACACGGCCCTGTTTGGGCAGGACGAATTTCAGCCCGCCAGGAGTCTCCATCTCTCACTGGGCCTTCGCTATGATGTCGATGCGCCGTTCAAAGAAGCGTACGGCAATACGTCGAACTTCAGTCCCACCACACCGAACCCCGGCGCATCGGGATATCCCGGAGCCTTGATCTTCGCCGGACAGGGCGCGGGGCGCAGCGGCGCCAGCGGTCGATGGTCGAACATCTACTATGGCGACATTCAACCGCGCATCGGCTTTGCGTACACGCCGCCATGGCTGCATGGCCGCACCGTCCTGCAAGGCAACTATCAGATCGTCACCAGCCCGCTCGCGGGCGCTGGATATGAGCTCGCCTTCGGCGGCGTCTCCGCTGGCTTTTCTACCTTCCAGAGCGTGGCCAACATCCCCTCCGGCTACTTCATCGCCGGCGAGTATCTCGACACCGGCGGTGCGCCCATCCCCTCCGATCGGCCGGTCTTTGATCCCAGCCAGCTCAACAACAGTGGCATCAACTACGTCGCTCCATCGTTCGGACGGCCCGGCATGAATCAAACCTGGAGCGCCTCGGTGCAGCAGCAGCTCGGTCCGAACACAGTCTTCACACTGGGCTACCTGGGCCAGCACGGAACGCACCTGAACAGCGATCTCCTTCTCACGGACTCGCTCGATCCAAAGTACTTCTCTCTCGGGAAAGCGCTGCAACAGAACATTGCCGGCAACACCGCCGGCGTGGCGCCGCCGTTTGCCGGCTATACGGGAACCGTGGCGCAGGCCCTGACGCTCTTTCCGCAGTACACCGGTGTAAACACGGCGAACTACGGAGAGAACCTCGGCCAGAACAGCTATGAGGCTCTCACCGCGAAGCTCGACTGGCAGTTCCACGACGGCCTCCAATTTCTCGCGTCCTACACCTGGTCGAAGAACCTCGGTGACGTCGGTAGCATCACCGAGAGCCAATATGGAGCCTACGACGCCTATATTCAGAACCCGCAAAATCTGAAGGCTGAAAAGTCCTACTCGGGTCAGGACACGCCGCAGATGTTTGTCATCAGCTACGTCTATCGCCTTCCCTTCGGCTCTGGTCAACGCTTCCTCAGCTCGAGTCATGCGTTGGACAAAGTGGTCGGCGGCTGGCAGATCGGCGGCATCCAGCGATACCAGAGCGGACAGGTACAGTTGATCTCCGGCGCCACTGGAGTGCCTGGCTTCGAGGGCTCGATTCGCTGGAATCCTGTACCCGGACAAAATCTTCTCGCGGACAGAACCAAAGGCAACGGTGGCTTCAATCCCTTCACCGACCACTGGTACAACCCCGCGGCGTTCTCCGATCCCAACAACAGCACGCGCATTGCAGCCGGCGGTGCCTATGAGTTTGGCACGATGCCACGATACGTGGGCTATAACCGGGCCTTCCCTTATCTCAATGAGGACTTCAGCATCACCAAGAACACCCTAGTCGCGAAGGGAATCAACGTTCAGTTTCGCGGTGAGCTATTCAACGCCTTCAACCGTCACATCTTCGGAAGCCCCTACGACGGCAACCCCTACGACACGTCTTCCTTTGGAGTCGTGAACGGCCTTCAAGACTCTCCTCGCAACGTGCAATTCACCTTGAAAGTCCAGTATTAAACACTGAAGAGGATCCACGGACGGGGTTTGGCGCAGCCAGACCCCGTTCAAATTGCAACATCGACGATCACCTCTATCTGCCTCTAAGAACAAAGGCCCGGGTGAAGGAGTCATCTGCGGATGATGTGGACTGTAACAGCGAAACGCGTCTCTTCCATCGCAGGCAAATTCGTCGTCTTCCTGTTGCTGTGTAGCTCGACCTACATCTCCGCCCAAGCTGCGAAAGGATTATCGCCGAGGCCTGCAAAGGAAGATGCAGTTACGCCCGTTGCAATTCCGCTGCCTCCAATGGGCTGGTCCTCCTGGAACAGCTTCTCCAACACGGTGGACTCTACTGTCGTCATCGAACAGGCGAAGTCGCTTGTCGCATCGGGTCTTAAGGCCAAAGGATACGACTACGTCAATATCGACGAAGGCTGGTGGAAGGGCCAACGCAACCAGCACGGTGACATCCTCGTAGACTCAAAGCAATGGCCGGCTCTTGCTCCGAAGGAGCAACCCGGCGACATGGCTAACATCGTCAGGTATATCCATAGTCTCGGACTAAAAGCCGGTATTTATACCGACGCGGGCAAGGGCGGCTGCAGCACATGGTGGCCGGACGTTGGTGCTCGCTGGCCCGGCACCGGCAGCGAAGGACATTACGATCAGGACTTTCGTCAATTCGCAGCCTGGGGTTTCGACTTCGTCAAAGTCGACTGGTGCGGCGGTTTCCAGGAGAAGCTCAACCCCATCGTTCAATACAGTCAGATCGCGCATTCCATCGCAAAAGCAGAATCAGCGACGGGGCACACTCTGCGCTACTCCATATGTGACTGGTCCGTGGATCATGCGTGGATGTGGGCCCCTGGCATCGGAGATTCCGCGGCGGATATGTGGCGCACCAGCGGCGACATCGTCGCACCGGTTGTCGCCGGCACGCCCAACAGCGGAAGAACAGTCGACTTTCCCAAGGTGCTCTCTAACTTCATAGCGGGCCTCCATCCAGAAGCGCAGCACACGGGCTACTACAACGACCCGGACATGCTGGTCATCGGAATGCACGGGATGTCGGAGTCGCGCGACCGAATCCACATGAGTCTCTGGAGCATCTCTGCCGCGCCCTTACTCATCGGCGCCGATGTGACAAAGCTGGATAAAATGGCACTGGCTGTGATGGCAAACCCTGATGCGATCTCAGTCGACCAGGACGCGCTCGGACTTCAAGGAGTAGAGGTCCCGCAGTCGAACCCCGGTCTTCAGATCGTAGCGAAGCGGCTCAAAGGACAAGGCCGCCGCGCCGTCGTCTTCCTCAACACGACAGCCTCGCCTGCTCCGATGTCGGTCAGTTGGAACACGCTTGGTCTCGAGTCCTCCGCAACCGCGCAGGTCTGGGATATATGGCGGCGGAAAAAATCGGCAGCGTCTATCTCGTACACGACCACCGTCCCCGCTAATGACGTGGTCATGGTCATTCTGCACGGCGTTGAAGGACAGCACACCCGGTACGCTCCATCGCCGCCGCCTGATGACACGAGTAAGTCGACTGCGTTCGCCGGCGTTAAGTCGGAGCAGGGAACCCGCGCCATCCAAATCGACTATCTAAACAAAACGGCTCGAACGCATATCGTCACAGTTAAGATAAATGGAAAGGCCATAACCAAGATGGCGTTTCCATCGACCGCAAGCCTGAAAGGCGCAGGTCGCCTCACCGTCGAGTTAACGCTTAGCTCATCAGCTGCCGGAAACACAGTTACATTTACAGATTCGAACGGCACTGGTCTTAGGCTGCAGACGATCAGGGTATTAGCTGGCTCCCTGTAAGTCAGGCATCCGCAGTTAAATACGAGGAGCTTCTGTGAAACGACGGTCGTTCTTGAAAGGCGCGCTGTGGATTACCTCTGCTGAGATGTTTCTCAAGCGATTATCCGGCGAGGGAATGTCTCCTTCACCCGGAGCTCTCCCCGTACGCGTCAATAGCGCACGCAGAAGCCCGTCTGATCCTGACATGGTGATCGTTGAGCCTGTCGACCATGGTATGGCGCTGCTGAATCCCGACATGGGCTGGAACTTCCCCTACCTCATCGACAATCAGGACGGGCAGTACGGAGGCGACCGCCCCGAAGACGACACGTTGGATTGGTTTCCGGGCGCAAATGCCGTCTACTTCCGCATCGGATGGGCCCACCTCGAGCCGGAGGAAGGTCACTTCAACTGGGAATACACCGACAGGATCGCCCAGCATTGGATCGCTAAGGGAAAGCAGGTCAGCTACTGCTGGCTTGTCTTCAGCACCGTCGGTTCCATGGCGGCAACACCTCTGTGGCTGCAGCGCAGCGGCGCTCAGGGCTGGTACTTTCCCGCAACGAACGGCAAACCCATTCCGCAATGGATTCCAAACTGGGACGACCCTGTCTTTCTTGAAAAGTTTGGCAATTTTCTAGCGGCCGCTGCAGCCCGCTATGACGGAAAACCCTGGCTTCAATTCATCGAGATCGGTTCGCTCGGCACGTGGGGTGAAGGGCATACAGGAGTAGGCTACGGTGTCTTCACACCGCCCATTCCGCCCATCACACCGGCAGCGCAGAAAAAGCATCTGGATCTATGGCGCAAAAACTTTCCACGCTCCACCATCCTCGTCAACCACGCGTATGAGCAGATAAGCTGGGCCTCTCCTCCCGCAGGAACCAACGCCAAAGGCCCCGTCGAATATGCAGACAACCTAGGCTATGGCCTCGCTGACTGGAGCATCCTAGTGGAGGCATGCTGTCCATATCGGAGCGGTGATCTGGCTCAGCCAATCTGGCCTCGTCATCCCATCGGTCTCGAGGACGAGCACTATGGCTTTGCCTATCTGGACACGAAGAGTTGGGGCGACGGCAGCGCCTATCGCGACGCCATGGAGCACTACCACGCCAGCTTTCTCCGGATGAACTGGTGGCCCGCAGAGTTTCTCAGCGGCGACAGCCACGACCTCCCGGGCAACTACGACTTAGTCGCTCAGATGAATCGTCGCGTTGGATACCGCCTCCAAATCGTGCAGGCAAAGTGGCCAACGCGAGTCAAGAGCGGAACCAGTGTCACCGTGGAGGTGCTACTCCGCAACGCCGGCGTGGCGCCGTGCTTTGGCGGAGGTCACGCTGCCGTATCCCTGTTGGATTCCAAGGGTCAGCTCAAGGCAGAGACGCTCGACAAAGAGTTCGATGTTGCCACTTTGGCAATCGGCCCTTCTGTAGAGCAGGCGCCCGCGATCACGCGCAGCATTTCGTTACGCATCCCATCTGGCCTGGATGCCGGCGCCTACAACGTCTGCGCGTCTATCCGCGACAGTCGTGGGCCGTATCGTCTTCCCATCACCGAATGGACGGATGGACACGGACGCTATCGGCTTGGATCCATCTCGATAGCATGAGACATCACCGGCCCGCTACGTAATCGGTTTACCGATGGGCACGGGATCATTCCGCAGACAGCTTCGCGGCCCCCGCCCATAGACCTGCGAAAACACCTTGTAAAACTGGGCGTAGCTACCAAACCCGGCGGCATAGGCGGCCTCCGTAATAGTCAGTTGATCGGAGCGCTGGTATTGCTCAAAAAATCGGGACAATCGTAACGAATTGCGATATCGAGTGAAGGAGACGCCTATCTGCTGATGAAACTTCCTGCTCAGGTAAGACTTGCTTGCCCCACAAGCCTTCGCTAACTCTTCCAGGCTTCGTTCGGTTGTCTCATCGCTTAGTAACTGTAGGGCGCGCCGTATGGCCGGATGCAACACCACCGGATCGCGAGTCGTCTTTCCCGTCAATCGGCTGCGCCAGCAGCGCAGCAGCAGGTAATGAAGTCCCGCGTTCAAGGCGTCCGGATCATTATGTTGAAAGCGAAACGCGGACGTCTCTCCGTATCCAGCCTCGCGATTCAGCAGATCCGGATCCAGCGATCCCTCCATCAGCGAATGCATCGTCTTCGAAAGCAAATCAAATGCATCCGGCTTGAGTAAGGTGCTCAACACCCCGCCATTTTCATAGCTCTTACGCTTCAGGCCGCTGTACGCGGCTGTGCGGCAGGAGCGGGCAATGAGTGCCGGCTTAAAGACGAGAACATAGAACTGTGCATTCGCTGATCGATCGACTAGCTGGTGTTCCTGGTCCGGAAACAGCCAAAGCAGGGTCCTGGGTGAAAAGCTGAAACGCAGTCCGTCCACCACATAGGTGATCGTTCCTTGAACGACCAGGTTTACCTCGAGCTCAATGTGGTGGTGGCTATGCAGGAACTGTAGATTCCGCGAGGCGTCCGCCAGGTACAAGAGCCCGTCGTATATTTTTTCGAGCTTGAGGTCGACCAGCACACGGCCAGAATACGATAACTCCGAATTGGGGAGCAAAGAAGACTCTAAGCCAGCCACGCGTTTTCAATTTCTTCCAGCCGCTTGTTCTTGGTCTCCGGCAGGGTCAGCCATGTGAATATGCCCTGCGCCAAAGCCATCAGTGCCAGAAAGCCAAACGTAAACGCCTTGCCAATCTCGTGAAAGGCAAAAGGAAACACAAGCACGACGACCGCATTCGCAACCCACTGCACGAGCACCGGGACCGTCATCGCCAATCCACGCACGTCGTTGGGAAATATCTCCGGGATCAGCGTCCAGAAGACCGGGCCGATGCAAGCCGCGAAAAATGCGAGATAAGTCAAGATAAGTACGAGAACCAGCGCGCCGTGAAAATGGCCGGTCCAGACCGTCCCCACCAACAAGACCAAAGAAAGGGCCATGCCGAACGACCCGACGATATACAGCGGCTTTCGTCCATATCTGTCGATAACCCAGAACGAGATGATGGTGAAAAGGAACTCCGTCAAGCCAACAATAAAGGTGGAAGCCAAAGCCCCGTCCACCTTCCATCCAGCCGACTGAAAGATTGACGGAGCGTAGTCGACAACCGTATTGACTCCTGAAACATGAATGAGCACCGCAAGGCCGGCGCTGACCAGAAGCGCCCGCCTGACCCCCGGTCGCAACAGCGCGCGCCAGGTCTGCCGTTCCTTATGCATCGTCGCCTTGATGTCGACGATCTGGGCATGGGCGCTCTCTGCCCCGCCGATCCGCTCCAGCAACGCAAACGCCTCATCCATTCTTCCGTTCATGGCCAGAAAGCGCGGCGTCTCGGGAGCAAGTGCAATAAACAGAAGAAATACCGTCGAGGGCACCACGCCGGTAAGAAACATCCATCGCCAGTTATTCGCGCCCGTATTGCGCAAAAGATAATTGAAGCCATAGGACACGAGAATCCCGACGATGATGGACATCTGATACAGCGTCCCCAAGCGGCCTCGGATGGAAGGCGGAGAAACCTCTGCCACATACATCGGAGAAAGAAGCGAAACTCCGCCTACTGCCAAGCCTCCCAGAAAGCGCGCCGTCACAAAGCTGTCAAAGCCGGCCGCTAGCGAGGTCGCCACCGAGGTTACGGCAAACAACACGGCGACGATGACCAGCAGCTTCTTTCGTCCATAGCGATCGGTAAGTTTCCCGGCGATGAAGCATCCCACCGCGCATCCGAAGAGCAGTGAGCTGAAAGCCCAACCGAGCCGGATATCGCTCAGCGAAAATTGCCGAGTGATAAATGGACCCGCACCCGTGATGATGGCGATATCGAATCCAAACAGAAGCCCTCCCAACGCCGCCGTGCAGGCCAGGAATGACAGATACCGCATGTTGATCGATTCGGTCACTTCGTCACACTCCCTGATACAAGTCGGCCGGCTTCAGCAAAGCAGGCACGGGCCAGCTCTTTGTAGAGGAGGGCTTCTGCATAGCGATCGGACTCCTCGGCCAACTGTCCGCTGGAGTCGGGAAACTCGCGCGCGTAATAGTGTGCGCCGGACAACAGCTCAGGCGCGAAGATCAGCACATCGCCTGGCTTGGCGTTCCGCAGAAAGCCGAGCATGGCGCGGGTCCAAAGCTCTTTGAAGCGGTCGAGATAGTTGACAATGCCGTGCGCCTGTGCCGGCCTTGACGTCAGCTCCGCACCGATGGGCACTTGCATGCACCCCGAGCTCGCGATGCGGCCATGAAGAAAGCCCGCCCGATCAAAAATCGGCTCCATGAAAT
>Ga0207933_1000839_pt1 | contig 26729 bp, 24 predicted proteins | sample NGESurdeep092012_4_FD_184488 | JGI IMG/M metagenome (GOLD analysis project Ga0207933, IMG submission 184488) | Arctic peat soil microbial communities from Barrow, Alaska - NGEE Surface sample F53-3 deep-092012 (SPAdes) | ecosystem: Environmental > Terrestrial > Soil > Wetlands > Peat ... | reverse complement strand
TGATCGTGAGCGCCCAGGTGGAAACGGATCCGCGACGTGGATCGAACACCTGGGCGTGGCGAAAGATGCGAATGAAGGCCTCCTGGGTTACGTCCTCCGCGTCGCCGACGTCGCCGACGATGCCGACGGCCAGTCCGAACAGGCGACGTTGGTAACGCCGAACGAAGGTAAGACCTGACCTGTCGTCGCCCACCGCCATGCCCGACAGCAGCGCTTCGTCAGAAACGCCGTCACTGTCTGAGTCCATCCGTCTTCCCATCACTAGTTGTACGGCCGGGAGACTTCCAAGGATCACTTTCTCTACAGAACGTACTTTGACGGGGCGTGAGCGTGTTGACGCCCTTTGCAGCACCCGTTAGTCGCTGAGGGCCTGGTAGACGAGACGTTGCAGTTCGCGTCGAATCGGGTAGGTTCCACTCGGCAACAGCTGGGTGTAGAACCCGACGGACAGGTCTTCGACGGGGTCGACCCAGAACGTCGTCGACGCCGCGCCGCCCCAGAAGTACGAACCCTCCGAGACCAACGACTTGTTCTTTCGTCGGTCGATCATCACCGACATCCCGAAGCCAAATCCCTGACCGGCGTAGCCGGTCTCGGTGTACGAGTCGACGGCGAGGTCGACGAGGTCGCCGTCGTCGGGCAAGTGATTCTCGGTCATGAGTTCCATGGTCCGACTCGAGAGGAGTCGCACGCCGTCGAGCTCGCCACCTCGAAGCATCATGTTCATGAATCGGTCGTAGTCGTAGGCCGTGGACAACAGTCCCCCGCCGCCGCCAAGGATTCGCGGCGGGTGCAGCGAATGTCTCGCCAGCTCGTCGTAGGGAAAGGAGTCACCGTTCGCGGGCACGTAGAGCATGGCGAGGCGCTCGGCCTTCTCGGGCGGACACCACCACTCGGTGTCACTCATGGCGAGCGGGTCAAAGATCCTCTCCTTCAAGAAGACGTCGAGGGCCTGACCGCTCCAGATCTCGATGAGCCGTCCGAGGACGTCAAAAGAGACCGAGTAGTTCCACCGCGAGCCCGGTTGGAAGAGCAGCGGGCTCGTGGCCCAGTCGTCGACGGCTCGGGCGAGGTCGGCGTTCTTCGCGAACCCGAAGTCGTAACCCTTCTCTCGGTAGATCTCGTCGACGGGATGGAGGTAGTTGAAGCCGTAGGTGAGTCCACTCATATGCGTGAGGAGATGATGCACGCGCACCGGCTCGCTCGCGGCGACCGTCTCGTGGCTCGACGACGTCCCGCCCTGCCACACGCGAGGTTCCTTCAGCGAGTCGATCCACTGCCCCACGTCGTCGATGAGATCGAAACGACCTTCCTCGTAGAGCATCATCACGGCGACCGCGACGATGGGCTTGGTCATGGAGTAGATGCGCCATATCGTGTCGTCGGTGACCTCGAGGTCCTTCTCTCGGTCGCGGTGTCCGCCCTTGTCGCTCCAGACGAGCTGACCACCGCGTGAGATAGTGGCGAGCCAACCGGCCAGGCGCCGGTTGTCGACGTAGGCGTCGAAGGCCGGCTTGATGCGCGCGAGGCGCTCGGTAGAAAAGCCAAGGGCCGAGGGATCGACGGCGACCTCGAGTGACGACATGGCCACCTCACTTTCTAGAGCGACGTTAGGTGAGAGCGTCGAGCGTTAGGAGCGTTCGAGGTTTCTGCGCAGGACGTCGAGCGCGCTGATGGCGCTGTACGCGCGCACGCGCGGACGATCACCGGGCAGACGTAGCGCCACGTTCTCGACGCGATCACCGAGATCAATCCCCACGAACACCGTCCCTGCGACCTGACCGTCTTGCTCTTCCGGTCCCGCGACGCCGGTCACGCTGAGGCCCACGTCCGCGCCAAGGAGCTTTCGCACGCCCGACGCCATCGCTTCAGCGGCCTCCGCGCTCACGACCGGTCCCTCGGGCACGCCGAGCACGTCGAACTTCACCTGGGACGCGTAACTCACGACGCCCCCGCGAAACCACTTTGACGCCCCCGCAACGTTGACGAGGCGACTGGCGATGAGCCCGCCGGTCAGTGATTCAGCGACAGCCAAGGTCAAGCCGCGCGCGAGCAGTTGCTTCGCGACGACGTCTTCCATCGTCTCGTCGTCGGCGCCGAAGATGATGTCGCCGAGTCTCTCCTCGATCAGGGCGCGAACCGTTCGTTCTTCATCTGCGAGAAGCAACTGCGCGTCGGCGGCGTCGTCACCACGCGCCGTGATGCGAACTTTGATGCCCTCGATGCCCGAGGCGAGAAAGGCGATCGTCACGCGCTCGTCGTTCGCCAACGCGTCGAAGCGTTCGGCGACGGCCTCGGCGAGGGCGGACTCGCTCGCGCCCCACGTGCGAAGCACTCGACTTTGGATCACCGCGGTCTCGCCGGCGTCGCGTTGACGTTGGAGCAAATCCGGCAAGATTGCGCGCTCGAACATCTCGCTCATCTCGTAGGGCACGCCGGGCACCGCGTAGACGACCTTGAGCCCGACGTTGCAGATGAGACCGGGCGCCGTACCACGAGTTTGCGCGATGATCGAAGCCCCGCGCGGGACGTCGGCCTGTAACAAGTTGTTGTCGGGCATCACGCGTCCGCGCGACTCGAACATCGATCGAATGGTCGCCACCAGCGCCTCGTCGCGATCGAGGGGCACGTTCATCACCTCGGCGAGCGCCGCGCGCGTGATGTCGTCCTGGGTCGGGCCCAGGCCGCCACAGACGATCATCGCGTCGCTGCGCGCCAGTGCAGTACGAAACGCCAGCACGATGCGTTCGTGGTTGTCACCGACGTGTTGGTGAAAGTGCGACGAGATGCCGTTCGCGGCGAGCTGCTCGCCGAGCCACTGGGAGTTGGTATCGGGAATCTGTCCGAGAAGAAGTTCGGTGCCAACCGCGACGATCTCAACTCGCACGCGCGACGACTCGCTTCCCTACGGCGTAGTACTGCCACCCGGTGTAGAGGGTCAGCACGACGGCCAACCAGATGGTCACGAAGGCGAACGCGGGGTGATGCCCGGTGATGGGCAACACGCAAAAGCCAATGGCCCAGTCCTGTACGAAGGTCTTCCACTTGGCCAGTCCACTCGCGGGTATCGACGTGCCGTGTCTCGCGGCGCGCGCCCGGTACACGCTCATCCAGATCTCTCGCAGGGTGATGATGATCGCGGGCACCACGAAGAACTTGATGCCGTGCGGGCGCGAGACGATGATGGCGTAGAGCCCGCCGAGGACGATCACTTTGTCGGCGAAGGGGTCGAGGAACGCGCCCGACGTCGTCGTACCGTGTCGGCGCGCGACGATGCCGTCGAAGTAGTCGGACGCCGCAACGGAGAGCCCGACGATGGTCGTCCACCACGAGATGCGATTGAAGACGATCATGTAGATGAAGAAGGGCGCGACGACGATGCGAAACGCCGTCATCATGTTGGCGGGCGTCATCAGCGCCGTGGGGCCGTAGGTACGCTCCGCACTCACAGCGCGACCGCCTCGAGGTCCGTTCCGTGGCTCGCCACGATCTCACATTCCACCATCGAACCCACGATAAGTGCGGGATCAACCATCACGACGCCATCGATCTCGGGGCATTCGCGAACGCTTCGCCCGACGCCCGGCGAGTCGACGAGAATCTGTTGACGAGTGCCGACGAGTTCGTCGCGCTTCTTCGCCGTGATGGTGTCCTGGAGCTCGGAGACCTCACGCAGTCGCTCGAGCGCGAGCTCGTGCTCGACGGGCTCGTCGAGGTCGTTGGCGTAGGTGCCCACCTCCGACGAGAACGTGAAGAAACCGGCCCAGTCCAGTTGCGCGGCCTCGATGAACTCGAGCAGCACGCGCTGGTCGTCTTCGGTCTCGCCGGGGTAGCCGAGGATGAAGGAGGAGCGAAACGTTGCGTCAGGTTCGACGGCACGTATCGCTTCGATACGTTCGAGGAATCGCGTCCCGTCACCCCAGCGACGCATCCCTCGCAGCAGCGGCCTCGACGCGTGCTGTAACGAGAGGTCGAAGTACGGGACGCCCGTGGCGAGGATCGTCTCGATGAGACCCTGCGTGAGGCCCGACGGGTAGAGATAGAGCAGTCGAACGCGGTCGACTTCTTCACTGAGCGTCTTCGTGAGTTCGATCAACGGTTGGGTGCCACCGGTGTCGAGCACCTCGAGTGCTTCACCGCGTCCACCTCGACGTCGGTCGTGTCCCCAACTCGCGAGGTCCTGGGCGATCAGCACCAGTTCACGCACGCCGCCGTCGACGAGGGTCCGCGCCTCGCTCAAGATCTCGTCGGTCGATCGCGATCGCTGGTCTCCACGGAAGGTGGGGATGGCGCAGAAGCCACACCGTCGATCACAGCCTTCGGCGATCTTCACGTAGGCCCACGGTGCCTTCGCCTTCGGGCGAGGGAGGTTCAAGAGGTCGAACGACGACGTCGGTCGCTGGCGAAGTGACACCGGCGTCGAGGGCATCACGGCCGTGAGACTCTCGCCGAATCCCGCGACCAGGTCCACTTCGGGCAGCGCGGCCGCGAGCTCGTCGCCGTAACGCTCGGCCATGCAGCCCGTCACGACGAGACGGGCGCCGTCGAACTTGCGGTCGGCCAAGTCGAGGACGGTTTCGATGGACTCTTCGCGAGCGGCTTCGATGAAGGCGCAGGTGTTCGCCACCACGAGATCGGCGTCGTCGGGACTCGTCGCGACGAGGTAGCCCTGGGACTCTAGGAGTCCAGCCAACTTCTCAGAGTCCACGTGGTTCTTAGGACAGCCGAGGGTCTCGATCCAGTACCGCACCACAACTCCTTCACGTAGCAACACCGAGCGCGGCGCGCTCGGTGTGTAGTGGCGGAGAGGGAGGGATTTGAACCCTCGGGCCCACTTTCGCAGGCCGCATTCTTAGCAGGAATGTGGTTTAAACCGAACTCACCCACCTCTCCCTTGAAGAAGTCTACTAAAGAGTGCCGCGTCAACGCGAGCGAGATTGCCGCGCGCGACGTATCGAATCGAGTGACGCGCACCTCGGGATTCTGGCGATGTCAAGGATTACACTGACTGACACTGTGGCGCGACCTCGCGTCAAGGAGGGATGGCTATGCGCAGCGTTCGACTCGCTCTCGCTGGGGTACTTGGCGCTTCACTGCTGACGGGATTGTCACTGACGTCAGGCGTCACCGCGCAGGCGGCCAGTACGACGATCGCACTCGCCAAGTGCAAGACCACGATCGCTACCCAAGAGCACACCAAGGGAAAGCTCACGGTCGCCACCGACAACCCCGTCTACACGCCCTGGTTCGTCAACAACACGCCCTCGAACGCCAAGGGCTACGAGTCGGCCGTAGCGTACGCCATCGCGGCGCAGTTGGGCGTGTCGAAGAAGAACGTCGTATGGGTGAAGGAACCCTTTGACTCCAGCTACACCCCCGGTCCCAAGTCCTTCGACTTCGACATCAACGAGATCTCCTACACGGCCGCGCGCGCGAAGGCCATCACGTTCTCCACCAGTTACTACGACGTGCAGCAGTCCATCGTCGCACTGAAGACGAACGCCATCGTGAAGAAGCACACGCCCCAAGAATTGAAGAGCTACCAGTACGGCGACCAGATCGGCACGACGGGTCTCGCGTACATCAACAACAACATCAAACCCACGAAGCCCGCGCGCGTCTACTCGACCCTCGACCAGGCGGTGCTGGCGCTGAAGCTCGGCCAGATCGACGCGATCGTCATCGACACGCCCACTGGTCAGTACATGGCGTCGTCACAGATCGTCGTGAAGAAGAAGCTCTTGGCGACACAAGTCGGCCAGTTCCCGAGCGTGGGTGAACACTACGGACTGCTCTTCAGCAAGGGCAATCCCCTCGCGAGCTGCGTGAACGTGGCGCTGGCCGCCATGAAGGCCAACGGTTCACTCGCCGCGCTGCAACAGAAGTGGCTCGGCATCTACACCAGCGTGCCGGTCATCAAGCCCTAGACGTCGTGTCGCTGGACCCCGACGTGATCGCGTCGGAAGAGACGCCGTACCTCTTCGCCTCCAAGCGAAGTCGGCTCCTCGTAGGACGTCGCGGTGTCGTCGCGAGCTCGATCTCTACCCTCGTCATCCTCGGGATTATCATCGCGGTGCTATTCGCTGCCCCGGGTGGTGCCACGTTTCGTTACTACTTCTTCGACCCCCACTCCATGTGGGTCTCGTGGGTCGGGAACCCAAAGCTAGGCATCGAAGCTATTCGCAGCGGACTCCTGACGAACATCTGGATGTTCCTCGTGAGTGAGGTCTTGGTGCTCTTCATCGGCTTGGCGCTCGCTTGGACTCGCATGAGCCACTCGCCCGTCCTGTTGCCGTTTCGTATCCTCGTCACCGCGTACACCGACATCTTTCGCGGCATACCGCTGTTGCTCGTCGTCTTCATCGTCGGTTACGGACTGCCGTCACTCCAGTTCGGTTTCGTTTCGAAATTGTCCCTCGCGACGTACGGCGTCATCGCGCTCACCTTGACCTACAGCGCCTACGTGGCGGAAGTCTTTCGCGCCGGCATCCTCTCGGTCCCGAACGGTCAGTTACTCGCCGCTCGTTCGCTCGGACTCACGCACGCCTCGACGATGCGGCGGGTCACCTTGCCCCAAGCGATTCGCACGGTGATCCCGCCGCTGCTGAACGACTTCATCTCGCTCCAAAAGGACACCGCCCTGGTCTCGACCTTGGGCGCCGTCGAAGCGACGCGTGCCGCCCAGATCTTCGAGTCCACCAACTTCAACGGGAGCGGACTCGTCGTCGCCTCGCTCTTCTTTCTCGCGTTGACGATCCCCATGACGCGCTTCACCGATCGCTTGATGGCTCGCGACCGCGCCCGGCGACTCGCGGTCGCTTCGTGAGCGACGTCGTCCTCGAACTCGACGCCGTCGTCAAACGCTTCGGCGAGAACGTGGTGCTCCGCGGTATCTCCCTGCAACTTCATCGCCACGAAGTGGTCTGTCTTATCGGCGCGTCAGGTTCGGGCAAGTCGACGTTGCTTCGCTGCGCCAATCTGCTCGAGACGATCGACGACGGCACCATCACTCTCTTCGGCCAAAGCCTGATGGACCCGCGCATCGATCCCGATCTCGTGCGCCGTCACGTCGGTATGGTCTTTCAGTCGTTCAACCTGTTCCCCCACCTGAGCGTGCTCGACAACGTCATGCTCGGTCCCGTTCGGGCCCAGAAGCGAAAGGGACCCGAGGTACGCGAAGAAGCGCTCTCGCTCCTCGCGCGCATCGGACTTCGTGATCGCGCCGACGAGTACCCCGATCGCCTCTCGGGCGGTCAGCAACAGCGCGTCGCCATCGTGCGCTCCCTCGCCATGCGTCCGTCGTTGCTCTTGTTGGACGAGGTCACGAGCGCGCTCGACCCGACGTTGGTCGGCGAAGTGCTCGACCTACTCACCGACCTCGCGCGCCACGGCACGACCATGTTGATCGCGACCCACGAAATGAACTTCGCGAAGGACGTCGCGCATCAGGTCGTCTATCTCGACAAGGGTGTCCTGGTCGAGAAGGGTACGCCTGAAGAGATGTTCTCGAACCCGAAACATGAATCGACTCGGAACTTCCTCGAACGCGTTCGCTAAGACGCTTGCGCTCGGATCTCGGGCAGCTCCAGCACCAAGTCGAAGAGTTCCTGGTCGCGGTCCCACGTGAGATGCGCTCGCACCTGTTCGAGCGGCAGCCAGACGAGGACGTCCACTTCTTCGTTGGGTTCGAACTCGCCGTGTTGCGCGCGCATCAAGTAGTACGCGACGATCTTCGACCTGCCCTTTCGGTGCGTGTAGTTCGTCGTGCCGATGAATCGAACGACCTCGCAGTGCAGACCGGTCTCTTCGAAGACTTCGCGAAGCGCGCCCTGTTCGAAGGTCTCGCCCTCTTCGATCTTGCCCTTCGGAAAGGTCCAGTCGCCCCGCGCCTCACGGTAGATGCAGGCGACTTCGACACGACCACCAGGGACGAATCGCGTGACGACACCGCCGGCTGCGCGTATGAGGTCAGTGGGCGCGTCGTCGGGGACAATCAGTTCGCCACTCAAGAGGTACACCCGGCTAACGGTAGAGGACGAAGTGACCACAATCGTGGATTACACGTCGTCAGGAGCGATAAAACCATCGTACGTAGCGTACGGTAATGGGCTTGTTTCGTCCCGTCTCGCACATTGTCTTGTCCACATGTCACAGGTCAACCGTAGTTTTCGCTGGTGGGCTGCGAGACATCCAATCGCTGTCGCACCTTCCGCAACCGCATGCACCCAACGGCACGCCAGACAGTAGCGTTGGTGCGACAACTCAACTACCAGCGCGAGCTCTACAATGCCGCCCTCGAAGAGCGTGTCGGTGCCTGGAAATGGGAGCGGCGCTCAGTCTCGTTCTTTGACCAATGCCGCACCTTGACAGGCCTTACAGCGTGTGTCCTAATTGGACCCACCGGTTCGCCTTGACCAACTGAACCAAATCGCTCAGCAGTGTTTGCTCACCGTCCGACGTCCCAGACGATAATGCGACTGAGTACTCGGTTCCGACCCAATGCCCTCATCACGTTGTCGTGATGGCTATGCGGGTGGCGATCGGCTCTTCCCGCGTGCTTCGCGGTGCAGATCCCAGTGGGATCAGGCTGTGGAGAGAAGCAAAGCTGACGTTGGGTTCAACAGCGTCACTTCGGAGGGCTCTTTGGGCTGCCAGCGGGCCAGGTTGATGGCCGCATTGAGATCGCGGTCGATGACCAGCCCACAGACCTCACACGAGTAGGACCGTGTTGACAGGTCGAGGTCCTTTCTGACCTCGCCACATCCGGAGCACGTCTTGGAACTCGGGAAGAATCTGTCGGCCACTCGAACTTCGACGCCGTGCCATCTGGCTTTGTAGAGGAGCTGGCGGGAGAGCTCTCCCATAGCTGCGTCCGAGATGGACCTCGCGAAGAAACGGTTCCTCACCATCCCCGCGATGTTGAGGTCCTCGATCACGAGGACTTGCGCTCGGTCCACCAAGGCCTTGGATGCTTGGTGGACCAGGTGTCGTCGGGTGTTGGCGACCTTGCGATGGGTCTTCGCGAGACGAGCCCTCCTTCGTTGGCGACCTTTGGACCCCGGTGTGGTTCTGGCCAGGGCCTGATTGGCCGCCTTGAGCGACGCGTGCGCTTGCTTCAGTGTTTTCACCCCCTCGAAGCGCTCGAAGGGAACACCGTTCGCGTCCGCGGCGACGCAGAGGGAGATGATCCCTCGGTCGACCCCGACGGGGACGGCGTGTTGATTGGTGCGGCCGCGCTCGGCTTGGTGGAACTCCGTCGCCACACCAGTCAACGACACCGACCAACGTCCTGCGCGCTGGGTCAGCGTCGCCGAGTAGATGTGGAATCGACCCACGTCAATCATCCGGCGGACCTTGCGAGTGGGGCCGAAGAGCTTCACCGGTCCGAACCTAGGTAGTCGCAGATGCGCGGAATCGGTGAAGCGGATGGGCTGGCTCGAGGGCACCCGACCTGGCGTCGCGCGGTTGCGCAACCGAAAACTCGGGGTCACCTTCCCCTTGGCCTGAAAGCGGGGGAACCCGACGGGCGATCCACTTCGCTGGCCGCGCCTCGACGCCGAGAAGTTCTCGAGCGCCTGGGCCGCGTCCACCGAAGCACACTCGAAGACGTCGCCAGGCAGTTCATGGCGCCAGGCGAGGCCCCGCGTCCCGTCATCGTTGACCAGCGAGTCATCAGACCCCCCGTTCTTCCAGGCGTTGAATTCGTTGATGAAGGAGAACGCTGTCCAGGAGAGCGAAGGAGTTGATGGTTCGCACCGATCACCACACTCCGACAGCGCTTCTCGCTCGGTCGACCTGGCGTCCAGATTGGCCTTGACCCGAGCCAAGTGGTGGTTCACGGTGTAGCGCCGAGCGCCCGCGCACTTGGCGAAGATGCTCCTCTGCTCGACGTTCGGATCAAGGGCGAACTGGAACGTGACGGCCCGTGAGAGCACTTGACCGGTGTGCGACAGTGGAGCCTGGTTGCGTTGACGTGTCACGTAGTCATCATTTCCACGAGCTGTGACACGACAGGGGCGATACTGAACGTGTGAAAACTTCGCCCTTCATCAGAGCGTACGAAGACGCCGATCTTGACGCGGTACTCAACCTTTGCGCCGCGCAAGGCTGGGCAACGTATCTCGAAGATCGAGCTCGCGCTCATCAAGTGTTCACCGCTCCGGGAGTTCTTTCGGTCGTGGCGACTGTCGACGACGAAGTCGTGGGCTTCGCTTACTTCCAAACTGATGGGGCGATCCAGGCCCATCTTTCATTGCTCGTCGTTGACGAAGCGCGCAGGCGCGCCGGCATCGCGCGAGCGCTGTTGGCCTACGCGTTCCCACTACTCGGGGCGAAACGCATTGACCTCATCACCGACAACGCCGGTGACTTTTATCGGAACCTCCCACACAGGGAGCGACTGGGCTTCCGTCTCTACCCAACCACGGATTAGTCGAAACTGCGCCACCATTGACGTGATGTTGCGCAATGTTGAGGAGACCCTCATCCAACCCAGCGAGACTCAGCACAGTGCTCGAAGGACCTCGGTGATTGAAGCGACGTGCAGCCATCCGGTGGCTGATGCCACGGTGTTCTCGAAACATCGGGACAAGCGCCGACGGCGAACGAGATATCCGTGGGCCACCTCGACGCGCCAGGCGTGGCGGATAGGTCGAAAGACCTTGACACCGTGCTCATTGCGCGGTGGCTCGTCCCATCCGACCGGGCGGACCTCGTAATTGAACTTGGCCGACAACCTCGTGGCGGCGGACTGCGAAGTACCGCGGTCCACGAGCACGAGCTCCAGTCGCTGGTCAGCGCCCGAGTCGGCTAGGTCCACGAGTACCTGTTCGACGGCGCTGGCCTCGGACGTTGAGGCCGGAACGACTCGCACGCACAGCGGCAGCCCAGTGACATCCACGCAGACAATGCGCTTTGCCCCGTTGGTCCGGCCATAGGGACCACCTTGGTTGTGGAAGGTGGCGCCTCCGTTTGAGGCCCCTCGTGCGAGGTGCGTGTCGATAACCACCATCGAGGGCTGTGGCTCCTTTCGACCGAGAGCCGTGCGCGTCGAAGCGTGCAGTGCGGTGAGCACCCGCGCCCACGTCCCGTTCCTCGACCACCGACGAAACTGGGACCAGACCCTCGTCCAAGGACCGAACTGCTCGGGCAGGAAGCGCCACTGGCAACCGGTGTGCGAGATGTAGAGCATCGCGTCGACGACGTGGCGTATGTCATCGCCGTGTTTCGGCCCCCGTTTGGAGGAGGCCAGTAGCAGAGGTTGGAGTATGCGCCACTGGGCGTCGGTCAGATCACTCGAATAGGCCACGACGTGATGGTGCCGGTCGTGGCTCCCAGCGCACTCGCCAAATGGAACACACGCTCTTAGTGACCTCCAGCCCGAGGTCACCGCATCGGGCGTGTCCTTGTGTCGACGTCATCGTGCTCGAAGAGCTCGCCATTGCCAACATGGTGCGCGCGCCTCGGGCGAAGCCCGATCTCGACGCCCCGGGTGAGTTCCTGCCTAACGGCGCGAAAACCAAGGCCGGACTCAATGGTTCCATTCACGACGCGGGGTGGGGATCCCTGGCGTCACTGCTCTCCTACAAGGCTGAGAGCGCCGGTCGGATCGTGGTGACGGTGAATCCCCGCTACACCGGCCAGACCTGTGCCGAGTGTGGCCATGTCGAAGCCGGTAACCGGGTCAACCAAGCGGAGTTTCGATGTCTTTCGTGTGCGCACGTCACCCGCGCTGACGTTAACGCCGCTCGCAACATCCTTCGGGCCGGTATGGCCCGGCAGGCATCGTCTGCGTAAGTCGAAACTGGACCACTACCTAGAGTACTGACAATGTTGATCGCGACTCTTCCACTTGGGTGGCGCTTGACAATGTTTCCGCTGGCTGGCGTGGGCGCGGGCGTCGTCAACGGCGTCGCGGGCGGCGGTCAGTTCGTGACGTTCCCGACCTTGCTGGCGATGGGCGTGCCGGCGCCGCAGGCCAATCTCTCCGCGACCGTCGGCGTCGTGCCGAGCTACCTCGGATCGCTGCGCGTCTTTCGCCATCAGCTCACGCCACACCGCAGACTCATCGTCTCGTTGGTGCCCTCGTGCGTACTCGGCACCGCGAGCGGCTGCACCTTGCTGCTCGAAGGATCGCCCTCGACTTTTCGCTCGGTCGTCCCGTGGCTGATCGGCGCCGGCACCGTACTTTTCGCGTTCGCACCGCTCATCACTCGGCGATTGGCCACCGTCGATCGCGATCACCCCGCGCGACGCTGGTCGCTCAGGGCGGCGGTCTTCCTCGTCTCGGTGTACGGCGGGTACTTCGGCGCCGGACTCGGCATCGTGCTCCTCGCCGTGATGGCACTCGCGTTGCCACTCGAGATCCACGCCCTGCAAGTCCTGAGAAATGCCCTCTCTATGATCATCAATGCGTCGGCCGCACTCATCTTCCTGGTGCACGGTCACTTGGCCGTCACGGCGGTGTCGATGTTGCTCATCGGATCGCTCATCGGCGGTTGGCTCGGAGCGCTGTTGATGGTGCGCCTGTCGCCCACACTGGTGCGCGTCCTCGTAATTGCGGTCGGTGTCGTCACCACGGTGAAACTCGCGACTGCGTAAGGTCAAATTTCTGACAATTTCTCTAGACTTCGTGGATGAAGAAATTCTTCTCCTTCCCGAATCCCGTCAACGACGCCGCGGCCCGATCCGTGGCCCTGGGCGTCGTCATCCTGTCGGTCGTCACGTTCGTGACCGGGTACGCGTGGCTCCTCATCCCCTTGACCTACGGCTTCGCCGCTCGCGTCGCGGCTGGACCGAAGATCTCACCGCTCGGATGGTTCGCGGTGCACGTGAGTGCCCCACGACTCAATCGCTGGCAAAAGTCAGTACCGGGACCTGCGAAACGCTTCGCGCAGGCCATGGGACTGGCCCTTTCCTCCGCAACGCTGGTCACCTGGCTCGCCGCGGGGTGGCTCGACGCGCGTTGGATCCTCTTGCCCCTCATTGCCGCGGCGTCACTCGAGGGATTCCTCGGTATCTGCCTCGGGTGCACCGTCTTTGGTTGGTTCATTCGTGCTGGACTCGTGCCCGAGTCTGTCTGTGCCGAGTGCGGGGACCTCGCCGCTCGCTATCGCCGCGCCGGGTTCGAAGTCAAGTAGCACGCCGCTTCTTGTAAGACCGCCTACGTAGCCTGGCCGACTCTTCCCTAGGCTGACTGCTATGCCCAGTCTTCGAAACCGTACTCAGTGGCGTCTGCTCGCCCTCTGCTCGGCTCTCGTCGCGCTGGCGCTGCCCGCAACCTCGTTGACCGCCGGCGCCAGCGACGCCCGGGTCGTCGTCGCGGGCTTGACACCGCTCGCGACCAATGACGTCGTCGTCAAGACGTCGATCACGACGTCCTTCGACCTCGCGCTCACGCAGACCCATCAAGGCGCGCTCACGGCGTTCATCGCGAGTCTCTCCAACACCGCGTCGCCAAACTTTCACCACTACCTCACGCCGAGTCAGTACGCGCGTGCCTACGGCGCGACGTCGACGACGCTGAGTGACGTGACGAACTACCTCGAGCAGTACGGTCTCAAGGTCGACTCACTCAGCAAGGGTCGCAACATTCTGCGCGTCACCGGTACGTCGACGACCATCGCGCACGCTTTCGACGCGCCCGTCGAGACCATTCGATTGAGTGACGGTTCACTCCACGCGCACTTCACCGTCGCCGCCACACTTCCCGAGTCGCTCGCGAAGGACGTCACGGCCGTCGCGGGACTTTCGACGGTCCAGCCCGAGACGACGAACCTCTCGACGCCGAACGCCTCGACACCGAACGCCAGCACCGCGCCCACGAGTTGCTCGTCGGCGGGTAGTTCGGCGGGGACGACGCCCAACTCCGTGGGTGGCTACACCGTGCAACAACAGGCGCAGCTCTACGGCCTCAGTACCGCGTGGGTCGCGGGTGACACGGGCGTCGGCCAAACGATCGGCGTCTACGAACTCGCCAACTTCGACGCGGGCGACGTCAACACGTTCTTCACGTGTTACGGACTCTCGCCGTCGATCACGCAGATCAACGTCGACGGCGGACCGGTGACGGCGGACAACGCGAACAACGCGCCCGACGAAGCGACGTTGGACGTCGAAGAGGCCGCGGCCCTCGCGCCCGGCGCCGCGATCGAGGTCTACCAAGGAACGCAGAACGCGAACGGTCCCACCGACATCTACTCCCAGATGGCGAGCGACAACACCGCCACCATCATCACGACGTCCTGGGGCATCTGCGAAGCGCAGACCGCCGGCGCCGCCCTCGCCGAACAGACGATCTTCGAAGAGATGGCAGCCCAAGGACAGACCGTCGTCGCCGCGGCCGGTGACAGCGGATCCTCGGACTGCGAAGGGACGCCCCAACCCGCGAAGGGCCTCGCGGTCGACGACCCCGCGTCGCAGCCCTACGTCACGGGTGTGGGCGGCCTTACCGTCTCCAACATCTCGCCGCTCAGCCAGACCGTCTGGAACGACAACTGCACGGCGCAGGGCTGTGGAGCGGGTGGTGGTGGTGTGTCCACCATGTGGAGTCGCCCGTCGTGGCAGGTCGGACCCGGTATCAACACCGCGACGGCCACGCGCCGGATAGTGCCCGATCTCTCAGTGATGGCCGACCCCTCGACGGGCTTCATCCAGTACTTCACCGGCACCGACACGGGACTCTGTGATCACACGTGTTCGGGAGGTTGGGGTGGTATCGGGGGGACGTCCATCGGCGCGCCACTCGTCAGTGCACTGGTCGCCGTCGCAGCGCAAGCCTGCACGACGTCGCCGGGTGGTCGCCTGGGTTTCATCAATCCCTCGCTCTACGCGATGTCGTCGACCGACTTCACCGACGTGACGTCCGGCAACAACGATCTCTACGGTGTCGGTGGCTACACCGCGGACGTGGGCTACGACATGGCGTCGGGGCTCGGCAGCCCGAACGGCACCGCGTTCCTCGCGGGTCTGTGCCCTACCACCGTCTCGACGGCGAAGAGTTCGTTCGCACTCTCCAGCACAACCGCGAAAGCGCTCACGCCAGGACCGACCGTCACCGCGACGTTGCGCGACGCGAACGGCGTACCCGTTCCGAACGCGTCACTGAAGGTCACGGCGACGGCGACGGGTGGCTACTTGAGCATCAACAACGTCGAGGACAAGTCGAACGGTCTCGGTAGTGCCACTGGTTCGGTGACGAGTGACGCCACGGGCGTCGCGACGTTCACCGTCGGTTCTACGATCGCGCAGAGCGTCACCGTGAACCTGAGTTACGCCGGACAAACGATATTCTCGACGACGCTCACCATTACCGCCGCGAGCGCCAGGCCGAAGTCGAAGCCGGGTCCGCCGACGATCACGAAGCTCTCCCCACTTATCGGAGGTTTCGCGCTCACGTTGAAGGCACCGGTGCAAAACGGTGCCAGCGCGATCACGTCGTATCAATATTCGATCAACGGTGGCCGGTCGTGGGTCTCACTCGGAAAAGGCAGAACGTCCATCCACGTCGGGAAACTCCTCAAAGGCAAGTTGTACGGCGTCATCGCGCGTGCGCTCAACTCCCTTGGCGCGAGTAAATCATCCGCGTTGAGGAAAGTTGTAACACGGTTGTAGCAATAGAAATCACCGTTTGTGGATGACCGAAGTCGATCGGCACCTCGCATCTAAACTTTGTCACGGTGAAGGTCCCTACCGAAGTGGACGCGTCGCCCCCCGTTAGGACGTGAGTGAAGATTCGACGATTTGCGCTGATGGCCATCGTTTTGGTCGCGGGTACTTTCTTCGCGGAGAGTTCTTCACGCGGAGCGACCACCACCGTGCCAGCCGGACTGCCGATGTATCAGTTCGTCGAGACCGGCGTGCAGCCGCTGCCGTGGAACGCGGTCTCGCTGAAGGGCCAACTCAACGCCACCACCATGCTCGGTGGCCCCCACGGCGCCACGAGTGGCGCGTTAGGCGTGCTCGCGTATCGAACCAACGACAGTCACCTCGCGCTCTTCACTCAAAGTGCCAGCGCCGCACCTCGTTGGACCGACTTCACGCCGCGCAACGACGTGCCGACGCCCGCCGCCGACCCCATTCCCTTCTTCGATCCTTCCAACAACGTCGACCTCCTTTACGTCGACGACCGTGGCCACGTCATCTTGTTGAGTCCGAACGATCCCGACACGACCATCTGGGCGCGCTTGCACCATGACACGCCGTGGCGTGCGTTCGTCACGACCGACTTGACGGCACTTACGGGCGTGCTCGCGTCGAACGGTCTGCCGAGTATTCAGATCACGGGCGCGACGGGCACGGTGGCCTACCGCACGGCGAACAACACCATTGAAGTACTCACCCTCACGTTCGTTGCCGGACAACCGATTCCGGTGTACGCCCAGAACGCCTTCAACGTGACGAGCGTGAGTACGAGCACACCACCAACGACGACCTCATCCACCACGACAACGACGAAGCCACCCGCGACGACGACCACCAAACCCCCGACCACGACGACGAAGCCAGTCAACGCCACGGCTTTTGGCAGCGACCCCGTGGTGCTGCCCGGGGCGACCCCGACGTTCGCCGCCAACCTCAACAACGGTGATCTGGCCGTGTTCACCAACGTCGGGACGTCCATTCGCACGTGGAGCGCCCAAAACCTGACGACCCTAACGGGAACACCCACGCTGTCGGGGTCGCTGGCCCTGGGCGCGAGCGCGGCCACCATCGACGTCGCGGCGCTCACCAGCGGTGGCTCCGTGGAACTCTTCACGACCGCGTACTCGGCGGTTCCCGTCAGTCACGTGTGGAACGTGCAGAACGTGACGAGTCTCGCCGTGGGCGCCCCGCCGCTCACTGGCACGCTCTCGGTGCAAGTGACGCCGTCGCAGGTCGCTGTCGCGGGGCAAGCCGCGAACTGGGGTGACCTCTTCGTCCTTACGAGTATCGCGGGCGCGTCGCCCTGGACCTCAACCGACGTTTCGGTCACCGCCGGTAGTTCGGCCCGCTCGGTGGGAAGCGTCGTCGCGGGACTTCAGATCAACGGTCAACTCACGCTCTACGCCGCGGGGCTCAACTCCTCGCCTCGCCAAGGTGTGGGCGTCTACGCCATTCCGAGCGCGAAGTGGACGAAGGCCATCGGTGACGGCTGGCCCATCATCTCCGAGACCGGCGGACTCGGCACGAGGACGGCGCCCTGGGTGGGCTTCACCGGCGCGTCCAGCGTCTCGTCCTCGCCGGACTACCTCTTGGGTCAGTCCATCTACAACGCCCACAAGCGAGTGACGTGGCTCGACTTCTGGACGGTGAGTGGTCCTCTCGCCGGTCAACCGATGACGACGTCCAACTACTACGACCACGGCTTCGCCGCGGGCGCGTGGGTGGCGACGCAGATCGACTCCTACCGAGCACTCGGCGTGGGCCTCAAACCCGACTGGGTCATCTTCGACCCCGAGGGTTACCCCGACAACCACTCGGGCGTCGACGCGCCCGGTGGCTCGAGTCTCGCCACGATGGCCAAGTACGCGACGTACTGGAGTTCGATGGTAAAGGGCTGGCAAGAAGGTCTCAACTCGGTCGACCCAAGCCTCAACGCGGGGGTCTACGCGTCGCAGTCCGAGTACCGCAACTACCAGCTCTCGACGCTTTCGTTGCCGGTCTTCATAGCCATCGCCTTCGGCGGCGGTGGTCCCATTCCAGTAGCCGGCGCCAGTGGCAGCAACGTGCGCGGCTTCATCTCCTTCGACGCGGTGTGCACGCCCACGTCGACGCTGCAAGCCGAAGCGACGACGTTGCTCAACCCACCGTGGGGCGGTCAGTTCAACACGCTGCAGTTCAACGCCGGCGTCTACTGTCCGCCCCCCCTCACCTAGTCTGGGCCCATGGCCGATAACGACGACACCAACGCCAACAAATCACAGGACTTGAAGAGTCGCATCAAACAGATGACCCAGCCGATCGTGGACTCACTCGACGCCCGACTCTCGGCCCAGGTCGACAAACGGGTCGATCACCGAGTGGACGAGAATCTAAAGGACCGCCTCGCCGTGATCGAGCGCGCCATCGCCGATCTCGACCGTGCGGTGCACGACCTCCAAGATCAACTGAAGGATTAGGTCTCGTTCGTCTTCTCTCGCGCGCGCCGCTCGCGGTCGCGCTTGACGGCCCAGCGGAGCGTCAACACGCTCAAGACCACGATGGCCAGGACGAAGACGGAGAAGACGGCGACGAACACGATTCGAGGCTAGGTCGTGTCACAGTGTGAAGCCAAACTCTTCTCATGACTTCACTGCTCGACGCCTCTCCCCTCAACGTGATGGACGTGCTTCGAGGCGAGCGTACGACACGGCCCGTCGCGAACGCCACGGCCGCTGCGGGCCTTCGCGCAACGCTCGAAGACGGCATCTTCGAACGTCTCGGGCCGACACTTCGTGATGAGCCCGTCACCGTGCGCGCTTCCTCACTGCTGACGACGCAGTTCGCCTCCCCGCTCTCGCACTCGTCACTCGCGCAGGTTCGTGGGATCTTGATCACGCAGGCACTTCGTCTCATGAGCGTCGGTCTCGACGTCGACGACTCCTTTCTCGGAGCCCTTCTCGCCTGGCGCGCCGACGTGGGCTCGAACGAACTGACCAACTTCGTCGATCACCTCGACGACGACGACCGCGCTCGTCTGGCCACCGACGTCACCGCGCACTGCGTGACCTTGAAGCGCTCACTCGGACCGCTGTCCAATCGTTGGCTGCCTCGGACTTCGCTCCGCGCGTACCAGCGCTTGGGAGGCGGCAACGTGGTGCTTCGCGACGTCGTCGACCTCATGGTCGGCACGACGTCGAGCGACGTCGCGTCGGTGGCCCTGCTCGACGTGACGACCTCACCGCTCGGCGAAGGTGCCGAGCGCGTCATGCGCTACCACGCCCTCGTGCAGACTCTTCGCACGTCGATCGCGCCACTACGCACGTCGATGTTCTCGACGGCGACGGGCGAGCTCTGGAGTCTCGACGTCGACGACGAGTTGCTGACGCGCGCCGCCCTCGACGTTCTCGACGTTCTCGCGCAACAGGTGGCGCCGTGAGCGCGCTCACCCATCGCCGCTACTCGAGGAACGTGCTCAATCGACTTATCGACGAGGCACCGAGTGACCCTCACGTGCTGACTGACGATCACCGCCGCTCGCTGAGTGCGCGATTTCGTGGTGTCGCCAGCGCCAATCATCGCCGACTCGACGCATGGATGGTCGAACGCGCGGGACAATCCATGGGTGGCTTTCGCTGGTCGCCCACGACCGCGAAGCGCGTCATCGGCAACGCCGCGCTCCGTCGGGCACTCAACGACCCGACGCTCACGCGCTTCGACGCGGTCGACGTCGAAGTGACCGACCAGTTGCTTCGCGTCGCCTCGGGGTACGCCCGGGCCGGCTCCCTGGCCAGTTACCTCGCGCAGTCCTCCCCCTCGGTGCTCGGGCTCGTGAGCGCGGAAGCGGCCAACTGGACTACGCAACTCGGTGAAGCCGCGGAGAACATCGAGGCTCCCTGGTCGGTGGCGACGAGTGACGCGTACTACGACGTCGCGCGAGCCCGCACGACACTGCGTGGACGGCGCGACCTCATCGTCACGCGTGGACTTTCACGGATCTTGATACGCGTTCGCGCGGGGGCCCCGGGCAAGAGTGCCGGACCGGGACTGCGCGCCGACCTCACGATCGACGCGCTGGCCGAGTCCACGGGCCTCGCCGCGACGCGCGTAATTGGTCTCTGGCCCGAAGCGGGCGTGGTGTTGAGCGTGGACGGGACGATGGAGGACCTTCGCTCGGGCGCTCGTGATCTCGTGCGAACAGCCGTTGCCCACCAGCGTCAGCGGCTCGCTCTCGCGGCGTAAGTTTTGGTGAAGGGCCCCGCCTACTAGCGTGGTTCAGTCATGTCGCTACGAACTTCCCTTAGAAATATTGCCATCATCGCCCACGTCGACCACGGAAAGACGACGTTGGTGGACAAAATGCTCCGCCAAACGGGCTCCTTCACGGCCCACGAGGAGATGACCGACCGGGTCATGGACTCGGGCGACCTGGAGCGCGAAAAGGGCATCACCATCCTCGCGAAGAACACCGCGGTCAAGTGGAACGGCCTGACGATCAACATCATCGACACCCCCGGTCACGCCGACTTCGGTGGCGAGGTCGAGCGCGGTCTCGCGATGGTGGACGCCGTCATCCTCCTCGTCGACGCCGCCGAGGGCCCCTTGCCCCAGACACGTTTCGTGCTGCGAAAGACCCTCGAGAAGCGCCTGCCGGTCGTGCTCGTCATCAACAAGGTCGACCGTCCCGACGCGCGCGTCAGCGAGGTCGTCGCCGAAGTGGAGAATCTCTTCCTCGACCTCGACGCCGACGAACATCAGATCTCCTTTCCGATCCTCTACGCGAGTGCCCGCCAGGGCTGGGCGTCGCTGGACCCCGACGTTGTCACCGAGGACCTCACCCCGCTCTTTCAAACGATCGCCGACTACGTGCCCGCCCCCGAGTACGAAGAGGGTCACGGACTCCAGGCCCTCGTGTGCAACCTCGACGCCTCCCCCTACCTCGGACGCCTCGCGCTCTGTCGCGTGATCAACGGCAACCTCGAGCGCGGCCAGCGCGTGGCGTGGTGTCGCATCGACGGCACCATCGAGCACGCCAAGGTCACCGAACTCTTCATCACCGAGGCGCTCGAGCGCATTCCCGCCCAGAGCGCGGGACCCGGCGACATCGTCGCGGTCGCGGGCTTTGAGGACATCACCATTGGTGAGACGCTGGCCGACCCCGAGAACCCCGAGCCCTTAGAACCCCTGCACGTCGACGAGCCGAGTCTCTCGATGACCATCGGCATCAACACCTCACCCCTCGCGGGCACCGAGGGCAAGCTCCTCACCGCGCGCATGGTGAAGGACCGTCTCGACAAGGAACTCGTGGGCAACGTGGCCCTGCGGGTCCTACCGACCGATCGTCCCGACGCCTGGGAGGTGCAAGGACGAGGCGAACTCCAACTCGCCGTCCTCATCGAGACGATGCGCCGCGAAGGTTTCGAGCTCACGGTCGGTAAGCCGCAAGTCGTCACGCGCATGATCAAAGAGAAGCTGCACGAGCCAATGGAGCACGTCACCATCGACTCGCCCGACGACTTCGTGGGACCGATCAACACCCTGCTCGCAACCCGTAAGGGCACGATGCTCGACCTCGTGAACCACGGCACGGGCTGGGTGCGCATGGAGTGGCGCATTCCCGCTCGAGGGCTCGTCGGTATTCGCACCGAGTTCATGACCGAGACGCGCGGCGCGGGCATGATGCACTCGACCTTCGACGGCTACGACCCTTGGTACGGGGACATCCGACTACGCCAAAAGGGCACACTCGTGGCGGACCGTCGCGGCGACACGACGGCGAACGCGCTGCTCGACCTCGAACAGCGCGGCGTGCTCTTCGTAGGCCCGGGCACCGAGGTCTACGAAGGAATGATCGTCGGCGAGAACGCGCGATCCGACGAGATGAACGTGAACCCCACCAAAGAGAAGAAGCTCACGAACATGCGCGCTTCGGGCAGCGACAACACCGAGAAGATCGCGCCGCCGACCATCTTCTCGCTCGAGCAGGCGCTGGAGTTCATCGCCGACGACGAGGCCGTTGAAGTGACGCCGAAGTCGGTCCGACTACGTAAAGTCGTGCTGGACGTCGCTTCGCGTCACCGTCTTCGCAAAAAGGGCTAGAGGTCCGCTCAAGTAAGGTTGTCCCCGGAGGGATGACAGAGCGGACGAATGTACCGGTCTTGAAAACCGGCGTGGGCTTGCCCACCGTGGGTTCAAATCCCACTCCCTCCGCCAAAAAGTTTTGCCTTGGAGATTCCCCACACGAGGCAGCGGATTTATTGCCATTCAGAGCCCAGCGCCACCGGAACTTGTGGGCCGACAGAGCTCGGGTGACGTTCGTGCAGTTGATACGCTCCAAGAGGATTGCTGAAACTGCGTCGTGCTCGCAGCAACTGGCACCGACGTCGCCGAGCATCTGGTGATCGTCCCCGTTTGCCATTCCGGCCACCGCACACCTCGAGGAGAGCACGCCAATGACGCACGGCCACGATGGACGGGTACGAATCGCCATCCTCTGGCGCGGTGACCGGACCGTTGACTCGCCAGCCCCGCCAGCGGATCGACAGCTCGGCCCGCTCTTCGACGCCCTTTCCAGACTCAACGTCAGCATCGTGCCGGTTCCATTCGCTGACGACGCGATCGATGAAGTCCGAGAGGAACTTCTTGGCTGCGACGGCGTGCTGGTATGGGTGAATCCCATTCAGGATGGTGCCAACCGCGCGCTGCTTGACCCACTGCTGCGTGAAGCATCGGCGCACGGCGTATTCGTCTCCGCGCACCCCGACGTGATCCTGCGACTCGGGACGAAAGAAGTGATCTTTCGCACCCGCAAGCTCGGCTGGGGCAGCGACACCGCCCTCTACAGTTCTTCCGCGGAGTTAAAGGAGCGCTTCCCCGCTCGACTCGCCGAACACGGGCGACTCGTTCTAAAGCAGGGACGCGGCAACGGCGGTAATGGTGTGTGGATGGTCGAGATCGTCGCAGGGCACTCCCATAGCCGCCCCTACGAAATCGTACGCGTCCACGACGCGCAGGCGAAGGACGGCTTCTCGGAGACGATGATGCTCTCGGCCTTCATGGATCGCTGCCAGGAATACTTCGCGTGGTCGGGCTGTCTCGTCGACCAGGAGTACCAGGAGCGCCTGGCGGACGGCATGCTCCGGTGCTACTTCACCCACGACGAGGTTGTGGGCTTTGCTCGTCAGTGGCCGAAAGGACTATTGAAGCTCGATCCGGGAGAATCACCCATCAAATCTCCGCCGTCGGTAATGGACGGGCCAGACGTCCCACAGTTTCAAGCACTGCGAGTCAAGGCCGAAGCCGAGTGGGTGCCGCAGATGATGGCCATCCTCGAACTCGATCGCGAGTCCCTTCCGGTCATCTGGGACGCCGACTTCCTCTACGGGCCCAAGGACCAAACTGGGGAGGACACCTACGTACTTTGCGAGATCAACGTGAGCGCCGTGTGGCCATTCCCGCTGATGGCGTCCGAAAAGGTAGCGGCCGCGGCGTTGCTACGAATCCAAGCGGCGAGAACGTCCGGGGCCCAGCGGCCTCAGCCTTTGATATGAGGATTGCGAATTCGCCAGTGACTGGTAGTAGATCTGTTGGGTCGGGTGTCCGACACCAATTTGGTCGATGGAGTTAAACGCCAGTGCTTGGTACTAGACCGCTCACGTCGGGTTTCAGAACCAATGTGATGTCTCAATTCCAAACCGTTGTCGAATCAAGATTTGGGTGGAATGTTGGCGTTCAAGTGAAAGACGTTTTTTGGGTCAAAAACCCCCTTGACGTTTTCAAGTCGATCGTATTTCGAACCGTAGGCACTACGAACTCGATCCTCTTCGTACTCGGTCATGAAGTTCACGTAGCTGCCCACTCCTTCAGCATGTTCCACCAGAGCCGACCAGTACGCACGTACCCAAGCACGCTCAGCGTCGTAGTCCTCGGGCGCAAGAGCTGTCGCCGAGATATTGAACACGTAGCCACAGTCTCTTCTACCGCCAAAGGCCGTCGTCTCGCCGTCGAATCTGCGGTACGCGCCTCCCATGACGAAGATGGGCGTAAATGAAAGTGGCGACATCTTTTTCGCTTGATGTTCAATGATGGTTTCAATGGCGCCGTCAGAAATGTCGGTGAGGTAGAGGGCTTTTTCGTACGAATGAAGTCCCCACGGTGCACTCTCGTCGAACATCTGCTGGAGGTTGACGTAAGGAATAGGCGTGATCATTTCGACGAGGGGCGAGAGAGTTTCCCTTATGGGAGCGATTAATTCTGCGTGAGCGTCGGCGTCACCGAAGCCGGCAAGAAGTAACGCGTACACCGGCGTGAAGTGCAGCTCTTCCGGTACGAAAGGTGCTGGCGGGGCACTCAATCCGGCGAGGAACACGCCACACTCGTCGGGCAAACCCTTCACGAAGTCGCGCGCGAACCTGAAAAGTTCACCACCCTGCTCGGGACTGAATAGAAACATCGCTAGATGCACGATTGGTCCCACGGGGAATAGGGCGAACTCGAATTCTGTCACCACTCCGAAATTGCCACCACCACCGCGAAGAGCCCAGAGCAACTCAGGATTCTCGGACTCTGACGCATGAACCACTCGTCCGTCGGCGGTCACCACTTGGGCGCCCACCAGATTATCTGACGACAGCCCGACCATTCGTGAGAGCCAACCAACTCCGCCGCCGAGAGTCAGACCAGCGACCCCCGTGCGACTAATAAAACCTCCCGTAACGGCCAGGCCGTGCGATTGCGTAGCGGCGTCGAACGCCCCCCACGTTGTACCACCTCCGCACTTCGCTCTGCGCGTTTCAACGTCCACGCTCACCGAACTCATCGGCGTCAAGTCGATCATCACACCGTCATCGCAGAGCGCGTACCCGGCGTAGTTGTGACCGCCGCCGCGAATCGAAACCTCGAGGCCTTCTCGTTGCGCGAATGCGAGGGCCGCGACCACGTCGTCACTGTTCGCGCAGCTAGCGACGACTGCCGGTCGTCGAGTAATAGCGCCGTTCCAAATGCTGACCGCCTCGTCATAATTGATTTCGCCAGATCGTGAAACATTGCCAACCATGGAACTTTGCAACTCTGCTACGGCGCCATCGGAAAACGTGGCCATGTTTTCTCCTCATCCATTGACCAGTAAGTAGGACGAACGGTACATCAAACGCGGGACAATTGCTCCAGGGCTTTCAGTGGGGCTTTTGGAGCATTAGGGTGACCGTCACTCAAGTATGAAGGACCGAGTTGCGCTCACCAGCAGGGTCTTCTCGACGTCAGGCAAAATTATCCAGGGCCGGTGGAAGACGGATGGCGGAGTTCAGACCTACGTCGAGTCTCCGACTTCTCTCAGATCCTCTGTGGATCAAGACGGGAGTGCCTGGTGGCAGACCGCCTACGTCGGGTCTCCGACATGAACCCTCACGCCAGTTGCTGAAAGCCCACCATCCCTTTACGAAGTTCGACCGCGCTGCGGTCCGATTAGTCCAGGTCATATGTAATAGGGAACTCCTTCGTTGACAATACGAAACTCTAAAACGTTGCCGTCGCCGCGGCGCCACGAACTACTGCCTGTCGAAGTACTCCTTCATCGGCGTGAAGTAACTCTGCTGCCAACCACCGTCTTGGTAGCCGCGCTGATCTGACGGCACGTTGGAGTGACGAACGGTGACGAGCGTCGCGTCGTCGTTGCCGTCGAGCAGTACCTCGATCCGTGAGTCCTCTTGGTCGTCGGTGAACTGCGTCGTTCGCCACGATTGGACGATGCGACGCGACGGCTCCAATTCGAGGGTCTTACCGTGGACGTACCCATCCCACGCGGCAATCTCGTCACCTTTCTTTGGACCAATGTGCGCTTCGCCGCCGGTCATCGCGGAGTGACCTTCACTCGACATCCACGCCGCGTAGATCTCGTCGGGCGACGCAGGGATCTCGTCCGAAACTTCAAAGTCGTAGGTCACGATCTCTCCTCGGTTCGCCCAACACGACGTCGCGACGGCTCTGCAGGCACGGGCCATATTTAGCACGCGCCAGCGAGGATTGCGAGGTCTCGACGTCGCCAAGCGATCGCTAATGGATGGTTCGCCGACGACCTAGGAAGGTCGGACCCGAGCGCGGATGGCGTCCATCCACTTGGCGGCGGCGAGGCGGGATTCGCCCACTTCCTCGCGACGGCTGTTCGCTCCCTCACCCGTGACGGGGTAAGAACCGAGGAACTTCACGCGCGCGAGATGCGCTTGGAGATCGGTCAGACAGTCCGCGACGACTTCATCCGCGACGTGACCTTCGAACTCGATGACGAAGCAGTAGTCGCCCAACCCACGCTTCGTCGGTCGGCTCTCGAGTTTCGTCAAGTTGATGTCGCGCGCGGCGAAGCGACCGAGGATGGCGTAGAGCGATCCCGGTCGATCCGCGTCTTGGAAGCACACGATCGTCGTGCGATCATGGCCCGTCGGTGCGGCCACGGTCTCTCGTCCGACCAGTACGAAACGAGTCGCGTTGTCGGGGTGGTCTTCAACATCGGCCGCGATGACGTCGAGACCGAAGAGCTCACCCGCGAGCGCGGATCCCACGGCGGCCCACGGCTCGTCCGATTCGGCAACGTCGCGCGCCGCCTGCGACGTGGACGTCGTCTCGGCGCTCACAAGACCCTTCGAGTGGAGGAACACACGCACTTGGGCTAGCGCGTGCACGTAACTGCGCACGCTCGTGACGTCGCTGAGTCCCACGCCCGGACGAGCCAGGAGGTGCAGGTGGATCGGTAGCACGATCTCTTGAAGGATGATGAGATCGTGATTGAACACCAAGCCGTCGATCGTCGCCGATACCGTGCCCTCGAGCGCGTTCTCCAGGGGTACGAGTCCCTGATCGAGGGAACCGTCAGCGACGGCACCGAGCAGCTCTTCGAGCGACGGGTAGGCGACGGGTTGCGCGTCGCTCAAGGTCGTCACGGCCTCGTGGGAGAACGAGCCTTCAGGTCCGAGGTAGCCAACGCGGGCGCTTTCCATTGGTAGTCAGGGGCGCAGTGTCCAACAAGTGGACCCGTTTCCCCATCCCCCTTTCAATCCGTGCGTGCGGTTTTCCCGCACACGGCTTTCCGACGGTCGTCTGAACATAGTTACGCTGCCTTT
>Ga0207933_1000838_pt1 | contig 26768 bp, 24 predicted proteins | sample NGESurdeep092012_4_FD_184488 | JGI IMG/M metagenome (GOLD analysis project Ga0207933, IMG submission 184488) | Arctic peat soil microbial communities from Barrow, Alaska - NGEE Surface sample F53-3 deep-092012 (SPAdes) | ecosystem: Environmental > Terrestrial > Soil > Wetlands > Peat ... | reverse complement strand
TGTCAGCAAGCAAACAAAAATCAAACAATCCCCCCGTCGCCAAAATCCGCGTCAGCGGCGTATCCGTCAGCATCTGGGAAAACAAGGGCGAAAAAAGCACAAGCTATAGCGCCACCTTCGAGCGACGCTATCGCGATGGAGAAGGCAACTGGCACTCCAGCGCAAGCCACAATGCGGACGATCTACTGGCGCTTGCCAAGGCCGCCGATCTGGCGCATACGAAAATCCTCGAATTGCAGGCCGTGGGCGAATAGCCGATCGGCGGCGGGTCGGCCAGACCCGCCGCCGCTTCAGCAGGAAGCTAAGTCTTATCGTTTTGAACGGTGATATATTGGTGCCCACCGAACTCCAGTGAGCGACAACCCCCTAAATCGACTGGTTTCTCACAGCAAGACGGTCGATCTTGACCAGCAGCAGAACACCCTGGATCGGACCGAAAAGCTGAAAGATGCCTACGACCAGGCGCTTGCCGGGAAACAAAAAGCTGCCGACATTTCACCCTTGCAGCCGGAAACAAACACATCTCAAAGGCAGCACGCTCCGGAAAAAGAGCCGCACCTCAAACCGGTTGGTGAAATCCGGCGTCTGGTAGATCAGCAGATCGACGCCGAGAACCGGCAAAAGGAAATCGACCGCGCGAAGGCCCTCAACGAAGCAGCCAAACTGCGCGCCAGGGAGCATTCTCTGCAAGACCGGGAGCATGAAAAGGACAACCGCGACAGGAGCCGTTAGCCGCGCGGCTGCTTCAGGAATCCGTCCTGCCAAGAATAAGCCGCTTTAGCAATCTGGAGAACATTCCTGCCTTAGGCTTGGGAGGCGTTTCAATTTCCGGCATTGTGCGATCAACGTACCGAGGGAGTTGGCGCGGCAAGGAATATTTCAGGAGAGGGTTTGTCTCATCCGGAGAAAGATAATTAATCTTAGGCCCCTTAAAAAGCTCAGAAATTAGTTTGTTGCTCTCTCTTTGTTGGATCTCTTTTACCTTTTGGCAATATGCGTTCAAGTCATGGAATGGGTCATAGGTCGGAATAAAATTCGTCTGCTGAACGCTGTACTCTCCGGGGTAGCCGAAGGAGTAATACATGAGAAACAGAGCGCCTTTATGGAGCAAAAGCCGCCCCTCTATCGACGACTTGATCGGCGCGATGGCTTTTTGCCGCGAGTAGGCCTGGGCGACAATATCTCCTGGGCGAACAACCGACCCTGACATGAGCGAAGGCCGGCACGTCATATCCGGCACCCACGCTTTCCCGCACTCCAGTGCCTTCTCCCCGAGAGGCCAAAGCACCGGCGTCATTTCGAGGCGGTGATCCGGGTGTGGCGTGAAAAGCCCTATGAATTCGACATCTTCGTAGTAATGGACCCGCCTGACAACTATCGGTCTCTGACCGGCAATCAAGACCAAACCCAGTCCCGGATAAGCAGACCGATCTTTGTCGCTGACGCTTGCAAACAATTGACCGATCTCGTCGGGAAAGATGAGCGGACGCCTATGAATGGTTTCGCTCTCGCCAGCGGTGCGGGAAAATGAGGTGCCTGCCGTCGCACCGACACTTTCACCGCTGCTCCACCCTTCGGTCCGGGATGTACCATCCGTTAGCGAGGATGATGATCCTTGTGATCCACCGATGGTGCGGGAGTGCGACGAGCCCTCGGAGGTCCCTTCTGTGGTTGTATGTGAATAGCCGCGGCTGGCGTTTTTAGTGAGGTTGTTATGCAGTTCCCAATAAAAGAACCGAAGGGGCGTCCAGGAAGCCCCTTCGGAAGAACTCGTGGAATCACTTCTTGACGATGTCGTCCCTTTCGATTCCGAATTGGAGGAGGACCAGTTTGTCCCCTCAGAAGTCGAACTGCCCCGCGAGATGGAGCGTCCGGTGCTCCCGGATTTTGAGAGGGATTTGCTGTACGAAGTGCCCTCGGATTGCCCCTCACTCTCGCTCGACGAGTGAACGTCTCGCACGATTTCGGTCTCGCCGATCAGCTTTGAGACATATTCCCGTGAAAAATGATCCTCCAGATTGAAGAACATCTTGATGCCGGCATTGGCCAGAAACGTCTCCCAATGGTCTTTGTAGACGGCTTTCAGCTGCTCCAGGCTCTGAAGGACGAAGAACATTTTGAGGCCGTAACCCGCGATCTGCGAAACTGCGTTTTCGATCACTTCCATTCGCTTCAGGCCGGCAAACTCGTCCAGCAGCATGAGCGTTTGGTGCCCGGTTGCCGGTTTTCCAGGCACGATCTCCATTTCATGGACGATCAGCGCGATCATCATACGCAGCCACCCGGAATGGGTGCTCATGTAACGCTGCGGCAAACTGAGGTAAAGGCTCATGCCCCTTTTCGCGGTTTTCAGCCCGGAAAGCGCGAAATCCGACCCTGACAGGCACCGCTGCATTGGCGGGCTGTCGATGAACTCCATGTTGCGGTTGACCGTGAGCAGGACGCTATCGAAGAGCTTTGGAGAATCGATGAGCATGTCCGCATACTTTTCACCCGCTCCCGCGATCATTCCGTCATAGGCGGGATTTCTGCTCACCTGCTCCCATAGCAGCCGATGCGAGGACTGAATATCCGTCTCCCCCGCCTCCCGTAGCAGCTGGACAAGCTCCCAGTCGCCACGGCTAATCAGCTTTCGCAAGGTAATGAGGTTTCGCCTTCCCGCATATTTCTCAGCGGTCATCATATGCAGAAGGACTATCTTGACGAGGTTGCGGGCTGACTCATCCCAGAAGGGGTCATTGCTCTCATGGATGACGACGATTGCGTCTGCGATGCGTCCCGCATGATCTATTGCATCGTCGCTATCGGGGTCCAATGTGTCCAGAGGATTGAACCGGGCGCGCAAAGAATCGTCGATTTGCGCCGTTTCGAAAGGATCGAGGACGTGGACAGCTTGTCCCAGTCCGGGCACAAATTCCGTTCCCTTACCGCGTCGGTTTGCGGTCACAGTGGCATTCTCACCCTTGGGATCAATAATGACGGCTGAACCCGGCCAAAGCAGAAGGGTGTTAACAATCGCCGTTGTCCCCTTGCCGCCCCGGTTGCCGCTGACGAGGCAAACATGGCGGTCGTCGCTATAACCGAGAGGAAGACTGTTTTCGGACGGGGAGCGGCCAAGCCAAATGCTCCCGTCCTTGTAAGCGTAATTTTCTTCGATGCTGGTGGGGTCTGCCCACTCTGCTGTTGCGAGCCGTTTGGTCATGGACCGTCCTTCAATTACTCTGGCAGGTCTTATCCGTAATGCCACAAGAAAATCGGGGTAACTAATCCTTAAACTTTGCCTGCAAAAATCTCTTGCAGGTATATAGGATTTATCGCATGATGCTATTACGGAAACCGGCTATTCTGCTATATCCCCATAAGACTAGGGCAGAAAACCTGTTCGTGCTACGAACCGCAAGATGTGCGGCGGTAGCACCGCCGCCCGGCTCCGCCTCATCTTGCAAAGGGGTTCTCCGATCCCCGTTTGATCCCCAGGCCAAGCGCTGCGCGCCGTGGACCCGCCCAAAGCCTGCCGCCTTTGGATACCCGCCCAATGCGTTCCGCCCGTGGACCCTGACCATGCCATTCCGGCTCTGGACCATGACGAGGGGCCTTGCCCCATCGACCCGCGCCGGCGGCGTTCCGCCCCGGCTACCCCTGAGTAAGGGCGTTCCGCCCTCGCCCACCCTGCCCCACCCTTCGCGGATGGGATGCGCGATGCAGCCATGAGCCGCAGCAGCAAGCGAAAGCGGATGACGACCATTCAGGCCCGCGTCACCGAGGAGGAAAAGGCCGAAATCGCCGCCAAGGCGGAGGCCGTCGGCGGCATTAGCGCGCTTTTCAGGGTCGCAGCGCTCGGCTACAAACCGCCGAAATCCAAGGTCGATGTGCAGGCTGTGGCCCTAGTTCTGGCCGAATTGGGCAAGATCGGTTCTAACGTGAACCAGATCGCCAAGCACCTGAACAGTGGTCGGCCAGGCGAGACCATCGAAAACACGGTCGAGGCGGCGCTGCGGGATCTCATGGAAATGCGCCATGCCTGCATGAAGGCCCTCGGCTTTGAAGCCGACAGGAAGCCGCCGCCAAAAGGCCGCCTCTAGCCGTACCGTCAAGACGGACTGTCATGACGCCCCGCCATGACAAAATGACTACCCGTCCCCGCTCTTCATGGATGAACCGTCACGCCATGCCGTCATGGCGGTGCAAACTGACAGCGCATCGAGCCATGATGGCGCGACGCCCCGGCACGTCAGTACGGCGTGTCATGATGGCTGGGCGGGCGTCCGCCATGACGCGGTGTCATCACGCCCCGCCATGGTAAACCGTCATTGCAAATCGTCAGGGCGGTGTGGCGGAGAGCCTTGACACTGCGAACCGTCGGTTCATACTGCCATGACGGCTAGGCGATACAAACTGACAGGCATCACCATGATTATTACGGTTGCGAGCTACAAGGGGGGCGTCGGTAAAACGACGACGGCGCTTCATATCGCCGCCTGCCTGCAAAAGAAAGCTCCGACGCTCCTGATCGATGGCGATGTGATCCGCGCGGCGACGCTGTGGGGCCAGCGCGGGGAGGGCTTTCCGTTCCAGCTGGCCGACGGGGCCGAAGCCCTAAAAGCCGCCCACGGCTTCAAAAAAGGCCATATCGTGATCGACACGGAAGCCAATCCCTCCCACCTGGACTTTCGGACAGTCGTCCAGAGTTGCGATTTGCTCATCATTCCAGCCGTCCCGGAGCAGACCGCGACCGACGGGCTGATCTATACGCTGTCAAAACTGAAGGAATTTGATGGAACACGTTACCGCGTTCTCATCACCAAGGTTCCCCCAAAACCGCAGACGGAAGCCGACAAGCTTCGCCAGGAGCTGACGAAGGCCGGCATACCTGTCTTCAAAGCAGAAATCCCGCGCCTCAAGGCTTTTGACACGGCCTCCGCCAAGGGAAAACTTGTTTGTGACCTAAACGAAAGAACAGCGCTTCGCGGTTGGGAGGCGTATGAAAAAGCAGGAAAGGAAATCTTCAGTGGCAAATGAACCATCGAAATACGGCGGACTGGCAATGCTCCGTGACGAACCGGCAAGCACCGAGAAGAAACGGGGCAGCACAGCAAGGCCGACGAGCAAAGCCTCCTCTGATTCCAGGGGCGGCGCTCCGGAAGAGAAATCGACTGCCAAAAGCAATGCGGGGACGGGTAGGGGAGGCGCGTTGAGCCTGCCGAGCCGACAGCTCACCGGCAAACGCAGCAGCGCTGACTACCGTCAGAAGAGCGTCTTGCTCAAAGTGGTGAGTATCGATCAGGCAGAGCAATTGCTCCGGAAGAACCACAAGGGGACCGACTTCTCCGAACTCATGCAGGCATTACTGGACAAGTGGCTGGCTGAACCGTCATGACAAACCGTCATGACGGCGTGGCATGACGGTAGTCTGGCCGCCGAACGATCTTAGCTATTTCGTCTCTTCGTCGATTTGAGTTTTCTCTCCGCCAGGGATTGAAACTTAGGCGTTGTCGCCCTTTTCGCCAGCCAATCTGAAAACACCTGGGGATCGAAGCGAACCGCATTGCCAATTTTTATACTGGGGAGTTCGCCAGCGACGATCATCTTTCGCACCTGTCCGCTCGTCGTCTGCAAGACACCGGCGACATCTGCCACGGACAATGCGGTCTTTCGCTCAGCTATAGCATCGCCCAGAGTCACTTGGCGTTCTCCCAAGCTCTTTGCTCCTCAAAGGTCTTGAAGATGGGCAGCAAATCTTTATGGACCAGCCGCCCTTGCGCCAGGTTGTCGAGCCATTGGTCGGCATTCGGAATAAGGTGCATGAATTGACCGACCAGCTGATATGCCTGCGCACAGACTTCCTCGGCGTCGGTCGGGGGCGCATCGTATAGGGCGGGAACGAGAGTTTTGACGGATGGATCGGAAGCATTCACCATTTGCCCCACCCATCCGGACAGGACCTGCGGGTCGAACCGCACAGTGCCGCGAACCTTGAAACTCGGGATTTTTCCTTCAGCGGCCAGTTGATAGACAAGACGCTGGCTAATCTGCAAAACCTCTGCGACTTCCGATACTGTCATTGCCGTTTGTCTTTGCGCAAGGATATCCGCCAGCTTCATCGTGACCTCGTAGATGTGCTTGAACCAAACTATCAAATGCCTGTCGCGAAGCTTTAATTGATAGGCCTCGCACGGGCATCTATGGCCGGTTATAGCGAAGAGAAAGGCGAAGGTCTGTGATAAACTCTTCAAGTCAGGTGAGGGGACTAACCCTACTGGCGGTTTGTAGGCGTTACAGCCCGTAGAGCCTGCAAATTGCATCCTTTCCGACAACCGATGCGCGGTATGCAAAATCTGCAAAGTGCCACGACAAAAGCACTTACCGCATGTCGATGAAACTAAAGTAGGGGACGTAGCTCAGTTGGTTAGAGCGCTGCCCTGTCACGGCAGAGGTCGCGGGTTCGAGCCCCGTCGTCCCCGCCATACATTCCAAAAGACTTACGGAATATATGGGACCTAAGTGACAAGCAAATCCGGGTCCAATAAAGGTCCATTAAGCTTCAATTCGAGCTTTTTGCGGGTCCATCTCACCCGCATTCTGACCCACGCCGGAAATCATCATCCTTACAACCTTGCTTTGCGCGGCCCGCTTGTTTGACCCCACTGCCTGTGTATAGACATCCAGTGTGATCCTGCTATTCGCGTGCCGTAAAAGCTCCTGAACGGTCTTCACATCTTCCCCATTCGCCTTCAGCAGTGTGCCGAAGGTGTGGCGGAAGGTGTGCCAGCCGATGTTCTTGTAGATGCCGTTCGCGCTAGCGACCGGCTTGATGTACCGTTTCATCAGATTGTCCGGCCAGTAAGGTTGTTCCCCTTTCATGGTCGGGCTGGCGAAGACCCAATCTCCTTGCATTGGATAAGGACTCTTCTTTCGCCACTGGAGCAGATCTTCCGCCATGTAACCGTCGAGTGGAACCGGCTTGGCGGAGGCTTCTGTTTTGCAGTCTCCGATCTTCTGATGCCAGATGGATCGGATCACACGCAACTCAAGGTTGTCGAAGTCCACATCGTCCCACCGAATACCCAGCAACTCACTCACACGCAGTCCAGTGGCAGCCGCCAGCAAAACCAGTGTGCGTTCCCGTGTATCGAGCTTGGTAAGAAGAAGCTGAAGTTCTTCGAGTTCCAGAACATCAGGAATGCGTTCCCGCTTCGCGCTCTGGCGCACGAGCTTGATCGGATTCTTATCCGTCCATTCGTAGCGCATCGCGTGATGGTAAAGAGCACTCATCAAGTTCCGAATCTTGGCTCGTGTTGCTTTGGCCCGCTTGATCCCATCCAGCCATTCTTCGACTGCGACGGGTTTGATCTGATCCAGCTTGAATTCCCCCCATCGCGGGAGCACCCAATTGTCCAGATAACTTCGATAGGCGGCTCGCGTCGGAAACGACTTCCGACTATGACTGTCCTCTTTCAACTCCTTGAGCCGATAGTGAGCAACCAGTTCAGCGATTGTTTCCGGCCCGCCCTCTGCCTGCGGGGATTGTGCGTTAGCGTCAATGCGCAACGCGCGAACTGCCTTGAGGGCGATTGCTTCGGTAGGCAACGTAAGAACATTCCCCACGATTGCTTTCCTCCGCTTGCTTTCACCATCAGAGCCGGGCTCCCACCAACGAAAGACCCATACATCCGGACCGTTCCGCCGATTTTCGCGCTGCACGCTTCCATTTTGATACCGTGTTCGCCTTGACATGATTTCTCCAGTCTCAGGCGTAACGGATGGCTGTCTCAAGATTAGCGCTACGCCGGGCAAAGGTCGAGGTTTTTGCCGATACAAATTAGCTCGCTAACTGGCGTTGTATCCACTCTTCGATGACCGAAGCGCGAAACCTCCAGAGCTTTCCGACATGGACTCCACGGACAACTCCCTTTCGAGCGAGTTTCTGTAAGGTCTTCGGATGGCACTTCATAATCGAGGCTGCTTCGTCGCTGTCGAGCAGGCGTTCAGGGAAAAATGAAGTGGTAGAGGTGGGTGGCTTCTTAGGCACTCTAGTTTGGTGATTATTGTTAGCAAATTGTGAAGGCATTGGAACCTCGCGTTGAAGACTGTTTCGACCTGCACGCATCGTTAAAGACTTTCAACGGCGAGCGCATTCGATATTCAAGAGTGCTCGGCGATTCCTTCATAGTCCAATACTTCCTACCAATACTGCCCAAAGTTTCACTTATGGGAGCCCGTAATCGTGGGCACCGAAAAGTGCCTAGTTACTTCGCAGAGTTGCTAGATACTCATTGGTGCCTAGTTGACTCTTACGGAACGCGGGAGAACGATTAGTTATCCACAGCCCCAATGCGGACTGTGAAATCGACGTCAAGCCAGCGGAGTACTCAGGCCATGTCAGATTCCGTAGAGTTTCGCCATCTTGAATACCTGCTTGCCATCTATGAAGGAAAGAACTTCACGAAGGCCGCTGAGCGGGTTTATCGTTCGCAGCCCGCAATCAGTCAACAGGTTCGTGCGCTCGAAGAGGATGTAGGCTTTCCAATCTTTATTCGTGGCGGACGCAATGGTGTTTCTCCTACTCCCCCTGGAGAGCTCATTCTTAGCTGGGCAAGCAGGGTTGTTGCTGAACGCCGTGAAGTCTTTGCTATGGCGCGAGCCATTTACAACAATCAAGTGCCCCCGCTGAGGCTGGGATTCTCCCCCTTTGTCAACCCGCTTCTCTTGCAGGCGTTTCGCCTAGCCTACGAACAACTCTTTCCCTCCTGCGAGATCCAACTATCCAGTGGAGATACGTCGCACACGCTGCAACGACTCGACCATGGAGGACTCGATTGCGCGGTTCTCCCCCTCCCAATTGATCGTGACCTGTGGAAAGTTGTACAGGTAGCACAGTCTCCGCTGGTCCTCTGTATGCGGGCTGATGATCCTCTTGTTTCTATGGCACAGATTGATATTCATGAAGCTGCTCCTCGAATCAAAATATTTCGTGATCCCGAGCTGCATCCCGCCGCACACTCTCGCCTGTTCGAGATGTTCGCCGAGGTTGGGATTTCACTGAATCTAGCAAACTCGGCAGCTACTCCTTCCGACATGCAGTGGATGGTCAAGGAGAACTATGGCCTTGCTCTCATTGACCAGCTTTCCGCGCTGGACACGGGCCTCGTTACCAGACCGATTGCGGGTGTGAATTGGACCACTGATACAGCATTCGTGGCCGGCAAAGCGAGCGATCACATCGCCCTTCCTCTCCTGGAGAAATACCTCAGAGAGAACGGACTGACTCCCAAGCGGAAGCAGCCTCGGTCGGAAAAGATTCGACCTCAGCAGCTCAAATTGATTGGCTGAAGGATGCTTCTATAAGTCGAACTTTGGGTGGTATTGGTATTACGTCTTGGACGTACGCGAGAGATTGGCCTACTTTCCGTGACATGGCGGTACGAAACATGCCATTAGGAGAATGCCGATGCCACTTCGTTCCTATTTCCAATTACACAAACTTCATCGAAACCTACGCCAAGCTGCGCATGTCATGGGGCCGACGCTTGTTGCTCTCTCCTTCGCGGGTGTAAGCAGCGGCGTGGCTCATGCCCAAGGAACAATGGATTTTTCCGGGGCGCAAACGTTAATGACAACCTTCAAAACTTTCGCGATTTATGCGGGTGCGGTTATCTGTTTCGGCGGACTCATCTTCGCCGGAATCCGCATGATGTCTGGGCGTTTTCAAGACGCTATCCCAGGGCTTTTCGGTGCGCTTTTCGGTGCCGGAGTGCTTGGTTGGGGAGCCGGTTGGATCGGCTCTTTGACAGGGCAATCGATGTAGGAGGTGCATCGACATGACCAAGCGGGGAGAACCGTTACCGATCAATCAAGCGCTGAATCGTCCCCGAGCCAAGCTCGGATTAGACCTCACAGCATGGATGGTGATCGTATTCGTCTGCGTAACGGTTTTCCTCGTTGGGTTTCGCCTGCTGGCGATGATGGCTTTTCCCACGCTCGCTATCGCCGCGTGGCTCATCGTCCGTAAACACCCGAAGATGTTTCAACTCTGGGGCCTAAGCCTCAGCCAGAAGAGCTACTATGATGCTAGCCGACCTCCAAAAGACCGCGACCATTTTGGAATCGCATCTCGGCAGTGCGCTCAGGTTGAAGCTGCTCGACAAGAACGCGGTCTTTCAGTTTTTCAGCTACCTGTTCAACCTTGAAGCGTGGGCTGGCGACGACCAGCTCCGCACCGACACCGGCGTAGACCGGCAGATCGTGAAGAACCCGGTTGCGTGGCACAGCGACTACCTGCGCGTGGGGCGACGCCATGTACAGATGTTCTCGCTGAAGACGACACCCGAGGCATCGAGGCCATGCCTGTTCTCCGGCCTGCTAACGCTCGATTGCGATAGCGTGTTGTGTTCCACATGGCGCGTGAAGTCCACGTCCTCAGCACGCAGCGAGATCGACGCTCAGGAGAAGTTCATCTCGTTTTTCAAGGTTGGCGTACTGACGCGAGTTATGAGTGGGCGCGATACAGCGTCCCTCGACACCGGAGCTGGAAGGTGGACCGCGTCGGCAAAGACGGCCCGCGAGTGAATCCGTTTGCGCTGGAGCCGACAGAGAGCAACATCAAGTTCCTGTACTCGTTCATCAAACTGTTGCTTACCAATGGCGGCGCAGAGTTGGAGCTGGAAGACGACGATGTGATCCATAAGGCCGTCCAGGATATGTACCTGCTCGACTCGAAGAATCGCAGACTATCCAATCTTTTCCTGCCGAAGAAGCTCAACCGTTATCTCTCAAAGTGGGTTGGGAGAGCGTCGGCAACGCGCAACAGCGCAAGATGTTCGTTACTTTCCATTGCGCCATCTGTCCCGACGGGTTTTCCCTGGAGTTTGCGAAGTACATCGGCCTTGACCAGATCGGCACGACCGGCCTGGCTACAAAGGTGGACCACGGCTATCTGCAAGCATTCGCCGCCGCCGCCGCCATCGGCGGCCTTGGCGGTCTCGCTCAGATCGGCAATAACGGAAGTGTTCTTGATCCTTCGGTGCAGATCCGCAATGGCATCTCCGGGTAGTCCGCTGCGGAGGGAGAACAGGTGCTCAACCATTTTCTAAATCGCTTGCCGATTATCACGCTCAAGGAGGGCTCGCGTGCGCGGGTGTACATCGGCACCGATCTCTTGATCCCGTCCTACGCAGAGCACCGCGTCAATCCCACGCTGTAGAGAGGGGGCGGGTTCGACCCAACCTGTCCACAGCGCATGTAGTTCAACCCAATCCGTAGGAGGTTATATGAAGTTCAATCCAAAGAATCGCAAATGGCTCATCGGGGGTGCAGTATTGCTGCTTACCGCGACGCCCAGCTTCGCTCTCTTCGGCATCGGGGATATTGTCTTCGATCCCACGAGCTACGCCAGCCTCGTCTCCCAGCTCACCACGCTGGAGTCGCAGTACAACATGCTCAAGAACAATGTCACGCATTTCTCGCTCAAGCAACAGTGGCAGACGACGCTTCACACGCTGGAGAACGTCAACGTCGCCAATATGTTTGGTGAGACGGCGGGCATGAGCATCGCGCTCAATACCAACTCTCCCAGCGCATCGACGACCGCATGGAAGGCGGCAACGGTTTCCATGAACAGCGGTGCAACCGCCTACTTGCAGGGCCAGTCTCTCGGCTCCGCGCGGATGTCACAGCTCGCCATGATCGAGACCGCCGATTCGGTCTCTCCCGACTGCCTTTCGGCTGTGGGCCAGTACCGTGCAGCAAGAAGCGAAAATGCCACGGCGAATAGCTCACTGCTCTCGCAGCAGTTCGACGGCTCCGATTCCACCAACAGCGAAGTGCAGCAGCTCAATCTTCTCAATGCTTCCGAGGCGCAAAGGTTATCCGAGATGCAGTCGCAGGGTACTTTGCAGACTTGCGTTGCCTCTCAGATGACGGTTGCCAACATGCAACGACGGAACGCCGCTGTTGAAGACCTCAATACAGCCACGTTCGTACAACAGCAGCGATCGGTCAATGATGTCAGCGCGGCCAATGACGCTGCGCTTTCATACCCATCCTGTTCGTGCCGGCGATCTTACGAATTTCCTGCTCCGCCTGATCGTGTGCTCCCTGCTCCTGAATTATTGGGTGAATCCATTCCCCGGCGCGAGCTTCGGCATCAATCATTTCTTCTCCTACATTGCACAGGCGATGGTCGCAGCGTTCGATCAGCACTCCTTAGACCAGTTTCTCCAGTTGCTCAAGACGGCTGGCGACAGTACGCCTATGCAGGACGACATCACTAAGATCCCTCCGCAAAACAATACCGGACGCCTCCAAATCACGGAGGCTCTGAGTTAGCACTTTTTTTGAGGCGTGGGGTATCAGTCGAGCGAGTTGTCCTAAACGGATCGGGCCTGAACGCATCGCACACAGGATTCGCACCTTCCATTTGCCCTGAAATAGGGTTTCGGTAGTGAAGGACGAATGATGCGCGAATTGAGAGGCGGCTCGATTCATGTCTGTCCATCAACGGTCTAGTGCTTGGGCGCCTGGAGCCGTACCGGGCGGATAATACTTACTGCAAATACTGGCCCTTATCATGGGAACTGGTCGACTGTTAACTACTTAAGGGTGTGGCAGGAAGAGCAAAACCGAATTCGCGAAGACCCCGAAAGGGACGAAACGCCAAGCTGCGGATCTAGTACGACGGTGTATCGGCAGACCTATCGCCGCACGTCTAGAATGCGGGTTGCCTCCTGGAGTTCACCTAAGTCCTCTGAAGTACTCCGGCATTGAGCATCACGGCTCATACCAACCTCTGATATTGGTATCTGCGGGGGCGGACTTCTCCATATGTCGCGCTATCATTCGGATCAGCTCTGGTTTGCTCCAAGGGGTCCAGCCGTGTCCCTTCTCCGGCCGCCCATAGGTGAACTGGGCATGGGCCTCCGGATGGCTTCGAAAAAAAACGTCTACGTCATACACGGCAAGGTTCAGGTAGTAGCTGTCCATGTCCCCGACCCAGAGAAAGACTTTTCCGGTCAGCTGTGGTCCGATGCGCGGCCAGTTCTTCGCCAGATAGGCACGCAAGTCGTAGCCGTGATCACGCATATATGTCGCCACCTTCGGGTCGATTCTGCCGGTTTGCAGATTCCACAGCGGCTGCGGATAACCATCGCGTTCCATAGGCGCGAAGACTGAAACCCAGGCGTCCAACTGCTGTCCCGACCGCCCGTGCGTGCCCAACGCTTCTTCCAATTGGCTCGTCTGACGCTCCGTCGCTTGCACCTGTCCTTCATCGTTGCGGGTGAAGGGGCGTTCGCGCTGCATTGGGCTGTCTGGTGCCTGGAACGCATTCGGGTCCTGGTAAATGTTGACCAGCTGATAGTGCCGGAAATCGATTGGATCGGGATATCCCGTAAAGGTCCCTCCAAAGAAGGCTGGATGATAGAGCTGAAGCGCCAGCGACTCCCATCCGCCCGTCGATCCACCCGTGAGCACCCGTGCCCACGGTTCGCGAATGATGCGAAAATGCGATTCGACGTAAGGGATGAGCTCCTCCATGAGGGCATCTCCGTAAGGGCCGTTGTTCGCCGAATTCACGGCGTAGGAGTCGTCGTAGTAGGGTGTCGGATGCTGGAAGGTGACCGCAATCATCCGTGGAAAGTGCGGCCCGCTCCACGCCTCGAAGTTGCGGTATGCCTCTTGCTCGCCGGCGTTATTCGACGTGCCCGGCTGCATTAACATGGAAAGCGGCGAGCCCAGCGTGAAGTGCCCCTGCTCATAAATCACCGGATAATCCTGCTGCGGGTGTTGGGCATAGTCCTTCGGCAGCAGGATCGTTGCCCCGATATATATCGGGTGCCCCCAGAACTTTGTCAGTAGCTGGCTTTGCAGTCGAATGTGCTTCAACCAGGGCGTATTAGGTGGCACGGCCACTGGCGGGATGACGTGCGATGCTTCCAGCCGGATGTTGAATCCTTGCGCAGGATCCAGGTGTACGTGCTGCACATCGCTATAAAGGTTACCAGGGGAGAGATTCAGTTGCTGCCCTTCCCACTGGTCCATATGCGCCCAGATCACGTGTCCATCGGCTCTGGGGAATCGCGTATAGACGTTTACCAATGCTTGTACAAAGTAGTCCCCGGGCGGAAGGTCACGCAGACTGCGCAGCGGATATCCATTGTTTGCTGCGTCGATCACAGTGGTTTGGCCGGCAGTTACCTGCGACATGTCCTGTCCAAAGAACGGATCCGGCTGGTCCGGCGATCCGAAGTCGCCGCGCAGATCGGAGCTCGCACTGCGGCTGAGGATCACGTAAGCGCGGCCAGTAATCGCTCTGCCATGAGCAGTCTCAGGCACCACGACTTCAAAACGTGGTCGTTGTTGCGCGAGGATGGCGGGCGCAAGAACAAGACACAGCAGGGATACCAAATGACAGGGACAGAGTCTTCTGATCGTGTTTGTTTGCATGCTGCGGGTCCATTCTGCATGAAATTGCTTGTGCGCTCGATCCAGGCGTTTCTAATGATCACTATCTACTCTCGTGTGGCGGGGTGACCATTCTTCCAGCCGAGAGCTGTAACCTCAGCTGATTTCCCATCGCAGAGGAGCGCTCGGCGTACTGTCACCCTTAACGCGAATCCGTCCTTCGGCGGACTCCAATCTTTCCAGCATGCGGTTGACGTGGAGATCTTTGAAGCGACCGATCTCTGTGTCCGGAAGCGCTACCTCAATGCTCCAATGCCCCGCTGTCGTCGGCGCATACCAGCCCGAGTATCCTTTCGGAGTTTTCTTGAATCCGAGCAACGGTGTGTTGAATTCGTATTCATCGAGGGGAAGGCCTGGCCTAAACCGCACCCCGCCCTGGTGAAACTCAGTACCGAGTAGCTTGATGGCGGAGTAAAGGGGCCACGCATGCGAGTGCATGTTCAAGACGGGAAAATCCACTCCGGTGCCGCCGGGCCATTTCGATAGAACGGAGTGATAGCAGTCGGGTCCGCTCCAAGTGCCGAACCACATGTCGGGGTAGGTCTCCGCGTGGTGCGCGAGGGTGTTCTTCTGCCACTCGTCCCAAGCCATCTCGCCATTCACCAATGCGAGAGCCCAAATGAGAGTTCCGTTGATGGCAGCGAAGATGCCTCCGTTCGTCCCGGTGCCGGGCGGGTCCTTCATGGTAGGATCCGGCTGGCTCTGGAGTAGCGCACCGATCTGTGACGGTTTGCGGGCCAATTCATCGATGGCGGTCACGAGAATTCCGATTTTGTTCGAAGGCACGCAATTACCGATCAGGGCCCAGGGTTGCGTTGAGAGCCACATTTGCTTCTCGCCAACCCAACCGAGCTCCTCACTGAACCATGCGCGGCGATACCACCGCCCATACCACTGCGTTTGCACGGCCTCGCGTTGTTCCTTTGCCTTCACCCAGGACTCGTCAGCCAACTTCCGCTGCTCGACGAAGTCCAGCATGCGCGCATAGTAGTCGAGGACGTAGGCTGCCATGGCGGCGTTGAGGACGCTCTCGCCTATAGGAAACACCTCCGCCCTCTGCTCCGGCGTGAGATGGGTGTATACGATGCTGTCGTTCCAGTCTCCGTTGAAGATCTTCAGCAGACCGTGCTTGCTGACGCCGATGGCGTTGGTGAGATGCGTGAACGATCGCGAGAGGAGATCGAGCACGGTTGGATCATCCGGCAGCGCCTGCTGGCGGGGATACAATGGAACTCGCTCGTGGAGGAATTCGCGGTCGCGAGTAGCCAAGACGTATTCGCTTGCCACCCAGAGCACCCACAGCTGCAGGTCGCTGGGACGGTACACGCATGGCATCGGAACACCATGGCCGACGATGCCATAGGGAATTGAGCCGTCGGCCTGAATCTCTTTGAGCGTGTAGCGAAGAACCTGGCGCACAATCTGTGGATCGGTGAAGACGAGGGGCAGCACATGCTGCAGCGGGTCGCGAGCTGCACCTTGCAGGCCGGCCTGGTATTGGTATCCCGCACCCTGCGACAAGATGTGCTCGCGGAAGAAGTTGTCGTAGGTGAGACCGCTGCGAAGATAGTAGCTGCTCCACAAGGCCTCTCGCTCGACCCAGGGATGTGCCGGGGTGCGGAACAGCGGCGCCTTGGACTTCCACTGTGCGCTTGATCGCGACCAAAGCGATGTCAGGTCAATGGCGTACTTCGCGACGAGGACGTCCACGGAGAAGCCCTGCGGAAGATAGCCGTAGAGAAAGTACAGTGTGCGACTTTCACCCGGCTTTAATGCGAGTTGCCGCTCAAGGAAGAACGCGCGCTCAGGCCCTTGCGCGCTGAGGTCGTTGGCCAGCGTCGATGAGGTTCCTTGCGGATGCTCGATGCCACCGCGAAAGAACTGTCTGGCATCGGTGGCGTAGCCGTCAGCCGGAGCGTCGAGTGAGGCAAGGAAGGTTGCGGGCGGCGATAGGTCGTCCATGCTGGTGCCCAGAGGCAGCGGAGGCGTAGGGCCGCCGAAGAATCCTGTTGGCGTGGCTGTGAGCGAAGCTTGCGTCTGTTGCCACGTCTCTTCCTCCTGCGGGGTGCGTCCAAGGAAGGTCTGCGTCTCCAACAGGCCTTTGCCGCCCTCCATTGCATGAAAGCGGTGCGTGAAGCAAGCAGAGAGGTCGCGACGGCGCTCGACGGCTGAAGATGACCCGCCCAGCACTCCCGACTCCATGAGTGAACGATAAGAGAACTGGTAGTTGCTGCATCCCCAGTACTCTACCCAGCGAGGCCTGACTGTCTGCTTGGAGCGGTTGATGACAGTGACCTGGGAGATCATGACAGGGTCATCGCCATACGGTGCAAAGACAACCTGATCGACCGTGTATTGACGCGCGGACACCCGCTTCTGTAGATATCCCATTCCAAAGAAACGATCGAACGTGTCGGCCTTGCCGGTGTAATAGGTGCTCAGCACGAAGGCTTCGTCGTCGGCAAGGAAGCCGATACCTCCGCCGTAGCGATCCTGCTCCGGGCTGTAGTCGCTGAGAAACTTCGGGCTGCCTTCATCCTGACGAACCTGCACGTGTCCATAGTTGGAGGCGACAGCGACGAGGCGGTCGTTTCCAACCTGATGGATGTGGTTTGTAGGTGATACCCACTCTTGGTCCACGGGGAGGACGGCGAGTGGATCCGTAAGTTGATTGCAGGTATAGCGGTAGGCAGGGAGCCCATGCAAATCCTTTTCCCAACGGCCGAAGTGTCCCGAGCCGTACTCCACCTCAGTACTCGGTTTGAGTTCGTGCCTGATCGGTGCTGTGTGCTGCTCCGGCTCCGCAGCGAATGTTCGCGGAACCAACGTGTTCGCCAATCCTAGCCCAGCCAACTCAACGAAGGTGCGACGTTTCATTCTGGAGATCCTTTTCTCTGCTGGCTGTGAGATTGTTTCCGGTCCAACGTCATACCGAGTTGCGTAGCGGGTGTGTCACTCAGAGATGGAGGGGCGTCCTCTGCTCTTGCACCCCAACGTTTGTCGGGAGTGGCACTGAGGATGAATTGCATGGTGCCGCCGTCCGTGATGTTGTGAAATGCGATCCAGTTCCGGGTGTGCTCGCGACCATTGAGCATGACATGCTGGACGTAGGGCGTTGCATCGGGATTCGCTGTTGTGGTGATGGTGAAGGCCGTTCCCTCGTACGGAGGTTGAAGATGAACAACGACTTTCGGAAAGATGGGGCTCACGATCTCATACGCAAGGCTTGCCGGGTCCACGCTGTAGATGCCCATCATGCTGAGGACGGCCCACGACGACATGGCGCCGCAATCGTCATTGCCGGGGACACCATCTGGAGCGTTGATGTAGTTCTCCCGGAGAATGCGACGCACCACCTGCTGCGACCTCCAGGGCTGGCCTGAAAAGTTGAAGACGAACGGTGCCTGAAGATCGGTTTCGTTGAACGAGTTGAAGTAGTGCCCGTACCATCCGGGAACGGGATAGTCGAAAAACTCAGTCATACTGGAGTTGAAGCGCTCTTGCCCAAAGGTTTTCACCAGCCAGCCAAGATCGGCTGGAGCGAACGATCGATAGTGCCAGCCAGTGCCTTCCACGAACCCGTGACTATCCTGAGCAGGATTGAAGTCGGGAACCCAGGTTCCGTCGGCATTGCGCGGACGGAAGAAGTCATCTTCCGGATCGAAGAGATTGCGATAGTAAAGAGCGCGATCATACATCCGCTTCGCATCGTTGGTTTTGCCAAGCGCGGCCGCCAGATGGTAGAGCGAAGCGTACGCTAGGGAATATTCCAGGGTCATCGCAACGGAGCCGTAGGTGAGCTTGTCAGCGGGCAGGTAGTGTAGCTTGTTGATCCACTCGACGCCTACTTCTCCCACATACGGACGATTGGGCGGAGGCGCTTCGGTGGCGTCCTTCAGCATGCCTTCCCAGGCCTTATTCATGTCGAAGCCGTGAAGCCCGTCGAGCCATGCCGTCGCCAGTGCGATGGAGAGCGGGCTGCCATCCATGTCCTCGGTGTACTGGTTGATCTGCGGCCAGCGGTCGATCCAGCCTCCCTGTTCGTACATCAACACCACGGACTGCGCCATGTCCTGCATGCGCTGCGGCTCAATCATCGAAAGAAGTGGGATTTCACTGCGGTAGATATCCCAACCGGAGAAGTTGGCATATACATGGTGACCTATTGCGACGGTATGAATCTTTCCATCAAATCCCAGGTAGCGTCCATCCGCATCGTCAAAAATGGAGGGCATGAGCAGACTATGATAGAGCGCGGTGTAGAAGACCGTTCGCCGTTCGGGAGAGCCACCGGAGACTTCGATGGTGCTGAGCTCCTTGTTCCAGGCCTTCTCCGCGTCACGGCGGATCTCGTCGAAGTCTTTGCGCGCTGCTTCTTCTTCCAGATTCTTTTCCGCGCCGGCGACATCGACATAAGAAATGCCAATTTTTACCGTAATGCTCTGCTTCTGTTTGGATGCTGCCCAACTTGCGTAGGCGCCAGTTGACTGTTGGTGGCTGCTCTGCTCTGCCGCGCGTCCGCCCTCAACGACTTTTCCACCGCGGTGCTGGTCGTCAATCCACTTGCCGGACCACGTGCCGAACGAAGAGAAGGGCCGGTCAAAGAGCATCATAAAGTAGACTTTGTAGGTCGGCGTTTTATTGCAGAAGGTATGGTTTTCGACGAACCCTTCGATACGCCGGTCGCCGACGACGCGGATGAAGGTTGCGGCGGTGTGATTCAGCGTGTGGCTGATGGGCACCAGAATATTGGCGACTTTGCCAGCAGGAAAGGTGAATCGCGCGACGCCGGTCCGTTCCGTCGCCGTGAGCTGCGCGTTGATGCCCCACTCCAGAAGTTTCACCTGGTAGAAACCGGGAGACGCTGTTTCACTCTTGTGGGAGTAGGGCGTTTGAAAGTCGGAGACCTGGGTAACGATGGGTCCGGTGGTTGCGGTAAAGAATACATCGCCCTCATTGGCGCAGCCGGCCCCACTCATGTGGGTCATGCTGAAGCCTTTGATGTCTGCCTGGATGTAGTGATAGCCGACGCCGTGATCTTCTGTGTCCGGGCTGAGTTGTACCATGCCGAATGGTCTGGCGACTCCAGGGAAGAGGTTGATGCCGTCATCCGGGTCGCCACCTGTGCCGATCAATGGATTCACACTTGACGCGGGACCAGATGGTGAAGTGTTGCTCTGGGCATGGGCAGTATTCACCCGCAGCGTCAGCAGCAGGACAACGAGCAGCCTCAAAGCGCATGCCCCACGTTTGTTCGTCTCTGGCATTCGGTCCTTCGTTCTGAGTTGGAAAGGTTTGTTCATGGCTTCAACTCCGATCGACAAAAACAAGGCTACTTAGGACACGCAGCAGCATGGTCGTCCGCGTCCACGGTCAGGACCTGACTTCAGCAAGTGGAACCGGTCTCCTTTCGCGAGCCGACCGGATAGCGGCAAACGCAACTCGCGTCGCAAGCACTGCGGCGTCTACGCCGCAAACCTCGGGTCCACGGCCCAGAATCTGATCGACGAAACCCTCGAGCGCGTGGGCGTGCCCCTTGTCGGGCTCGGCAGTGAACTGCAGGAGAGGATCGTTGTGCGCGGCAGCCTCTTCGCACGCAGTGCGCTTCTTGGCAAGCCAACCAGAGACGCCGCCCTCTACACCGATCTGGGGATGATGGTCATGCACCATGGGATACGTGGTCCTGGCCGGTGCACCTTCGATTCCAGCCGTGCGTACTTCCAGCATGTGGTCGACGGCAACGTAGCCGCCATTGCCCATGAACTCGTAGAGTTCCTTGCAATACCCCATCGTGCCGTTGTTCCCGATGACGATCGTCGCCAGCGCACCGCTTCGATAGCGCACAATGACCGCCAGGTTCAGCATTCCTGTTTCGACGGCCGTCACTTCCACCGGTTCTTCAGCAAGGAACCAGTTGCAGACGTCCGTGAAATGCGTCATCTCAAAGAGCATGGGGCCATGGGGCGCCTGGGCTTTGTCGAATACCCAGTTCTTCCAGCTGTGCCAGTCATCGTTGATCCGCACCGAGACGGAGGGAACTCCATCGTCGGGAAGAGAGGGCAGATGGTCGCCTTCACGCCGCCACCGCCAAGGGCAGGGCTTCGGATGCATCATGTGCTCGCGGAAGATGCGCTGCGCGTCGAGCATCGCGGGGCTGGCGCGGCGATTGTGGCCCACGCAGAACGGAATGCCTGAAGCAAGGACAACGCGCTGGATCTCGCGCATCACATCGAGGGTTGTCGCCAGCGGCTTTTCGACATAGACAGACTTGCCGGCATTGGCTGCGAGTGCGATCACAGGAAGCCGCAGCTTCTCCGTGGTCGCCAGGCAGATCATATCGACTTCAGGATCTGCGATGGCGCCTTCGAAGTCTTTGCGGATGTGTCTTGCGCCAAAGACATCGCGGCATTCAGCCAGCACGCTGTCATCCAGATCGACGCAGGTATGGAGCATCATCCTAGGAGAGCGGGCAATGTTGGGAATGTGTTGAGCGCGAGCGACCGAGCCGCAACCGATGACGGCAACGCGCAGAGGTTCGTTCTCATTCAGTGGTCTCATGATGCGTGTACGATCCTCGTTCATGGCACCTGCGATCCACGATCAACTTGGGTTGGAATCGCGCTCGTCGTGCGATTGCGGGCGATGACAGACGGGATCAGGCGAGATGACCCTGCAAACATCAGGACAACCAGCGGTCCAGATGTTCGGCGACGAACTGGTCGTCGTTCAGCCAAGGATATGCTGCGTAAACTCGATCGATTTCGTCGATCTGCCCGCCCGAAAGCACCTCATTGGAATCTAGACACCAAGGGCCAGTCAGGAGCCCTTGTCTTTGCAGAACTTCGTGGATACCTGGGATGCAGCCTCGAAATTCATGTTTGGCGTCGAAGATGGCTGCATTGGCGTCCGTGATCTCGGCGCCGCGTGCCAGCACTGTGGCCACGCACGCACAGTTGCGTTTGGCCTCCTGAACGGACTGCAGCAGCTCAACGGCCCTTCGCGTCCACACGGCCCACTGGCCGAGTAAGCCTCCGACAAAGTGCGCCGTGCGATCGCCAAAGCGGAACTCGGTAAGAAGATCGGCCACGATGTTGTCGTCGTTGCCGGTATAGAGAGCGATTTCGGAGCCGCGCCCGCTATGGGCGACCGTGCGCAGAACCTCCATCGTCTGATATCGGTCGAACGATGCGACCTTGATGGCCACGACGGATTCGATCTCGACAAACCTCTCCCAGAATTCGGCATTCAAAGGACGCCCCCCGACGGCCGGCTGTAAGTAGAAGCCGATGATCGGAAGATTCTCGCCGACAGCGCGACAGTGCTCGATGAGTTCAGAGTTCGAAGCATCCGACAGAGCAGCCAGGCTCAGCAGCCCACCGTCATACCCGAGTTTGCGAATGGTTTCTGCTTCGGCGCACGCCTGACGCGTGTTGCCGCAGATGCCGCCGATCTTCGCCATCTGCTTTCCTGTGCGCCGCTCGAAGGCTCGAACCTCTTCCATAGCCAGTTCAAGAACCGGTTCAAAAAGACCCACGTTGCCATCCCGGATTGAGAACTGCGTGGTGTGAACGCCTACTGCGACGCCACCGCTGCCGGCGCCGCAGTAATAACGGGTGAGCGCTCTCTGGCGCCGCTCATCGAGGCGCAGATCTTCCGTCAGCGCCAGTGGGTGGGCGGGGATGACCAGACCCTGCTGCAGGAGAGAGCGAAACTCTTGGGTACTAAGTGACATCAGAACCTTCCATCCGTGACCTGAAACTTGGTTGCTTTATTCAGGGCAGAGCCTCCGGACTCCACCCACGTCGCCACGGCCGCCATGAGTTGATCCGCTGTCACTTCGGGATATCCCAGGGCTGTATGGCACGCGCCGGCGTTGTTCAACAGGGCAATGCCCGTGGATTCTCCCTTGAACTGCGACTCACGCGCAAAGCGCTGCGCGAAGAACTCCGCCGCTCGCCGCACCTGAATCGTCTCCGGGCCGGTTACGTTGAGGATGCGCGCCGGAGAGGAGCAGAGTGCGAGCGACCGAATCGCGTAGGAGTTGGCATCGCCCTGCCACAGCACATTGACTGCGGGTACGGAAAGATCGACCGCCTTGCCCTCGTAGACCTGCCGTGCGATATCGACCAGCACACCGTAACGAAGATCGATGGCGTAATTGAGTCGGAAAATAAGACACGGGGTTTGGAAGTGCTTGGAGTAGTACTCAAAGATGCGTTCGCGGCCCAGGCACGACTGCGCGTACTCACCTCGCGGTGCAGGAGCGTCGCTCTCGACGCAGCCGCCCTGTTCCGGCGTCACAAATGGGTAGACGTTCCCCGTGGAGAAGGCCACGATGCGGGACTCGCGGTAATGCTGCGCCACCTGCGCGGGGATGATCGTGTTCATCGCCCAGGTCAGCTCGGGATCTTCCCCTGAACCGAACTTTCGTCCCGCCAGGAAGAGCACATTGGGCGCCTGAGGCAGGGACTGAACCTGAGCCGGGTCCAAGAGATCGCAACTCAACGTCTCCACGCTAGCGTCCTGCAGCTCTGCAACGACGGTGGGTGACTGGAAACGCGAGGCTGCCAGCACGCGGATGTTGCGGCCAGTTTCACGAAGGGCGCTTTGCAGGCGTCGGGCCAAGGTGGGACCCATCTTGCCGCCGGCCCCCAGCACGATGGTGTCGCCCTCGAGTTGCTGGGCAAAGGCGAGGTCCGCGGCATTGGGCAGCGTCAGCAGTTGATCAAGTTCTTGCTCGGAGCTAGGCGAGATCATCGGTTGAGGTAGACTCCGCCGCAGCTTGAGGGGAGGGGCCCGCGGCCTGTTGTTACTTTGGATACGGTTGAGAGTTTCGCAATGCGAACATCACGTCTGAATACCGGATTAGACTATGATAAAGCTCACACGCTGTCAAGCAGCCCGGGAGGTTCAGCCGCGCAGCCAGCTGGCCGCCAGCGCGGCCTGCTGATACGGTACGCTCCAGTATTCCAGGGTATTCCACTCGATCGCCGTGGACTGCTCGAGATACGGTGAGTCGTCGGGGCGGCCGACGAAGCCGACGACCATCGCCTCCGGCAGCTGCGGTATTCGAAACGAGTAGCCGACCGGCTGGCGGTAGCCAATTCCCGAGAACAGCGAGCGGTTGCAGGTGTTGTGCCCCAGGCACCAGTGCAGCAGACGCTCCGCGGCTGGACGCCAATGCGGGCGGTCGAGCAGAACAGCCCCGCGCGCCAGCAGATGCGCGTGCGCCATCAGCACGGAACTGGTTCCGTGCACGATGCCCTGCGCGTTGAACGGGTGCATGAACGTGCGGACGCCGTAACCTGCGCCGGCGTCCCGGAAGAGCTGGCGCTCAGGCTGCGGAGGATGTGTGTAGACGCCGTAGGGCGTCAGGGCGAAGGGATTGCTGGTGCTATCGGCGAGCAGGTAGCGCTCCACGTAGGCGATCACTGCCTCACATGCCTGGTTCATCGGTGCGTTGGAAGGAAGCCGCGAGCGCAGCTCCCAAAGCCGCAGCAGCGCGAAAGCTGGCTCCGCGGTGAAGGCGATGGAACGAAAGGCGTCCGTCGCTGGATCGTCTTCGAGGAAGAACCCGGCTAGCCCGTCGGCACAAATTACCTGGCGCTGCAGTAGCTGTTGCGCGAGTGTCAGGAGCTGGCTGATTTCTTCGCTCTTGTCGGAGAGGAGCAGCATCTCCAGCCGTGCCCGCAACTCGGCAGCTACGAACAGAGTGCGCCCGTCGTGCCCGCGCTGTGTCCCATAGTCAGCGGCGCGGCGGCCCAGCATATGGCACGTGTGCGATTCTGCGGATGGAAGATGTCGCGCTGCACGTGCCTGCATCTGCACAAAACTCCACTGCACAAGCGGGTTATACATTGTGCGGACCATGCGCTCGTCACCAGAGTCCGAGATATTGTCCGTCCACCGATTGTCGCTGGCATCGCCGAAGCAGCCTGGATGGTTCTCGAACCACCAGTGGCGCTCGTAGGAGAGGCCACTTTTTGCAGGAGCGCAGCCGCCGGCGACATCCTCGTATACCTGTCCCGATGTTGCGATCATGCGATGAAAGAAGCGATTGCCCCAGCGCAGTTCTTCGAGCACGACATCGGGAGGCTGGCCACCTCGTTGAAGATCTTCTCCGCAGCGTTCCTGAATTGTGAGAAGGGCTTCGATATGCGGAAGCGTGAATGCCAACCACTTGCGGAAGTCGCCCGCATCGTGCCATCCACCGGTGGCTGCGTAGGTTGATCCATCGACGTCCAGGACACCGTCATCCAGATGACACGCCTCGTGAACGCCAAAGATGGAACAGCCGCAGCGCTGGGACTTGAGGAAGTTGAGGTAGCCCAAGATGACGCGATCGTAGATGCGTTCGCGAATCGCAAAGGGTGGCGAGATCTGCTCGTCGATCTCAATCTGGTAGCTGCCCGGTGTCGTGAAGTCGCTGAAATCTGCCTGCCACAGGGTGCCCCAGCGCGTTTCCATGCGGCGCAGCTCGTTCTGATAGAGCAGAGGGGAAGCGGCATCCAGCAGCAACCTCCCTTGCAAGAGGTCGTATGGAGCAGGGAATCGCGCGGAGAATCCAGCAGGACGCGGTGTATCGCGTGGCAGGCGCACACAGTTCTGGCGAAGATAGAATGGAATCCGGTCAGGAAGGTTCTGTGCGCCACCGCCGACCAGCGTCAGCGTCTTTGGGCTGTTCGGCAGATAGCCGAGGTGACTCAAGCTAAGTTGTACGCTCATTGCTATGCGCGATCTCGCACGGGTTGTGCATAACTATGGGCATGCCCAAGCTGCAGCGATGCCTTGCGGGCCGCTTCCTTTACGAAGCCCGCAAAGGTTGTCTCATTTTCCGGGGAGAACTCTTCCAGTGGCAGCGTAAGACTGATTACGGCAGCAGGACTGCCCTCCTCTCCGCCGACCGCGGCGGCAAGCACCCAGTACCCCAGAAGCAGTTCCTCCACGTTGCGCGCATAGTGCATCTTGCGTACCTGCGTGATCTCCTGCTTCATCTTCGTAAGCGAGGTAATGGTGCCGCTGGTGTACTTCTCTGTGCTCTTTGCCATGATGCGCTCCAGATCGTCGGGAACCATGCCCGCGAGGAAGATCTTTCCTGATGCGGTTGCATTGAGCGGGCGGCGCAGGCCGACATCTGCGAATGCGTGGGGTGCGCCTGAGTAGCCCACAGAATGGATGAACAGCACGTAGTCCTGATCCAGCACGCCGAGTTGCACGGTGCCCGGCGCCTGGCGTGCGAGGTCCTGCATGGGGAAGAACGCGGCGCGGTAGAGCGGCGAATGACGCAGGTATCCCGAGCCGACCCACAACGCATGACTGTTGAGCATGTATCGCCGTGAGACGGGGTGCTGGGTGATGAGGTTTGCTTCGACCAGGGTTGTGCAGAGTCGATGCGCGGAGGCCTTCGGACTATCGAGCTTGGCCGCAATATCCGTAAACGTCATTTCGAAGGGCTCTTCAGCCAGAAATTCCAAGACTTTCAGGCAGCGCAGGGTGGAGCTCATGGCCGTGGATTTCCTTTTCAGCGTGGAGCTCGTGGCCGTGGATTTCCTTTTCATAAAGCCACCCTCTCACAGCGGGGCTTGACAGCGCAACGTGACTTCGGCTACGTTGATCCTCAATGTAAGTTGATCCACAATACAAACACTTGTTCCGTATTGCGGATCAAAAGGGAACAACTAGAGAAGGTAGGCCCCGGTTTCGAAAACATCATAGGGAGGTCCAAATGACCATGAACACAATGGCATCGCGTTTTATAAAGAGACACTCAGACGTACGGGTACTGATCCTTTTCATCCTTGCAGTCTGTTGTTTCGGGCTTTCTGCGCGTGCGCAGGAGGTGACCGCGACCATCAATGGCATCGTCACGGATCCCACGGGTCGGATCGTGGCCAATGCGGAAATCAAGGCCCAGGACTTGGACCGCGGCACGGTTTGGCCGGCACACACAAATTCAGCGGGTGCCTACACCCTTACGCGGCTTCCAGTCGGACGCTACGAGGTCCGGGTAACGGCTCCTGGCTTCCGCACGGCCGTGCAGACGCCGATTGAACTACAGCTTAATCAGGTCGCTGTGGTCAACATGCGGTTGGTCGTCGGTCAGGCTAGCGAGACGGTAGAGGTGACCAGTGAGGCGCCGCTGCTGCAGACGGAGACGACCGAAGTAAGCACGGTGATTGACGCACGTACCAATGTCGACCTTCCGCTGGCTAGCCGCAACTACATGCAGCTCACGCTGCTGGCTCCGGGCTCGGTCACGCCGAATCCAAGTGGATTCGCCAACGGGCAGACGACAGGCCAAAACGAGCGCC
>Ga0207933_1000834_pt1 | contig 26884 bp, 19 predicted proteins | sample NGESurdeep092012_4_FD_184488 | JGI IMG/M metagenome (GOLD analysis project Ga0207933, IMG submission 184488) | Arctic peat soil microbial communities from Barrow, Alaska - NGEE Surface sample F53-3 deep-092012 (SPAdes) | ecosystem: Environmental > Terrestrial > Soil > Wetlands > Peat ... | reverse complement strand
GGCGGGTGCACAGGCGGTGCAGACAGGGCCGCCAGCTCCGGCCGGCAGCCAAGCGGCCAACCCTCTCGGAGGTCGCGATTTCACGCAGCCGGAGGCTCAGGCCAATCTCCAAGTAGACACCGACCCTGTTCTGTCCCCAGATTTGGAAGTCAAGCCGAAGCAGTCCGCTCAGTCCGCTCAGGCCGCAGACAAAGGGGTAGAGCTGCATAAGCAAAAGAATGGCGTCTTCACTCTCCAGGAGGACGTAAACGAGGTTCTACTGAATTGCACTGTCGTCGATAGCAAGGGAGTAGTCGCTCCCAATCTGAGCCGCAGTGATTTTCGCGTTTGGGAGAATGGCGCTCCCCAGAAGATTGATTCATTCCGCCATCAGGACGTCCCCGTTTCGATGGGAATTATCATCGACAACTCCGGCTCGATGCGCGATAAGCGCGCTGCGGTGGACGCGGCGGCTTTGGACCTTGTGCGCGCTTCCAACCCGCAGGATCGGGCGTTTGTCGTGAACTTTTCCGACCGCGCATATCTCGATCAAGGTCTCACCTCGAACATCGCCGCCCTGCAGCGGGGACTGGCGCATTTTAGCCCTGGCGGCACTACGGCCCTGTATGATGCGGTCGCCGCCTCAGCCACCGAGTTAGCCAACCATGCGAAACAGCCCAAGCAAGTTCTTCTGATTATCACGGACGGGGCTGACAATGCGTCGCGGCTGACACTCGAACAAACCATCGGCAGGGTGCAAAGCCTGGGCGGCCCGGTGGTGTATTCCATCGGATTGCTGTTCGATACCAACAAGAGCGAAGCGCAGCGGGCGAGAAGCGATCTCCAGATGCTTTCCGACCAGACCGGTGGCGTCGCCTACTTTCCGGATTCATTGCAGAGCGTGGCGCAAATTGCAGCAAACATCGCTCACGATATCCGTGATCAGTACACCATCGGCTACCATCCGACCCGGCCGGTCACCCTGGGTGGTTATCGCACAGTGCATGTTGAAGCGAGCGCGCCTAACCATCGCAAGCTAATCGTAAGAACGCGCCGCGGCTATTACCCGAGAGTGGTGCAGCAGAAGCAAACCGCAGATGCTGAGCAGTGATGCGCCGAGTAGTGATGGAGCCCTTGTGCGAATGGTTCGTGGTTGAAGCCACGAGCCACGGCTGGGTGCACAACGCTTGTGGCGCGCGACCAACAACCTACCGCTCGCGGAAGAAGTCTGCGACGTCAGCGAGTTCTCTGGTCACCCGATAGGGCGGCAGGCTTTGCAGAAAGACCTGCCCATACCTCTGCCGCTGGATCCGAGGGTCCAGCAGTACTAGCGCGCCGCGGTCCTCGAGCGACCGAATCAACCGTCCGAACCCCTGCTTCAGGGTTAGCACTGCGGAGGGCAGTTGGTACTCGACGAAAGGGCTGCCGCCCGCCAACTCCACTGCGCGCATGCGTGCTGCCACCACGGGGTCTGTAGGTACGGCAAAGGGCAAGCGGTCGATAATGACGCAGCTCAGAGCCTCCCCCTGCACGTCGACGCCCTGCCAGAATGAAGAGGTCGCGAACAGCACTGCATTCGGCGTGGAGCGGAATTGCTCCAGCAGCGCCTTGCGCGAGGCGGTGCCCTGCAGCAGGAGGGGATATCCCATCTCCGCCAGCAAACGCTCGTGGACATCGCGCATCTGCTGGTAGCTGGTGAAAAGGCAGAAGGCCCGCCCACGAGTGATCTCAAGCACCCGGCGAATGGTCTGCGCGGCCTGCGCGGGAAACTCGGGATCGCGCGGATCCGGCATAGTGGGCGGCAGATAGAGCAGCGCCTGCTCCCCATAGCGGAAGTGCGAAGGCACTACTAATTCCCGTGCATCGTGCAGCCCCAGCCGCTTCCTCAAATGTGCGAATCCGCCCTGCACGGTCAGGGTGGCCGAGGTGAGTATCACGCTGGAGTAGCTCTCGAAGAGTAGCTCGGCGAGCATTTGCGAAACATCGATCGGTGTCGCTTGAAGGTAAGTGGAGGATTGGCGGCCCGGCATGCGAGCCTGTATGCCCTGGCGGCGGGGGGGGGCGGTTGGAGCGCCGGCGCTTCGCTGCTCGATCCAGAAGACGGTGTTTTCGTCGCTCGCCTCCAGTAGAAAGCGCAATTGCTCGCGAATGTCGGCCACGCGCTTCTTGAGCCCCGGCGCCTCTTCTACTCCGCGCAAGCCGTCCAGCTCGGCTTCTAGACGGCGCAGCGAGTTGGTCAATCCCAGATACAAATCTCCATGGGTCTCCAGGAACTCCTCGCGGCGCTCAAAAGGCATCCGGCCGTCGCCGCTCGATCTCCCTGTAATCTGCGGCAACGCGGCGAAAAACATTCGTCCGCGTTCACGGATAGCCTCCGCCGAGCCCTTCACCCCGCTCGAAAGAGCGTCTTTGGCGCGCATCATTGCCTCCACATCGCGCGCCAGTTCTTCCAGGCGAATATTGCTTAACGCAATACCGAAGTAGTTGGAAGCAACGTCTTCCAGTTCGTGCGCTTCATCGAAGATCACCGCCGCGGCCTCCGGCAATACGCCGGCGTCGGGGGCGCTCTTTGCCTGTTGCTTGATCGCCAGGTCGGCAAAGAAGAGGTGGTGGTTCACGATGATTACGTCGCTCTCCAGCGCATGGCGGCGCATCGCCGTGATGAAACAGCGCTCATAATCCGGGCAGCTCTGGCCCAGGCACGCCTCGCTGCGGGCGTCGAGCTTGGCCCACACCGGGCTCGACTCCGGCAAATCTTCGATCTCCACGCGGTCGCCCGTTACGGTCGTCTTCTCCCAAGCGGCAATCTTTTGGAAGTGGTCGATCTCTTCCAAGCCGTTCAGAATCGGCTGGCCCCGCAGCAATGCGAGTTTGTGGCGGCAGACATAATTTGCGCGGCCTTTCATGTAACTGACGCGGAGGGGTCCGAGGAGCGACTCCAGAAACGGAAGATCGCGGAAGTAGAGTTGCTCCTGCAGATTCTTCGTTCCGGTGGAGATGATGACTCGCTGCCCTAAGCGCAGTGCGGGCAGAAGATAGGCCAGAGTTTTGCCGGTGCCGGTGCCGGCCTCCACGATCAGATGTTTGCGGTCGGCGAGCGCGCGCTCCACCTCGCGCGCCATCTCCAGTTGCCCGCTCCGAAATTCATAAGGCAGGCTGGAGCGCGAGAGGATGCCGCCTCGCGAAAAGAACTCGTGCAGCGAGGGCAGACGGCCGTCAGAGTTGGCGACAGTGGACAAACCTCAAGTTTATAGGAGGTCTAGGGCGCTCCCCCCTGTGGTATGAAACACTACGTTTATTGCCATCCCTGCACCATTGGCCCCAGTGCTCTCGTGGATGTTCGTGAGAACGGAGTAAATGCAGCGTGAAACCGGTCAAGGGAACCAAGGGACGTAAGCCGAAGCCGCACTCCAAGGGCGGTCGCCGGGCGAAAAAAGCCGTGGCGGCACACCGCACCGCTGCGCCGGACCGTGCGCAGACATCTCGCGCGGCGGCCAAACGGCAAGCTTCCCGCAAGGCGGAAGAGAACTCCGGCAAAATAGCGGTGGCCCGGAAGAGTCCCGCCGGCGTGCACCGCGGGCCAATGCGCCCCATTGCCGAAGACGTTATTGAAACCGATGAAACTGCGGAAACCGGCCTCGCGGTCGTCGCTTTGCCCGCCGGGCCAGGCGAAGCTTCCAGGCGCACCGGAGCTTCCGGTAGATCGAAAACCGTCGTCAACCGCCTGCCCCTGATTGCCATTGTGGGACGGCCGAATGTGGGCAAATCTACGCTCTTCAACCGGCTCACACGTTCCCGTCGCTCGATTGTGGGCGATGAGCCCGGAATTACCCGAGACCGTATCTATGGGGAAACTGAGTGGCTGGGCCGCACCGCCCGGGTGGTCGATACCGGCGGAATTGTTCCCGAAGATCAAAATCTGATTCCAGCGGAGATTCTGCGCCAAGCCCGGGTCGCGCTTGAGGAAGCGTCTCTCATCGTGATGGTGACCGATGGGCGCACGGCGCTCAGCGGCCCCGACTATGAGCTGGCACGGCTGCTTTTCAAGAGCGGCAAGCCGGTGCTGCTGGCGGTAAACAAGATAGATACCGGGCGCATGGAAGAGCAGGAGGCGGAGTTTCGCCGCTTGGGGATTCGCGATCTGCTGCCCGTCTCTGCTGAGCACGGCACCGGAATCGATGACATGTTGGAGCATATTTTTTCCCGTATCCAAGCGGAGAACCTGGACGACGTAGGCGAGCGGGAACTCACTGAAGCAATAGAGCACGGCGACTCGGAAATGGAGGATTCCCCTGCCGATGTCCAGAGGGACAGGCTTCGGACTCACGGAGAGTATCGCCAGCATGAGATTTCTATCGCCATCGTCGGCCGCCCGAACGTAGGCAAAAGCACGCTGCTCAACGTACTCACCGGTTCCTCCCGCGCGATTGTCTCTCCGGTTGCCGGTACTACCCGCGACGCCGTGGACGAACTGGTCGAATACGACGGCTCGCTGCTACGCTTCGTGGATACCGCCGGAATCCGCCGCAAGGGCAAAACGAAGGCCATGGCTGAAAAGCTTTCCGTCGTGATGGCGCGGCGGCATCTGGAGGCCGCTGACGTTGCGTTGCTGGTCATCGACGCTACCGAAGGGGTGACAGCTGCGGACGCAACCATCGGCGGTTATGCGCATGAGAGCGGCCGCTCGGTGATCTTAGTGGTCAATAAATGGGATCTGGTCACCACGGGGCGCACCGATGGCAAGCCGCCCGCGGAGCAAGCCATCTTCGAGCGCCAATTGCGCAACGTGCTCAAGTACCTGGCCTATGCCCCGGTCCTCTTTATCTCTGCCGCCGAGGGAAAAAATATTCACAGCCTGCTCAAACTGGTGCGTGAAATTGGCGCAGAGCGTCGAAAGCGCGTCTCCACCGGGCAGATGAACCGTTTTCTTGAGCAGGTGGATTTCGAGCGCGCGACCGTCCCAAATGCCAACAAGATGCGCATCTTTTATATGACCCAGGCCGGGGTCGCGCCGCCCACATTTATCTTATTTACGAATCGCCAAGCCAAACTCCACTTCTCTTTCGAGCGCTTTCTAGAAAACCAAATCCGTGCCGCGTTCGGTTTCCGGGGCACGCCCATCCGCTTCAAAGTACGGGCCCGGGAATAGATACCGATCCTCAACGCCCGCATTTACCGGTTTCACAACCCCACCTCCCTTTGCGAGCGGAAGCATACCCGAATACACCAGAGGGTCAGCGCCGATGCTGCTTTCTTGCTATTCCCCGCGGGTTCTCCGTGGTGCCATGCTGGGCTTTCTCCATCCTCTGAGGCTCGCCTTCATGAACTGCATCCTCGCCTGGATTGCCATCATTGGCATGGTCGTCGCCCCGTTGCTGCTCGGAATGCTGTTTGAGCAAAAGCTACAGCCTGCCACGCGCGAACTCGGCCCCCGTCTACTGCGCCGCTACTGATTGGCTCCTGACCGGCGCAGCAGGTGCTGCCGCCGCCCGCCTGCTACGCTCTCGCCTTGATCATGGCTTCAGTTTTAAGAAAGCGTAGATGGGCATCGATCAGGTATAGTAGCGTCCGATGTTGAAAGCACCGATGGAGGATACTCATGCACAAGCTTTTGGCACTGCTGGTTTTTGGAGCTCTTGCTGTTCCCTTGAGCCAGGCGCAAGCAGGCGGGACGCCGAATCTCTCTGGAACCTGGAACATCAATGCTGCGAAGAGTGATTTTGGACAAGCTCCGGCGCCCAGCAAGCAGAGCGAGGTCATCACGCAGAACGGCAACGACTTCACTTTTAAAATTTCCTCAACGAGCGATATGGGGTCGCAGGACTACACCCTCAGTTTGAAGGCGAATGGGACCGAGACGCCGTTTCCGGCGAACGCTCTCCCTGCAGATACACCGTTTAAGATTCTGAGCACCTCCGCGAAATGGGACGGTCCAGCGCTGGTGGTGACGGAGAAAACTTCATTCCAGGACTCGCCGGGCACGCTGACGGCGACTTATACACTCTCGCCGGACGGCAAGGTACTCACCAAGGACAGTAAGATTAAGGCGTCGATGGGTGAGTTCGATATGAAGGCGGTTTACGACAAGCAGTAAGGCCCTGTCGGCGGGAAGCGGTCTTACACATACCTGCGTCCCCCGCCTGAAACCTGCTGAGCCGCGCGGAGATCGCATGCGCGGCTCGCCAGTGACTTCGCTGGACGAGACCCCTCCGGACCTCTACGCGCTGTTTGCCCCTTCGCTCGAAGGGTGCAATCCTGTAGGCGGAGTCACTTGCCGATCCACACATCACAATGGCTCTCCTTTATCCGCAACTCATGAAACGCACTCATTCCCTTTATTCAGCGATGCCGCCGAAGCGGCGGGAGTCCTTTTGACTGCGGCGCCCCGCATCCGCGTGATCGGTGGCGGCTTGGCCGGACCGGAGGCCGCGCTCGTAGCGGCGCGCCGCGGCTGCCAGGTTGCGCTCTTCGAGATGCGGACGATGATCCAGGGCGCGTTGCGCTCCACTCCGGCGCATCGCACAGCCAGCTTTGCCGAGTTGGTCTGCTCCAATTCATTGAAGTCGGAGAGTGAAAACACCGCGCCCTGGCTGCTGAAGCAGGAGATGCGGCGCGCCGGTTCACCGCTGATCGCCTGCGCCGACGCAAGCGCCGTGCCGGCCGGGCACGCGCTGGCCGTCGATCGGCAAGAATTTTCCCGGCTGGTTGAAAGCGCCATCGACCGGGAGAGCCGAATTACAGTCCACCGCGAAGAGGTCACCTCTCTCGATCCGGAAGGCATCACCATCGTCGCCACCGGGCCGTTGACCTCCGCCGCGCTCTGCGCCGAGATTTGCCGCCTGACGGGCAGCGGCCAGTTGGCCTTCTATGATTCCATCAGCCCGATCGTGGAGGCCGACTCCATCGATATGGATCGCATCTACTTCGCCGCCCGCTATGACAAAGGCACGGCGGACTATATCAACTGCCCCATGTCGCGGGAGGAGTACGACCGCTTTTATGACGCGCTCGTCGCGGCCGAAGGCGTTGAGGGCAAGGATTGGGAGAAGCTGGAATATTTTGAGAGCTGCCTGCCAATCGAGGAGCTCGCGCGCCGCGGCCGCGACACTCTGCGTTATGGCCCCATGAAGCCGGTGGGGCTGCGCGACCCCCGCACCGGGAAGACGCCGTGGGCGGTAGTGCAGCTTCGCTCAGAGAACCTGCGCGCCGACTCCTACAATCTGGTGGGGCTGCAGAACCACCTGAAATATGGCGAACAGGCCCGCATTCTGCGTCTGATTCCAGGGTTGGAGAAGGCGAATTTTCTGCGCTACGGCCAGATTCATCGCAACACCTACCTCAACTCGCCCCGTGTGCTCAGCCCCATACTCGCACTCCGTCAGCATCCCCGGGTGTTCATCGCCGGCCAACTCTCCGGCGTGGAAGGCTATACGGAATCAATTGCAACCGGTCTGCTGGCCGGGCTCTATGCCGCTGAAGTCGCGCATGGCCGCCAGCCCGCGCCGGCTCCCCGCGACTCCGCACTGGGCTCACTCGTAAACTACATTACGCATGCCGATCCCGAACGCTTTCAGCCTGCCAACATGACCTTTGACCTGCTGCCGCCGCTCGATGAAGAGATGCGAAAGAGGCAGCGGGACAAGCGCGAGCGCCATCGCATTCAATGCGAGCAGGCGCTTGCGGCCTTCGCGCCTTGGGCCGGTGCATTCCTCGAAGCTGAGACTGGTTCGCGTGCTGCCTTGGGCTTCCCGGTCAATGCATAAAGCTCCCACGGCGAGGGTTCCCCACGCCATTAAGACCCGCTTTCCTGACCGTTTGCTTTGGTCCCTTCCCATGCGAAAAGCCAAGTCAGGCGGCGCATTGCAGGCCGTTTGTTGCATTACGATGAAGATATGTCCTTTTCACCCGTTCCATCGTCCGGTGAGCGCATGCGCGCGATAGTCTGCCTCTCCGGCGGGATGGATTCTGCGGTTTGCGCTGCTCTCGCGGCGCGCGATTATGAGGCGTACGCCCTCCATTTCAGTTATGGGCAGCGCACGGAGAAGCGTGAGTTGGCAGCGGCCCGCGCGGTCGCCGACGCTGTGGGCATACAACATTTCCTCCCTCTCAGCGTGGATATCTTTCGCCGCATTGGCGGTTCGGCGCTTACCGACACTTCCATTGACGTGCCGCGCGCCGGTGAGCTGCCTGTTCCAGGCCATGCGCGGGAAGGCTCAACAGTTCCGGTCACTTATGTGCCCTTCCGCAACGCGCATTTTCTGTCCGCAGCCGTGAGCTGGGCCGAGGTGGTCGGAGCGAAACGGGTCCTGATCGGCGCGGTGGAGCAGGATAGCTCCGGCTATCCCGATTGCCGCCCTGCCTACTATGCCGCTTTTCAACAACTTATTCGCACCGGCACCCGCGATGGGGACATCCTGGCCGAGACTCCGCTGATTCATATGCGGAAATGCGAGATCGTCCGGCTCGGCCTTGAACTGGCAGCGCCGTTCCATTTAACGTGGTCGTGCTATTCGAGCGACGCAATCGCTTGTGGCCTATGTGAAAGCTGTGTCTTGCGCCGCCGCGCTTTCGAGCAGGCGGGCCGCCAGGATCCAATCCCATATGCCGCGTAGAGACGATTTTTCGAGGAGAAATACCATGCGCGTCAAAAGCAACCTCTGGCCGGCGTTGTTCTCACTGCTCATCGCCTTGCCCCCCGCCTTCGCACAGGCTCCCACACCGGCTCAGCAGCCGGGCAAGATTCATGGCCATGTGCAGGATCCAGCGAAGACCGCGATGCCCGACGCCCAAATACAGTTGAGCCTCGACGGCAAAACCGCGAAATATACCTTCACCACCGATGCCAATGGAGACTACACCGGCAGCGGCATCGTCCCGGGTACCTATTTCGCGACACTCTTTCAGATACCCGGCAAACCCGTGTGGCGGCTCAAAGATGTGCCGATTGTTTCAAGCCAAGACACGCTGCTGAACTTCGACCTCAGCCTACCTGCGTACGTCAACTCGCTCCCGCCAGATCAGCGCAAGGCGCTTGAAGAGACGATGCAGAAAAATGCCGCGGCTATCAAAGAGAATCTGGGGGTTGCCCACCTAAACACGATGCTCAAGGAAGCGCGTGACGACGACCATCAGAAGAAGTATGACGACGCGGCAACCCTGATGCAGCAGGGGGTGCAGTTGAGGCCGGATTCGCCCTTGTTGTGGCTGGAGCTGGGAACGGCCCAAGTCGGCCAGAAGAAGTATGACGACGCCATTACGTCGCTCAAGAAGGCAATTGAGGTCGACGCCGCCTCCAAGAAGCCGAGCCCTGAAGTCGAGGCTGCCGCAAACAACAGCTTGGGCGAGGCCTATGGCAACTCGAATAAGATCCCCGAGGCAGCGGCTGCTTACGAAGCCGCGGCCAAGCTGGTGCCGGCGAGCGCCTACATGTATTACTTCAATGAAGCCGTCATCATGAGCCGGGCCGGGCACAATGACGCCACGGTGGCTGCCGCCGATAAGGCGATTGCCGCTGATCCCACCAAGCCCATTCCGTACTACTTGAAGGGGCAGGCGCTGATTGCCAAAGCTACCGTGGATCCCAAGACGCAAAAGATTACTGCGCCTCCCGGGTGCGCCGAAGCCTACCAAAAGTATCTCGATCTGGCTCCGACCGGCCAATTTGCGGCCGAAACCAAACAGATCCTGGCACAGATCGGCGGGGGGAGCAGCAAGCATAAGAAATAATCCGCTTCCGCCGGAAATCTAGATGTTTCCGGAAACAACCTGACTTGCGCGCGGCTTTTCCCCGGAAGAGCCGCGCCTCTTTTGGAGGGGTTCCGTTGAGGCAGCCGGCTCCATCCCGGGTGGTCAGCTTCACCGAGGCTAGCCTGATCGTTCGTGAGCACGCGGATCGGATTTTGAAAACCGCGGCTCCCTCCAGCCAGATCGTCTCCCTACCCAAAGCGCTGGGGCGCACGCTGGCTGAGCCTATTCGTGCCGATCGCGATCAGCCGCCCTTCCCTCGCGCAACACGCGACGGTTTTGCCTGCCATGCTGCTGACCTTCGTGACGGTGGATGGCTGAAGGTGGTCGGGCAAGTACGTGCCGGTGAGGTGTGGAAGCGGCCGCCCATCGCCGCGGCAGACCGAAGCGCCGGCTCTGAGAATCCGCGGGTCCAGCGTGAGCCGGAAACTGATATCTGGCCCGAGGACGAATCAGGGATTCATCCTGGGGAGGCCGTCGAAATCATGACCGGCGCACCGGCTCCGTCGGGGGCCGACTGCGTGGTGATGATCGAACACGTCGAGCAGGCGGACGGGCGTGTGCGCTTATCCGGCGGCCGCAACGAAACAGCGTCCAACATCATCCCCGTTGGAGCCGAGGCCCGCGCCGGTGAGGTGATCGTGCCTATGGGCGCGCGGATGGAGGCGCCCCAGATTGCTGCCGCCGCGGCTTGTGGCGCGGCCCAAGTGCGGGTCTTCTGCGCTCCCCGCGCCGCCATCCTCCCTACCGGCGATGAGCTGGTGGAAGTGGCCGACGTCCCACTTCCGTTTCAGATCCGCAATTCGAACGGCTACTCGCTCGCCGCTCAAGTGGCCGCCTTGTGTGCCGAGCCCGTCCGGCTGAACGTAGCTCGCGATCAGCTCAGCGAAATTGAAGCCGGAGTTCGCGCCGGCTTGGATGCGGATCTGCTTCTGATTACCGGCGGCGTTTCCATGGGAAAGTACGATCTAGTCGAAGAGGTTATGCTCGGCCTGGGTGCGGAATTTTACTTTACCGGGGCGTTGATCCAGCCCGGCAAACCCGTGGTGTTCGGCAGCGTGGAGCATAATGGGCGCCGGAAATACTTCTTCGGTCTGCCCGGCAATCCGGTATCCACCATGGTCACGTTTGCGCTCTTTGCGGCGCCCATGCTGAACGCTCTCGGGGGCCGTCCTTCGGGACCTCGCTTCGTCCAGGCCAAGCTGGTCGGCAGATGCGAGGGCCGCCCCGGCATTACCCGTTTTCTTCCCGCCGCTCTGCATAATGGCGCTGAATGGCCCAAAATTGAGTTGATGATTCAAGCGGTTATCGTTCCCCATGTTGAGCCTATTGTCTTCCAGGGCTCAGGCGACATTGCCGCCGTCAGCCGCGCCAACTGCTTCCTGGTAGTACCCAGCGGCCGCACCTCGCTTGAACCGGGCGAAACGGTAACTGTGCTGCTGTAAAAAGTCTGTTCCGCGGCTGTGGTAAAGCCCACGCATCGAGGATAAGAACCATGAGCAAACTCTCGCATTATGACGGCCAGGGCCGGGCACGGATGGTGGATGTCAGTTCCAAGCCGCCCACCCGCCGTCAAGCGGCGGCCTCCGCTTTTGTGGCGTTATCGCCGGAAGTGCTGGCCGCCTTGCCCAAGAACCCAAAGGGCGATCCATTGGAAATCGCGCGCTTCGCCGGTATCCAGGCAGCCAAGCGGACCGCTGAGCTGATTCCCATGTGCCATCCGCTTCCTTTGAGCCACATCGAAGTGACGGCGACGGTGGTGCCGGGTGGAATCGCCATCCGCAGCGAGGCGGCGACCGTGGCCGCGACCGGAGTGGAGATGGAGGCGATGACGGCCGCGGCTGTGGCCGCCCTCACTGTCTATGACATGTGCAAGGCGCTGGATAAGGCAATCGCTATCCGCGAAGTCGTCCTCGAGTCGAAGTCGGGCGGCAAAAGCGGAGTCTACGTGCGGAGCGGAACGGCGGGCTAGAGTGTTTTCTCCGAAGGTATAAATCCGCGGACTGCTTTCGGCCTCGCCGGGTTTCGGTCCCGGAGAAGGCTCAAAGCTACTCTGCTGACATCCTGAAGCACTCAATTTCTCGACAAACTGAATTGAGTTGCGGCCACGCGCAACTCCGATGAGGCCGGCGTCATCCCTCATGTATGACTCGAAAATTGCGGCGGTTGACGATAGAGCGACTCCAGAGTAGCTGTATCCCGGAAAACAGAGTTCAACACAGGTTTTCCCCAAAGAAAGCCGGCACATGGCGAATCTCGGCGGCACATAGTACCTTCGGAATCGCTCTAGTGCTAGGGGCCGCCCTGATGCTGGCGCCTGGCTGGAGTCCGCTGGCCACAGCCCAGACCCACCAGAGCAGCAGCGCGAAACAGGACATGAAACAGGCGGGGCACGACGCCAAAGCGGGCGCGAAGGACGCCGCCAAGGGGACCAAGAAAGGGGCAAAGAGCGCCTATCAAGCATCGAAAAAGGGGACAAAGAAGGCTGCGCGCAAAACGAAGAACACCACCAAGGGCGCGGTGAAGGGCGCCAAGCAGGGCGCGAACAAACCCCAATAGGAACCAGCGCTAGGTGATGTCCTCGGTATCGAAGCCCGGCCGGGAAGTTTCTCGGCGGCTTGAGCTATGGGCCTCGCCGACCAGCTCGCCGACCACTGCCTCGACTGTCTGGGGATCGTCCATCGCCGCTTCCATCTCCTGCAGGCTGTCTTCTTCTTCAATCCCTTCCAGCAGAACGACCGCGTGGGCCACCGCCAGATGGTCCTGATTGAGGCCTTCCGGTGTTTTTGCCTTGATGCCTACCGCCCCAGGAGCTATCCGCAGCAGCTCGGCTACACGCTGGCGCAGGTCGCCCGAGATCGGCCCGATTTTGGGTGCGGCCAAAATCAGAGTGGTATCGACGTTCACGATGCGATAGCCGGCAGTCTGCGCCTCTTCCATTGCCAGATTGAGGAAGATGGCCGAGTCGGCATCTTTCCAGCGCGAGTCGCCGGGTGGGAAGAAGCTGCCAATATCGCCTACCGCAAGCGCTCCCAGAAGCGCGTCCGTAATCGCGTGCAGCAGCACGTCGCCGTCGGAATGACCGAAGAGGCCTTGAGGATGGTCGATCGCGAGGCCGCCGAGCTTGAGGGGTACTCCCTTTTTGAACTCGTGCGAGTCCCATCCGTAGCCGATTCTCATACTCATCGTTCTGTCGTCTCTCCCTGGGGAAGCGCAGCTGTTTGTGCGCCTGGGCCTTTCATCTTCTGTGCCGCAAATAAAATTCCGCCAGCTCCAGGTCCGCGGGCTGGGTGATCTTCAGGTTTTCGGGCGATCCGGTCACCACGGCGACTTCCGCACCCGAGCGCTCCACCAGGCTCGCCTCGTCGGTTCCCACAAAGCCATCCGCCTCTGCCTCGGCAAAGGCCCGCTTCAATACCTGCCAGCGAAAGCCCTGCGGAGTCTGCGCCTGCACGACGTACTCCCGCGGGATGGTAGCGGTTATGATCGCCCCGTCGGCAGTACGCGCCACCTGCTTGATGGTGTCGACCGCGGGCAGGCCCACGATGGCGGCTCCATGCTTGCTGGCCGCGTCGATCGTGCGTTCGATGGTGGCCGGGTCAATCAGCGGCCGCACCGCGTCATGCACAAGAAGAATGTCATCCTCTTCCGCCTGGATGCTTTTGAGCGCATTGCTCACCGACTGCTGCCGGCTGTCGCCGCCCTCCACCACCTGCACCCGCGAGGACAGTTCGTGCTTCTCGATCAGAGCGGTCACCCTACCCATCTCCGCGCGGCGAACCGCAACATAGATCGCGGAGACCCGCGGAACCGCGGCGAAGGCGCGCAGGCTGTGTACCAGGATGGGCGTGCCCCCCAGGGAGAGGAACTGCTTCGGCGACCGAGGCGCAGCGGAGCCTGGAGCCATACGCGTGCCAATCCCCGCCGCCGGCAAGACAACAAAAACGCGCATAAACACTGGAGTATACAGCAACAGGAGCGAGCTCCACTCGCGGCGCTCCGGTGAAAAATGTTCGCGCCCACGGCCGTGCAGGCGCGGATGCGAGAACGGAAACCGCTCTAGCCTTCCATCGGCTCCACATAAAACATCTCATTGGTTCCGCGGAAGCCGTTGCTTTCATAGAGAGCGTGACCTGCTTCGGTCGAGTGCAAGGCGACCACGCGGATTTTGCGCCGCCGCGCCTCGGCCAGCGCCATTTCGATGAGGTGGCTGGCGAGCTTTTTTCTGCGGTGCTCCGGCTCGACGTAGACATTGAGCAAATATCCGCGCTTGTCTTGACGGGGGTCGAGAGGGTGAGGCGCCCAGTCCATAACCATTAGTCCCGCGCTGGCGACAGGCTGATCGCCCTCCATCGTCACCCAGCCCATGTACTTGTGATCGGCCAGCATCCGTTCCACCCAGGGCTCGAAGTGTTGGGACATCACGTCCAGCACTCCGTTCTCCTGCCGCCCCGCATCGATGAACATGCGGCGTCTATGTTGAGTGATGATTCCCGCGTCAGCGGGCGTGGCTCTTCGGGTTTGGTACATGGTCGAAGTATAGAGCAGATAGGCGCGAGGATTTCCGGCATCTCCGGCTCCATGCGTTCTAGCATGAGGGGCAGGATGCAAGCTCCATCTCTGCAAGCCGATCTCTTCCGCCCCGGCCAACGGGTCGCCGTTGCCGTCTCTGGCGGAGCCGATTCGGTTGCGCTGCTGCGCCGGCTGCTCGCGGAACAATCGGTACTGGGCATCGTCCTTTCCGTTGTCCACGTGCACCACGGCATCCGCGGCCAGGAGGCCGATGCGGACGCAGCCTTCGCAGAAGAGCTGGCCGGCGCCCATCGGCTGGATTTTCACCTGCGCCGTGTCGACGCTCCTCAGGCGGCGGAGAGCCGAGGCGAGACTCTGGAAGAAGCGGCGCGCAACCTCCGCTATGCCTGTTTCGAGGAGCTGCTTGCCGCCGGATGTGCCGATGCCGTAACCACCGCCCACACCCTCGACGATCAGGCCGAGACGGTCTTGTACAAACTCCTGCGTGGAGCATGGACCGAAGGGCTCAGCGGCATCCACCCGGTGCTGCCGGTCCCCGGAGGGTCCATCGTGCGTCCCTTCCTGCAGGCCGGCCGTGCCGGGATTGAGGCCTGGCTGCTGGATCTGGGCCAGTCGTGGCGGGAGGACGCAAGCAACAGCGACTTGACTTACACCAGGAACCGCGTACGCCATCAACTACTGCCGCTGCTGAAGGAATTCAATCCGGAGATTGCGCGCCAGCTCGCGCGCCTGGCGGCCATCTCCGCCGATGAGGAGCGGTACTGGCAGCGGGAGTTGGATCGGCTGCTGCCCTCCCTGCTGCTCCCCGGCAAGCCGGTTCGCGGAGGAGGCCGCTCCACCCCCACCGCAGCCGGGGAAGCGCCGGTTGCCATCGAGCTTGACCGGCTGCGGCAACTCCCAGCCGCCACGCGCCGCCGGGTATTGCGCGCCGCCGCGCGCCAGCTCGGCGTCCGCCTTGGCTTTGAGCACACAGAATCGCTGATGGCCCTTGCCTCCGCCGCGGCTGTGCCCCGCGGCAAAAAAGCCGGCTTGCCCGGCGGCCTGCTGGCGGAACGCACTCCGCGCGAGCTTCGTTTTAGCCGCCCGGCGTCCCCGCAGGCTCCGCTGCCCGGCCCCGAATACGCTTTTTCCATTCCCGGTGAGGTTTCGGCCCTGGAATTCGGCCTCCGGCTGCGCGCCGAACTGAGGGAGGCGGGCGACACCCGCCCGGCCGTCCTACGCAATTGGCGTCCTGGCGACCGGGTGTCCCTGCGGCATCGCCGCGGGGTGAAAAAGGTCACGGAAATTCTCGATCGCCTGGGCCTCAACGGCTCCGCACGCCAGTTTTGGCCAGTGGTTGAATCGGGCGGCAAAATCGTCTGGATGCGCGGCGTCGAGGCAGAGAGCGGCAGCGTCCTGTTCACCGCTTCCTCTCTACAGTGATGGCCAGGTCATAAATGCATCTAATCTGCGGTGATTGTCAGGCCATAAATGCATCTAAGGCCCTTTCAGGCAGCAAATTAGCCGGTTGCCGACCGGACATGGCCCTGACCCAGGCGGGGAGGTAACTTCTGAGACGATAGCGGACCGATGGGTGCCGGTTCCTCCCTCCCACGGCGTAGAATAAGCTCTACCCACGAGGGCTTTGAGAAAACTCGGGTTTCGACGCCACTTCCTGGTTCAACGGGAAGTCCCGCATCTGAAAAGGGATTTTGACGTCTAATACTTTGTAGGGTGAGAAAGTGTTCCCGGGCGAGGATGAATGCGGCTTGCTTGGCGAGCGGCGTTCACTCCCGGTTTCACCTCCGGCTGATTGCATTTCCGGAGGGCGCGGAAGCGAGGGTTTTTCGTGAATTCGACGGTCAAAACGATCATTTTCTGGGTCTTTATTCTGGCTTGCCTCGTTCTCCTCTGGCAGATCGTGCAGAAGAGCTCCGGCATGAAGAATGACAAGGAGATCTCCTTCTCCCAGTTCATGCAGGATGTGCAGGGCAACAGGGTCTCAGACGTGACCGTCGTGACCGATGAGGTTCACGGTCACTATTCCAACGACAAGCAGGCGTTCCACACCGTCATTCCGTCGAACTATCCCGACATGTACAAGACCCTGCAAGACAATCATGTCGGCATCACCATCAAGGACACGCAGGGCAACTCCTGGCTGCCGTATCTGATCAACTTTTCTCCCATCATCATCATCGTGGCGCTGTGGTTCGTGATGATACGGCAAATGCAGAGCGGGGGTAACAAGGCGCTTTCCTTCGGCAAGAGCCGCGCACGACTGCTCTCAATGCAGCAGAAGAAAATTACTTTTAAAGACGTCGCCGGGGTCGATGAGGCCAAAGCAGAGCTGCAGGAGATTATTGAATTTTTGCGCGAGGCGCAGAAATTCCAAAAACTGGGCGGCCGCATCCCCAAAGGGGTACTGCTGGTTGGCCCTCCAGGAACCGGCAAGACGCTTCTGGCGCGCGCAGTTGCCGGCGAGGCGAATGTGCCTTTCTTCTCCATCTCCGGCTCCGATTTCGTGGAGATGTTTGTAGGCGTGGGCGCCAGCCGTGTGCGCGACCTTTTCGAGCAGGGCAAGAAGAACGCTCCGTGCATCATCTTCATCGATGAGATTGACGCTGTTGGCCGGCATCGCGGCGCCGGATTGGGCGGCGGCCACGACGAGCGTGAGCAGACGCTGAATCAACTGCTGGTTGAAATGGACGGATTCGAGTCCAACGACGGTGTAATCCTGATCGCCGCCTCCAACCGTCCCGATGTCCTTGATCCTGCTCTGCTCCGTCCCGGCCGCTTCGACCGGCGCGTGGTGGTGGGCCGGCCGGATGTGCGGGGCCGCGAGGAAGTCTTGCGCGTTCACGCCAAGAAGGTTCCTTTGGCCGATGACGTCGATCTGCGCATTATCGCTCGCGGCACCCCGGGCTTTTCCGGGGCCGACCTGGCAAACATGGTCAATGAGGCCGCGTTGAGCGCCGCGCGCGCCAACCGCAAGGCTGTGCACCAGTATGATTTTGAGCTGGCCAAGGACAAGGTCATGATGGGCGCGGAGCGCAAGTCCATGTTGCTCTCCGAAGACGATAAGCGCGACACGGCGTACCACGAAGCCGGCCATGTGATGGTCGCCGCCAAGCGCGACCACGCTGACCCGCTGCACAAGGTGACCATCATTCCCCGTGGAATGGCGCTGGGCCTCACCATGCAGTTGCCGGAAGAGGACAAGTACACGGTCACCAAGGATTACCTGGAAACTCAGCTGGCAATCCTCATGGGTGGCCGCTGCGCTGAGGAGATCTTCATGGCGCGCATGACGACCGGCGCCGGCAACGATATCGAGCGCGCCACCGACCTGGCCCGTAAGATGGTCTGTGAGTATGGCATGAGCCGCCTTGGCCCGCTAGCCTTCGGCAAGAAGGAGGAGCAGATCTTCCTGGGACGCGAGATCGCCCAGCATCGCGATTTCTCCGAGGAAACTGCTCGCCAGATCGATGCCGAGGTCCGCAGCTTGGTAGATCAGGCCTACCGCTCCGCGTATGGCATCCTGGATGAGAACAAGGAGGTCATGGATCGGCTTGCCAGTGCCCTTCTGGAACGGGAAACCCTTGATGCCGAGGAGATCCGGCTGGTCATCGAGGGCAAGGATCTTCCCCCCATGACCACCTTCCGCGGTCCCAATGACCCGCCTAGCGGCGATGTGCAGCATGTCATCAAGCCGGACCCGGGCCGGGCGCCTGGTTTCGGAGGCGAAAGCCAGCCTTCCACGGCATAAGCCAAACCTGCGATGCGGCTTGGCGAGATCGAGGCATGAAATCGAGACGCCGATCGAAGCCGGCCGCTAGAGCAGAGCAGATACACAACAGGTGTACCCCGAAAGCAAATGCTCCATACGCGGCTTTTCCATTCAGAAAAGCCGCACTTCTCGAACCACGGTGGGGAATAGCATTCGTGAATCCGCTCTAGTTCAGTCCGCTTCCTCCATCCTCGAAATTTGATGGTCATTCCCGCAGTTTCAGCGGGTGAGAGAGATCGCTTCACGCGGTACAATCCAACTTTGTCCCCGCGTTTTTCTTATGCGATTTTGCATCTTCCTTCCGGCGATCGGCGCGTTGCTCTTCCTCTCCGGCTGCGGCTACCATCGGGTGGGGTCGGCGGCCAATCTGCCTTCCACCGTGCACACCATTGCCATCCCCGTCTTCCAGAACAAAACGCAGGCCTACCATACCGAGGTGGCGATGACCAATGCGGTCATCCGAGAGTTCAACGGTCGCACCAGCCTCTCAGTGGTGCCCGGCGGCCGCGCTGGCGAAGCCGACGCCACGCTGCGCGGGGTGATCGTCTCGGAATCCGTTCAGCCGCTGACCTATAAGACCCAGACCACGGGATCGGTGGCCGGCGCCAATTCGAGTTTTACCTCCAGCTTCCTGATTACTGTCAATGCCAGCGTGGTGGTCACTGACCGAGACGGCCGTGTGCTCTACAACCACACCAACTACGTCTTCCACGAGCAGTACGAGACGACCTCAGACCTGGTCAGCTTTGTGCAAGAGGATTCGCCGGCGGTGCGGCGGCTCTCCCGTGACTTTGCTCAAACTCTGGTGGGCGATATTCTGGAGTCCTTCTAGATGTCTTCCTCTGAGCAGCCGAAGTTGCGCAGCTTCTCCTCCTCTGACCGTTTTTTGGCCGAGGTGAGCGCGGCAAAGTCTTCCGGCGCGCCGCTCAAGCCGGGGTATGTATGGGTGGGAGACGAGACGTTTCTCTACGAACGCTGCCGTCTCGCCGTTCTGGCGGCGCTGGTCGATCCGGGGATGCGCGATTTTTCTCTCAGCGAAATCGATTTGGCCGAGACCAGCATTTTTGAAGCGCTGGACCGCGCCCAAACGCCCTCGCTGATGGCCCCTTTTCAGACCATCTTCATCCGCGGCGTCAAGACGCTGTACACGAGGGGAGCCAAGAAAGAGGAGTTTGCGGCAGTTGCCGGCTACTTCCGTTCGCCCAACCCGCAGGCCGTCCTGATCTTTGTCGCCGACCACCTTCGCATTCCGGCGGACCCTCGCCGCATTGACCTTCAAGACAAAGATCGTTACGAGCGCATACGCGAGACGCTAGGCGAGCACTGCGGAATGGTGGAGTTGGCGCGCGTGGACGCGGAGGACGCGGTTCGCTGGCTGGGCTGGGCCGCCTCAGAAAGCGGAGTGAACTTCGAAGCCGATGCCGCGCTGGAGCTGGCCGATGCGACGGGTGCGGACATGATGCTGCTCTCCGGCGAACTGGAAAAGCTGCTTCTCTATGCAGGAGAGCGCAAGCGCATCACTCTGGGCGACGTCGAGACCATGGTTCTGGCCGCCAAGCAGCGGTCGCTCTATGAACTGACCGGGGCGATCTCGGCCAAGGACAAGCCGCTCGCCCTCGCCCTTCTGCACGGATTGCTGAACGCCTCCGATGGCGGAGAGGATTCGGCGATCGGCCATCTGTACATGCTGGCGCGCACCTTTCGCCAGATGATCGTCATTCTGGAAAAGAACGTGCGCGACTCGCGCGCCATCTGGCAGGCGCTCTGGCAAGGCTTCCGCATGCCTCCCTTTGCCGCCGAAGAATTGATTCGCCAGGCACGGCGCTATAAATCCACTAGCGAGCTCCGGCGCGCGCTGCGCTTGATCGCACAAGCGGATCTCGAGTTGCGCTCTTCCCCGCCGGACAAGCGCCTGGTGCTGGAGCGGCTGGTCCTGGCGCTCGCCGGCGAACCGAGGCGCGCTCCCTCGACGGTGAGCCCGGAACAATATTCCATGATCGCTGAATGAAGCCGGCTCGGATGAAATGGGAAGGCGCGCATGACCGGTTCGGCGCTGAAGGAGGGTCGGCGGAGCCTGGACTGCCCTGGCCGGCTTCGGCAAGTACCCCGAAGCAAATGCACCATACGCGGGTTTTCCGTTAAGAAAAGCCGCACTTCTCGAACCATGGTGGGGCATAGGAATCGTGAATCCGCTCTAGGAGTTTGTTGAAAAACCAGCTCAGCTCCCGTCGAGCATCCAGGATGTGGGGACGAGGCCTGGAGCAGTACACATCATCTTGCGCCTCGCGTGTTGCTTCGGCGCGTTTTTCAACAAACTCCTAGGGTCCGCCGGATGAGAGGGCTTGGCGAACCACGTCAAAGAAATGAAGATGATATTGACCTTGTCGATTGCAGTGACTTGCTCCGTGCCCGGAGCCTTCAGCACGGCAAAGCGTTTGCCGTCAGGGTCGAGAGCGAAGAAATGATAGAAAATGTTCCCGGATTGGGCGAAATCTCCAGGCGACCACAGTTGGGGCCTGTCCGCGTGGAAGGAGCCCCCCGAAGCTGTGTAGGCGACCACCATGATCTTCCCGCCGGCGCCTCGGTAAAAAAGCTCCTTACCGTTGCTTGACCACTGAGGGAAGACGCCGCGGTCGTTGGAAATTTGCCACTTCCCGTCCGGGCCCGGGAACGGCTGGACATACACCTCCCACGCGCCGGATTCCCTGGACATGTATGCCAACCAGTTGCCATTGGGCGAGAAGGCAGGCATCGCTCCACCCTCCACAAAGAGCTTCGGCTTCCCCGGCTTCCAGCCGGAATTTTCGTTGCCTTCGAGCGGAAGCGTCATGATTTCGGGTGCGGCGGAGCTTTCGACTTGAGCGAAAGCGAGAACCTTGCCATCGGGCCGCCAGGAGCCGGCGGCCTGCACGTTTTTGCTTCCCGTGAGCCGTTGAGGTTTCGCAGAGCCATCGGCGCGCGTCCACCATAAGTCATGGACGCCGTTTTTCTCCCGGAAGGAGTAGACGATTCTTTGGTCGTCGGGAGTCCACACAGGGGAGGATGCGCCGTCGCCAAAGGTGAGCCGTGTGAGAGTGTCGCGCCCCCGGTCATAGACCCAGATGTCGCTGTTATCTCCGTTATAGATGGTCAGAGCCAAGCGCTTTCCGTCCGGGGAGAATGAGAGACTGCCGTAATCGCCGAGAGTCTCGCGCAGCGGCGTGAATTTGCCCTCGCGGTCCAGCCAATCGATCGATGTCAGCCGGCTCTGGCCATCGCCATCGCCCGTGAGATAAACGAAGGTTCCAGTATCGGAAAAGGAAAATTGTGCGCCTCCGGACCCCGAACTCGTGAAGATGCCTTCGACGACCGGCGCCGGCGGGCCGGTAACCCGCAGCCGCTTGAGATCGAAGGGCACGGCAAACAACGTGCCTCGGTGTACATACACCACTTGCCCGCTGGGAAGATAGCGGCCATAGAAACCGCCGTGTACGAGCGTTCTCCGTTCCCCCGAAGTGATCGAGTCAACGACGATATCGGCGTCCTCGTAACTGCTCGTATGGGTGTCCGAGGTAAACAGCACAGCCTCGTCTCCCGGCAGCAACTGCGGCCAGTGCTGTGTGACTTCGCCTGCTTGCCGGTCGAGGGTGGTCAGCGGGTGGGGCGTTCCCCCCGCCGCCGAGACCTCGGAGAGGGCTCCTGCAATCATTGGGAGGAAGGCGATCATGCCGTCTTCGCCCCAGCTCCCGCCCCGCCCCGCAGGAGCATCGCAGAGGGTAACTGCCGCGCCGCCTTGTACGGAGATCTTCTTCAGCTTGCCGTCGGCGAAGAAGCCGATCCACCGCCCGTCGGGCGAAAAGAATGGATAGATCGCGCCTTCGGTCCCGGCAAGCGGTGTGGCCCGTAACTGGTCGAGCGACCGAATGTAGATACGCCGGATGTGATCGGAGCCTGCGGCGAGCAAAGCCAGCCTCGCGCCATCGGGCGAGAGGATCGCCGCGGGCCCCGCACCAGTGAACAAACTCGCATCCGCGCCAATCTCGACGCTCAGGCGGACCGGTTGCACATCGCGCCGCGGCGCGCCATGGAAATAAGCGTCCGCGCCCAAGGCCGCTACGACAATCGCAAGTAGGCCGGCAATCGCCCACGGCAAGCCGCGGCGCCACCGCGGCGCGGCAGCCTGCGAAGCGCCCGCAGGCAATGGCTCTGGCGCGCCTGAGAGAGTTTCATCCAGCGAGATGCGCGCGTCGCCAATGTCGCGCAGCCGCTGCTTCGGGTCTTTCCGCAGGCAGCACTCCAGGAGAACGCGAACCCGCACCGGGGTCGCCGCCGGAAGCTGCGACCAATCCGGTTCCTTCGTCAACACTGCTGCGAGTGTGTCAGTGACGGTCTCGCCGCTGAACGCCGTCTTGCCGGTGAGCATCTCGTAGAGCACGCAGCCGAAGGCCCAGATGTCCGCCCGGCGGTCGACCGGTTTGCCCTTGGCCTGCTCCGGAGACATATACGCCGCCGTTCCCAGGATGACTCCGGCCTGCGTCGCCATCCGGCTGATGGTCGGCGAATTAGCCATGTCCATCGACGACGCGTCGCCTTCGATCGCTTTCGCCAAGCCGAAGTCCAGCACCTTGACCACGTCATCGCCGGTCACTTTTACGTTCGCCAGTTTCAGGTCGCGGTGAACGATGCCGTGCTCGTGCGCGTATTCCAGCGCCTCGGCGATCTGCCGGGCGATGCGCAATGCTTCGTCGATGGGCAGCGGCCCGGAGCGAATGCGCTCGGCCAGCGTCGGCCCCGCAACCAGCTCCATCACCAACGCGTGCGTACTGCCGGAATCCTCCAGACCATAAATCGAAGTGATGTTGGGGTGGTTCAGGAGGGCGAGAACCTTGGCCTCGCGCTCAAAGCGCGCCATCCGCTCGGCATCCCGCGCGAAGGCCGTGGGCAGCACCTTCAGCGCCACGTCCCGCCCCAGCTTGGTGTCGCGGCCCCGATAGACCTCGCCCATTCCGCCCGCGCCAATGCTGGAGAGAACTTCGTAGCAGCCGAGCCGTGTTCCCGCCGCAATCGTCACTTCTTCAATCCTTCCTGCCAGTTCAGAACCACGTTGAAGGGCGCCTGCCCGGTCTGTTGCGCCGGAGCTAAGAAGAGAAAGCGCTTGCCATCCACGGTGTAGTCCCCAAAAGTTCCCCCGCTGGCCTGGGGCGGAGCCTGGAAGAGAAGCTTGGCCGCCCCTGCCTGGAAGACCGGATTGGCGCTAACAGCGACGACCATCACCTTGTTGTCGGGAGTCAGGTAGTACAATTCTTTTCCATCTTTACTCCATTGCGGCCACTCTCCCCCGCCATAGGAGACTTGCCACTTGCCTCCGGTGTCTGCGCCGGTTGCTGCTTCCGTTGAGTCCGGCGAGAATCTACGCACGTAGATCTCATCGTGGCCGGATTCGTCCGACAAATAGGCCACCCACTGCCCATCGGGAGAAAAATGACCATCCCATTCGTTGGAGGCCGTCCGCAAGAAGAGGAATGGCTTCTTATCGCCTTCGAGCGGGAGCACCCATAAGTCACGCTTCGTTTTCGGGTCGATCGAGTAATACAGCAGGAAGCGCCCGCCGCGCGAAACGCTGGTGGCGAACTTGGTCTCGTCCGACTTGAGCAGAAGCTCCTCGCCGGTCGCGCCGTTGGCTGGCTTTTGGTAAAGATCGTAGTGGCCGTCGGGTTTGGACGCAAAAAGAATGCGCTTCCCATCGAGAGACCAGATAGGGTTCTCGGCATCGGCGGACCCGAAGGTAAACCGCGTGCTCGTGCCCTCGGAAAGATCGACCAGCCAGAGAGACCGCTTGTTGTCCTGATGATTGACGAGGCCGACAGCGGCTTGTGTGCCGTCCGGGGAAAGGGCCGGCATGCGGTAATCCCCTGGCTCTCTTACGGATCCCAAAACCTTACCCTGCCGGTCGAACCAGGTGAGCTGAAGGTCTCCGCCGCCGCCTGTCCGGTAGACCAGGACGCCGTTCTTTGAAGCCGAGAAGAAGCCAAAATCAGCGTAGGCGGCAACCGGCTCGGCGACCGTGACCGGCTCGCCCGCGAGCGCGAGCCGGCGTGTATTGAAGGGCTGCGCCATCAGCGTTCCATCGCGCAAAAAGAGCAACCGACCCATGCCGGAACCCGAACCCGAGCCGGAGCCGGAGGACGGCGCGTAGACCACTCCATAGTCCGTCGCGAGCAACTGCTTCGTATCCTGCTGGTCGGGCTTGGCGTCAAGCGAGCCGATATAAATGTCGCTGGTTCCAGCCTTGCTTGAGCTGCGCTTGTAGAAGAAATGCCGGCCGTCGGGCAGGAAGACGGGCAGGACATCGTGGCTTGAGCGATCGGGCGCGGTAAGCCGCGTAACGGGACCGCCGTTGGCGGAGACCCGCAGGATGCCCTTGGACGATGCAAAGAGGATGACGCCGTCGCCGCTCCAGGAACCGCCGACCGCCAAACCGGAAAGATCGCAAATGGTTTGTGGGGGGTCGCCGGAGAGATCGATCTTCTCGAGTTTGCCGCCGGCGTCAAAGGCGATGTACCGGCTATCGGGTGACCAGAAGAATGGAGTTCCCGTATGCGGATCCGAGCCGGGGAGGGGGCGCGCCGTGGGCGAATCCAGGGAGCGCACCCACAGGCGCTGCACGCCATCCGAGCCGGCGGCATAAAACGCCAATTGACGGCCGTCGGGCGAGAGCGCGAAGGAGCCGTCGGGCGACAGAGATGCATTCTTGGGCAGCGGCATTTCCAGGCTCACGGCGGTGGCGATGGGCTTCTGGCGGGAATGGAGGAAAGCCAGCGCGGCTGCTAGGGCAGCGGCTACCACCACGGCCAAGCCAAAGAGCGCCCAGGGAAGCGCCCGGCGCCACCGCGGTGCGACAGCCTGCGAAGCGTCCTGAGGTACAGGCTCTGGCGCACCCGAGAGAGTTTCATCCAGCGAGATGCGCGCGTCGCCGATATCGCGCAGCCGCTGCTTCGGGTCTTTCCGCAGGCAGTGCTCTAGGAGAACGCGAACGCGCACTGGGGTCGCCGCGGGCAGCCGCGACCAATCAGGCTCGCCGCGAATCACCGCCGCCAGCGTCTCCGTTACGTCCTCGCCGCGAAACGCCATCTCCCCGGTCAGCATCTCGTAGAACACGCAGCCGAAGGCCCAGATGTCGGCCCGGCGATCAACTGGCTTCCCCTTGGCCTGCTCCGGAGACATATACGCGGCCGTCCCCAGGATGACGCCAGCCTGCGTCGCCATCCGGCTGATGGTCGGAGAATTGGCCATGTCCATCGACGACGCGTCGCCTTCGATCGCTTTCGCCAAGCCGAAGTCGAGCACCTTGACCATGTCATCGCTCGTGACCTTCGCGTTGGCCGGCTTCAGGTCGCGGTGGACGATGCCGCGCTCGTGCGCGTATTCGAGCGCCTCCGCAATCTGCTTTGCGATGCGCAATGCTTCGTCGATGGGCAGCGGCCCGGAGCGGATGCGCTCGGCCAGCGTCGGCCCCGCAACCAGCTCCATCACCAACGCCTGCGTGCCGCCGGAATCCTCCAGACCATAGATCGAAGCGATGTTGGGATGATTCAGGAGGGCGAGAACCTTGGCTTCGCGCTCAAAGCGCGCCATCCGCTCCGCATCGCGCGCGAAGGCTGTAGGCAGCACTTTCAGCGCGACGCGCCGGCCCAGGTTCAGGTCCTCCGCCTCATACACCACGCCCATTCCACCCGCGCCCAGCATGCCCAGGATGCGGTAGTGAGAAACGGTGCGGCCAACGAGAGGATCGGATACCGGCACAGGGCCTGATGGTAGTCTGCGTCCGCGGGCCGGTCAACGGGCAGGCGCTCGGCGCGTAGATTGTTGCGGAAGTCCGGCGGCTTAACCGAAGGACGGGACAGCAACAGATTCCCTGGCGGGAACGACAGAGAAGAAACGCAAGACAGAAGCGGATTCCCAGCGCTTGGCGCGCGGCTGCCTACTGCAGCTTCGCGTACTCCGCCTTGGCCTGCTTCAGGATGGGGATATCGGGATCGGCATCTTTCCAGAGCGCGAAGAAGTCCTGATAGGCAACGCGCGCTTTGGACGTGTCGCCTTCGGCGGCATAGGCGCGGCCCAGGCCGAGATGCGCCAGCGCGCCTATCGGCATGCTGAGAGGGTTGCCTCCGTCAATGCCGGGGTGGTCGAGGATCTTCTGGAATTCCGCCGCGGCGGCCGCACCGTTGCGCGCCGCGAGATACGCCTGCCCGCGAAGATAGGCCGTCGATGGCCCGAAGCCAAGGCTGTCGCCGGCGCCAAGGGCTGCGATCGCCTCCTGCGCCTTGCCTTGCTGCAGCGCGAGCGCGGCTCGAATCGCAGGGAGGCTGACGCCCTGAAGGACCGTGTCGTCGGGGAAATCGCGATTCAGATCGTCTGCCAGCTTCTGCGCTTCCGCCCCTGAGCCGGCAAGCGCCAGCGCCAGCGCAGCGGTTGCCTGAACGTTTGAACCGGCTGGCGTCTGCAACGTCTGCGCGGCCATGCTCTTCGCCTCCCCAGTATTTCCGAAGAGGACTTCCCACACCGCCTCATCTGCCTGGTACCCTGCCGCCGTCTCTTGCAGTTTCGCCCGGTTGGCGGAGGCGATCGCGCGCTGAACCAGTTGCCGCGCATCGGCGAGCCGCCCCGCATAAGCCGCCGTTGCAGCCTCCACGAACAGCATCCCATTTTCGCGACCCGGGACGCCCATGGCGGCCGCGGCTTGCTGCGCCATTCCCGAGGGGTCGTTCTCAAGAAAGTCGATCGTGTACAGGATTCCATGGAAGGCAGGATTCGACTCGCCGCCCGGGGCGCGCCCGATGGTAGCCTTCGCTTCGTCCAACCGATTCAAGTCAATGTAGG
>Ga0207933_1000833_pt1 | contig 26906 bp, 20 predicted proteins | sample NGESurdeep092012_4_FD_184488 | JGI IMG/M metagenome (GOLD analysis project Ga0207933, IMG submission 184488) | Arctic peat soil microbial communities from Barrow, Alaska - NGEE Surface sample F53-3 deep-092012 (SPAdes) | ecosystem: Environmental > Terrestrial > Soil > Wetlands > Peat ... | reverse complement strand
CAGGCGAGACGATGCCGTAGGCCCCCAACGGAGGCCACCCATGGAAGAAGTACACCTCACCGAACGCAAGAGACCCAACGTTACCGAGCGCAAGCCTCCGGGACGCGCCACGATCCCCACCGAAGAGAGATTGTTTGTCGGTCGCTCCGAGGCCGCGCAGATGCTCTCCATCAGTTGCAGGGCTCTGGACTACCTCATCGGCAAGAAGCAACTCAACACGCGCCGCATCGGTTCTCGCGTCCTGATCCCGATGGCCGACCTCCGGCACTTTTGCCGCAGTGACCATCCGGCGCGCCTGGTCGGGTGAGCCTCCAAACGCACCTTTGGAACAAAAAGAGATACGCCCTGCAAGTTTATTTGCAGGGCGTATCTCTTTCGTATCTCACCTGATTTTCAGCCTCTCGGGTGTCCCCGCCGGAAGGCTTGTAACTTATTCATTTTGAAGGAGATATTTGGTAGCGTTACCGGGGCTCGAACCCGGACTCTTCGCCTTGAGAGGGCGACGTGTTAACCAGTTACACCATAACGCCACGGCACGGAAGAGGTTTCCGTTGCGACTTTGAAAAGTATAGCAAACATCAGGCCGAACGATTCCCTACAGCCCGAGCTTCTTGACCTCGTCGTTGTAGTACTTGCGGTACAGGATGTCCCACTCCTGCGAGCCTTCCAGGATGATCTTGCGCTGCGACGCGATCTTCTGCCGCGCCGCCATGTCCAGCTTCGTTTCCGCCAGCAGCAGCGCCTCCAGCGCCTTGCGCGCCTCCTGCCGGATCGTGTTGCGGTCCTCCAGAAACTCCACTTCGTCGATCTCGGCGAGCGTGTCGGCGACCGTGTGGGCGAGCTTGTTCAACTTGTCGCGGCTGACCCTCATAGCACCGCCTTGTACTTGCGGGCAAGCTCCAGCTTCACCTTCTTGAACATCTCCGGATAGCTCGCGCCGGTCTTCAGCATGTCGTCCTGGAAAGCCTCCAGGATCACGCGGACCTCGTCGTTGATGCGGTCTTCAAGAGACAGCTCTTCGATCATCCCGGCCGTCACGCGCTCGTTGACGACCTCATATTTGTCCGTCTTGATCATCTTCGTGGCGACGAGTTGTTTCACCGTCTGGCGCGCGAGATAGCCTACATAGTCTTTGGAGAAAATCATGTCCGCTTACGAGTGTAACGCATCGCGGCAGCCCCGTTTGCCGCTCCCCAAGAATCGCCGCCGCGCGTCCGTATGCGGGCGCCCGTTTTCTGCGAGAATGGGAGAATGCCTCTCGACGACTTAACTCCATTGAAGGACGACATGGTCGCCTTCATCTCCGGCCACGGATTGCGGCGCATGAACGCCTACGTCACCGAAGACGTCCCCACAGTGATTTTCGAAGACGACGATGCCGATGGCTGGAAAGACTTCGTCGAGCACGCCAAAGCCTCGGGGGCCGCGTTCATCACCATGAGCGAAGTCGTCCTCGAGCCCGAGGATGTCGCCACGCTCATCGGCCAGGTGCGCGACGAAGACTTCCCCGAGCACGACGCCGTGGCCCTCGACGAGGCCCAGGACCTGCTCAAGCACACCGGCAAAACCGGCTATGTACAGCTCGGGTTCGCCCACCAGGGCGTGATGTTCCTCTATGAAGCCGCGACCGAGTGGTACGACCAGTTTCAGGACCTCATGGAAGCCGTCGCCGGCTTCGACCTCTTCGACGACGACGGCGAAGGAGACTCTAGCTCTCCGTGGACGTAGCGGCCAACGCACGTTGGGTTGCGCCCGTACAGGACGAAGCCGCAACGCGCGCCCTCGCAGCCGCCCTCGAAATCCCGCAGGCCATCGCGCATCTGCTGGTCTGCCGCGGCTTTTCGCAGCCCGAAGCCGCGCGCGCGTACCTCAACCCCGCGCTCGAACAACTGCACGATCCCTACCTCATGCTCGGCATGGACCGCGCCGTGGCCCGCATTCGCGCTTCTCTGCAAGCCTCCGAACCCATCCTGATCTATGGCGACTACGACGTGGACGGCACCGTCGCCACCGTCCTGCTGAAGACCGCGATGGACCGCGTCGCCGCTATGCTCGGCGTCCCGGCAGAAGTCCGATACCACATCCCGCACCGCATTCGCGAAGGCTACGGGATGACCGAATCGCGCCTCGAAGCCGCCGCGGCCGAGGGCGTCAAGCTGGTTGTCAGTGTGGACACCGGCATACGGGCCTTCGCCGCCGCCCGCGAAGCCGAGCGCCTCTCGCTCGACCTCATCGTCACCGACCATCATCTCCCTGACGAGGCGGAGGGGGTCCCGAGCGCCCTCGCCGTCCTCAACCCCAACCAGTCCGGCTGCCCCTACCCTTACAAGGAACTCTGCGGCGCCGCCGTCGCCTTCAAACTCGCGCAGGCGCTGCTCGAAAGCGCCGCGCCCACCCCCGGCGACTTCGACCGCCTCCGCGAGAAGACGCTGCCCTCCTTCCTGAAGCTGCTCGCCATCGCAACCATCGCCGACGCGGTTCCGCTCACCGGCGAAAACCGCGTCATCGCCGCGCTCGGCCTCATCGAGCTGCGAAAACCATCGCAATCCGGCCTCCGCGCGCTCATGGAACTTGCCCAGATCGACACGTCCATTCCCATCTCCGCCACCGACATCGGCTTCCGCCTCGCTCCGCGCATCAACGCCGCCGGCCGCATGGACATCGCCTCCGATGTCGTCGAGATGTTCCTCACGCGCGACCCCGCCGCCGCCCGCCGCCTCGCCGAAAAACTCCACGCCCTCAACGACGACCGCCGGGCCGTCGAAGCCGAAGCTCTCCGCGACATCGAAGCTCGCATCGAAACCATGCGAGAACACCCCGACGGTCTCGCCGCCTGCCTCGTCCTCGACGACGCGGCATGGCACCGCGGCGTCATCGGCATCCTCGCCTCCCGCGTCGTCGACCGCACAGGACGGCCAGCTCTGGTCCTCGCGCATGAAGACGGCCAGGCATACGGCTCGGGGCGCTCCATCGCCGGTTTCCACCTGCTTGATGCGATCACCGCAGCCGACACATCACAACCCGAAAAGCTCCTCACCCGTTTCGGCGGCCACGCCCACGCCGTCGGCTTCTCGCTGCCTTCAGCGCGTGTCGAAGAACTCCGCTCCCGCATGGCGCACCAGGCCGAGCGTCTTCTCGCCGGAGACCTCGTCGTCCCCGACATGGAGTGCGACGCCGAGCTCCGCCTCGCCGACCTGACGCCCGATTTCCTCGCATGGCTTGAACGTCTCGGTCCCTTCGGAATCGGCAATCGGGAGCCGCTGTTCCTTTCCCACCGCCTCCGCCTCACCGCGCCGCTGAAGGTCGTCAAAGACCGCCACCTCCGCGTCGCCGTCGAAGACGCCGACAGCGCCGCAAAGTTCGGCGGCATGGCCTGGAGCCGCCGCACCAACTGGGCTGAATCCGCGCAGACCTGGGGCCTTATTCCCGGCGCCTTCGTCGACCTCACCTACCGTCTGCACAAGAACCGTCACCCCGACTTCGGCGGCTGGGAGCTCGAAATCCTCGCCCTCCGCCCCACAGGATCCCGTCCTGGCGGGCAGTAAGTCCCATTGGAAGGAAGCAAAATCTTTAACGCAAAGAACGCAAAGGAAGCCAGGTTTCGCAAAGGGTTCCGTGGCGAAACTTGGCGCATTTCTTCGTGAACTTTGCGTTAAGGTACTCCTACCCGCGGCACGACTGCCCACCACAGCCGCAGTTTGAAATCCGCCGCACGACCGCTTCAAGCAGCCGCGCCCAACCGCTTCAAAATCTTCCTCGCCCGCCGAAACCAGGGCCTCTCCCGCCGCCGCTGAAACCCCGGAATCGTCGGCTTCTTATCCAGCACCTTCTGCGCCCATCCCCGCGCCTCGTCCGTACGACCCTCGGACTCCAGCAACTCAGCAAAATTCAAGTACGTTTCGGACACGGTCGACCGGTCCGTCGCCTCCCGAAACACCGCCTCAGCCTTTTCCTTAGCCCCAGTCTTCGCATAAGCCTGCGCCAGCAGCCCAATGGCGCGGTTGAAGTCGTACCGCGGCTCTTCCTTCACCACTCGTTCCAGATCGGGCAGCGCGGCCGCGGCATCGCCCAGCAACAGCGCGCAAACACCGCGCCGGTAAAAGCTGTCCGTCGTGTCCGCCCGGGCGGCGATGGCCTTATCGAACGCGCCGCGGGCCTGCGCCAGCTTGCCGTCGTCCATATACAGGTCGCCGAGTTCCTCGTAATTTCCCGCCGACGGATTGTCTCGAATCGCAATTTCCAACGCGCCAATGCGCTTGCGTCGCGGAAAGACCTTGAACGACTCGCCAACCAATCCTGCATCGGGAACCGCCTCGACCAGGAGGTACACCAGCGCCCCGACCGGCCCCAGAAAAAGGATCACAAAGATCCAATACGTGTCGGGCCGGCGGCGGATGAAATGCACGATCGCCAATCCCTGGAGGATCAAACCCCATGGGTACAACATGTGGCCGAAGTATCCCATGAGTGCTTTGTCCTCGCGCAGATTATAGAGCTTGCCCGAAGTTCATCCGGCCGTCATCTTCGCCGGAATCCGGGCTGATGCAAAATCTTTGGTTCGCGGGGATGCCCTCGCACGTCTTATATACTGGCGCTTCGCTATGGCAGAAAAATCGGCAAGTTCATCTCGCGGTTGGATCATTACTCTGGTCGTGGCCGCGGTGGTCATCGTCCTGATCGTCGTCGCCAAATCCGCCCTCAAAGAAAAGGTGGAAGTGCGCGTTGCGAAGGCCGCGCGCACCGACCTCGTCAGCACCGAGTCCACCAACGGCCAGGTCAAGGCGATCCAGGACTACCAAGCCCACGTCACCGCTCCCGGCGTCGTCAAGAAGGTGTATGTCGCAGTGGGAGAGCACGTCCAGCGCGGCGCCGAGCTGATGCGGATGGACGACACCGACGCTGCCAGCCGCCTCGCCACCGCCCAGGCAGCGCTCGATGCGGCCATCGCGAATCTCCAGAACATGAGGGCCGGGGGCACCAACGACGAGATGCTCGGCCAGAAGGCCGATCTTGCCGCCGCCCAGTCGCAGCAGAAGCAGGCAGCGGCGGCCCTCTCCACCATCCAGGCGCTGCAGGCCACGGGTTCCGCCTCCGCCAACGAAGTCGCGGTGGCGCAGCAGCACGTCACCGATGCAAACACCAAGGTCGCGCAACTGCAAGCGCACATCCACAACCGCTACAGCACAGGCGACATCTCCGTCCAGCAGGCCCAGGTCGAGCAGGCCCGCGCAGCCGTTATGGCCGCCAAAGCCGCCTATGGCAGCGTCGATTTCCGCGCTCCCTTCGCCGGCACGGTCTATTCGGTCCCGGTCTCCGATTTCGACTTCGTCCAGCCCTCGGACGCTCTGCTGAACCTCGCCGACCTCAACCATCTCCAGGTCACCGCGTACTTCGATGAACCTGAAATCGGCAAACTCCGCGCGGGCCAGCCGGTAAGGATCGTATGGGAAGCCAAGCCCGACGCGCTGTGGCACGGCCACGTCCTGCGCGCGCCCACTACCATCATCACGTACAACAACACGCGCCACGTCGGGGAATGCATCATCAGCGTCGACGACGCCCACGGAGACCTGCTGCCCAACACGACCGTCACCGTTATGGTGACAGTGTCGGAGCTGCACAACGTCCTCACTCTTCCGCGTGAAGCCCTCCGCCCCCAGGGCATGAAGAACTTTGTCTACCGCGTCGTCGACGGCCATCTGCACCAGACGCCGGTCGAAGTCGGGGCCTCCAATAACACCCGCATTCAGATCACCGCCGGCCTCAGCGAAGGCGACGCAGTGGCGCTTAGCTCGCCCACCAACGCCGAGTTCCAGGAAGGTCTCCAGGTAAAGGCACTGCCGCAATGATGCGAGCGTTTCAACGCGGGCCCCGGAGCAGGTGGATGGTAATTCCTTTCCGCGCCCGCTCGCAGGGCATTTCGGGCACAGTACGGGGCTACAAGAGACGACGGATGAGGATTTTCAAATCGCAATGGCTGTCGATACTGCTGGGAATACTTGCCCTGGCGTCGCCGTATGCTTCGGCGCAGATATCGCTCTCCACGGCCGTCGATCTCACCCTGCGCAACAGCCTTAAAGTGAAAATAGCCCAAGCCGATCTCGACAAGGCCCGAGCGGCCCTTGCCGAGGCCCACGACGTTTACGTCCCCGCGATCACCAGCAGTGGAGGCATCGGCGAGTCTGCGGGTGTACCCCTGAGTTTGCCTGTCATCTTCAATATCACCGCGCAGTCGCTCGCTTTCAATTTCTCCCAGCCCGACTACGTTCGCGCCGCCCGCGCCGGCATGGCAGCCGCCAACCTTGCCCTAAACGAGGCACGCAGCGAAGCCGCGGAGGATGTGGCGCGGACGTATGTCACGCTGGACAGCGCTCTGCAACGGAGGGACGCGCTGACCCAGGCCAATGGCTTTGCGACGCAACTCGTCAAGATCGCACAGGACCGCTTTGACGCCGGCGTCGACCCCAAAATTGAGGTCCTGCGTTCTCGTCGCACCGCTGTGCAGATGCGTTTACAGAAGAAGCTTGTGGAAGATGAAATTTCCTCCCTGTCCGATCGCCTCACACGCCTCACCGGCGTGCGCAGCCCGGAGTTCGCTACGGTACATAGCTCAATTCCAGCTTTTTCCGCAGCCGACATCGCAAACCAACACGGCCCGGACAGCGACGGCATTAAGGCAGCATTTGCGGATGCGACGGCAAAATCCTATGTCGCCCACGGCGACGCACGCTATCGTTGGCTGCCGCAGCTCGCATTTTCTGCTGGATACAGCCGCATCAGTACAGTCGGAACAAATTACGCCCTCTACTACCCGGGGTTCGACCCTGAAAGGCACCCCGATATCAGCTACAATTCGCTCGACATCGGCTTCCAGATTTGGATTCCGCTCCTTGACCTCGTCCACCAGGCCAAGGCGCGAGGTTCCGCGGCAGAAGCAGCCCGTGCTCGCTTCGAAGCGCAAGACCACAAGATGGAGTTCTACGAAGGCCGATTGAAGCTCAAGAACGCCGCCAGCGAGCTTGCCGATCGCGCCGAGCTGGCCTCCCTCGACCGCGACCTCGCCCAGGACCAGCTCGACACCATCGAACTACAACTGCAGGCCAACGCGGGAACCACGGAGAACCCGCAAATGACCCCCAAGGATGAGCAAAATGCCCGCTTGCAGGAGCGGCAACGCTACGTCGACTTCCTTGACGCCGATCTGCAACTGCGCCAGACCGAGATCAGCCTCATGCGCCAGAACGGTGAACTGGGCCAATGGCTGCACGCGGCCATCACGCAGCCTGCCGCTCCGGCCAGCCTACCGGCCGCTCCCACGGGGCAATCTTTACCCATCTCACATCCGCAGTAATTCCAACGTTCCCGCCGTGGTGCGCTACAGCTCTCCCCTGCACCAATCCGTGTGCAGCACAGCTTACTGGATGGTAAACTTATGAACAGAATGACCCCTCTCAAGACGCTGCTCCTGAATCCGCCCTCCTTTGAAAATTTCGACGGTGGCGCCAGCTCGCGCTGGCCCGCTGTCCGCGAAATCGAGTCGTACTGGTACCCCGTCTGGCTCGCCTATCCCGCCGGCATGTTGGAAGGCTCGAAACTCCTCGACGCCCCGCCGCACCACGTCACCGCGGACCAGACCATCGAAATCGCGAAGTCCTACGAGTTCCTCGTCCTCTTCACCTCGACCGTCGGCTGGCACGGCGACCACGCCCTCGCCGAGGCCATCAAGCGCGCCAACCCCACGATGAAGATCTGCTTTGTCGGCCCCCCGGTCACCACCGACCCCGACAGGGCGCTCAACGAGTGCCCGACGATTGATTTTGTTTGCCGCCGCGAGTTCGACTTCTCGGTCGTCGAGTTTGCCAACGGCAAGCCGCTCAACGAGATCCTCGGCATCTCTTACAAAGACGCCGACGGCGTCATCCAGCACAACCCCGACCGCCCCCAGGTCGAAGATCTCGACGCCATGCCGTGGGCCACAAAAATCTACAAGCGCGACATGGACGTCACCCGCTACAACGTCCCATTCCTGCTGCATCCCTACGTCTCGCTCTACTCCACCCGCGGCTGTCCGGCGCAATGCACCTTCTGCCTCTGGCCGCAGACGCTCTCGGGCCACGCCTGGCGCAAGCGGTCTACAGATGATGTGGCAGCCGAAATGAAGTGGGCCAAGGAAAACTTCCCCCACGTCAAAGAGTTCTTCTTCGACGACGACACCTTCAACATCCAGCAGAACCGCACCATCGAGCTCTGCGAAAAACTCAAGCCGCTCGGCCTCACCTGGTCCTGCACCAGCCGCGTGACGACCAGCCGGGACACGTTGAAAGCAATGAAAGACGCCGGCTGCCGCCTGCTCATCGTGGGCTTCGAGTCCGGCGACCCGCAGATCCTCAAGAACATCAAAAAGGGCGCCACCGTAGAGCGCGCCCGCGACTTCGTCAAGGACTGCCACGACCTCGGCCTCATCATCCACGCCGACTTCATCCTCGGCCTCCCCGGCGAAACCCGGGAGTCGATCCGCAACACCATCGACTTCGCGAAATCGCTCGACTGCGAAACCATCCAGGTCTCCATCGCGCACGCCTACCCCGGCACGGAGTTCTACGACTTCGCCGCCAAAAACGGCTTCATCACCAACCAGAAAATGGAAGACGACGCCGGCCACCAGATGGCCCACATCGAGTACCCCGGCTTGCCCGTAGAGTACGTCATGGAGATGGTCCACAAGTTCTACGACGAATACTACTTCCGCCCCAAGGCCGCGGCCCGCGTAGTCTGGAAGGCCATCGTCAACCGCGACGTCCCGCGCCTCTACGTCGAAGCCAAGTCCTTCATGAAGCTCCGCGCCCAGCGCAACAAGGCCTCGCGCAAAATGAAGGAAGAGAACGCGCTGAAGGCCCAGGAATCGGTTAGCATGAACGCATAGGCGAGCCGATGTCCACTGAGACTCTGACAACAGCAACACCCAAACGGTTCCGCTTGTACTTTCAGTGGAGCCGTTTGTCTATTGCGCTCCTATATTTTGCTGTTGGCGCGCTGTACGGCGTCTTTAGTCATTCCCACTACCGCGGGCTCGTGATACTTTGCTATACCGCCGCTGGGATTGTATGGCTCACGAACGCAATCGGCGTCTGGTGGGAGTTTCGAATAGATGGTATCTTCGAGCGCCGCCAGTGGAGGACCCGCATGGTCCCGTATGACGCCATCACCGTTGTCGGCCACTGGGAAGACGTACCGGATGCCATCGACATTCGCTTCGAGTCGCCGGACCCGAAGATCTTTCCCCAAGGCAGTATGCCCGTCCTCGTCTCCGACCGCACCGGCTTCCTCGACACACTCCGCAACCTCGCCCCCCACGCAGACTTTCGCCTGTAGACATCGAACTCCACAGCACGCAAAAGTCTGAACGCCAAATGGCGCGCTCCCCGCAAGATAAAGGAAAAGAACGCCCTGAACGCCCAGGAATCGGTTGGCATGAACGCGCAGGCAGGCCCCATGTCCACCGCGACTCTGACAACATGGACGCCCAAACGGTTACCCGCTCTCCTCTGGCCTTCTCAGGCTACTGAACAGTGAGGTTCAGCGTCACCGTCTGCTCGATCTGGGTTCCGCTGGTGGACGTCGCTGTCACCTGATACTGATAACCTCCCGCCGGGGTGTACAGGAGCCCGTGGTTGCCGCCGCAGCCCATTGTGCCGGCGGTCGCAAGCACACCGAAAAGCAGCAGCAGCAAGAACATCCGGCGCATCCTTCGGGCTCGCGGCACCAGCAGCAGAGGCAAGCCGAGCAAGGCCAGAAACACCGTCTTTCCTTGAAAGTCGAGGCTGGCCTTGGTGATGGTGTTGATCGTCACAGTCGAGTTCTGCGGATTGCCGTTGAGGTTTACGGTCGAGGGATCGAGCGAGCAGGAGGCATACGTTCCGGGCGTGACGGGAGCACACGTCAACGCAACCGGACCGGTAAACCCGTTGATGGGAGTGACGACCAGCGCATAGGTCGCGGGCGAGCCGGGCTGCACGGTCGCCGACGCCGACGAACTGCCGTCGACGGTCAGCGTGAAGCTTCCCGCGCCCGCCCCGCTGCCATTGAGCGGGATGACCGCCGGCGATTGAGGATCGGAGCTTACTACCGTCAGGGTTGCGCTGCGCGGGCCCACGGCCGACGGCGTAAACGTCACCGTCATGGTGCATCCTTGACCGGGGTCGAGCGTCGGAGTCGAGCATTGCACCGCGATGACAAAATCGGCGACATTGGCTCCTGATATCTGTCCGACGATGCCGGTTACGTTCGCCGATCCGGTGTTGAGCAGCGTCAACGACAGGTTGGCCGAGGAGCCGACGGCGACCGTCTCGAAAGCCAGCGCTCCGGGTGTGATCTGCAGCTTCGCGGCCACGGCGATTCCGGTGAGAGCAACGGTGAGCGGAAGCGTAGCCGCATCGCTCGACAGGCTCAGCGTTCCGGTGCGGGTTCCGACTGCGGCTGGCGCGAACGTGACTTGCAGGACGCACGATGCGCCTGCCGCAAGCTGCGATCCGGTAGCGGGACAGGTCCCACTTGCCGCCGTGTAGTCGCCGCTTGCCGACAGTCCGGTGAAGGTCACTGGAACGCTGGAAGCGTTGGTCACGGTGACGCCGAGGGAGCTGGCGCTGCCGACGTTCAGCGTGCCGAAATCCAGTGCCGTTGGGCTGAACGTGAGCGGCGCCGCGTTGGTTGTCCCGAACAGCGACACGAAGTCGAGCGCAGTGCTGGCATCGGTGGCGATCTCGAGCGTCCCCATGCGGATCGATGCGGTCGAAGCGTTGCTCGGACGGAAGGAGACTGCATAGCTGCAACTGTCGCCGGGGAGCAGCGTGGCGCAGTTGTCGGTCTGGACGAAGTCGCTCGAAGCCATCGAATTGAGCACATGCACGGTGGTGTTGCCGTTGTTCGTGAGCGTGACCGTCTGTGCGGCGGAGGCGCTTCCGACAGGCGTGTTGGCGAAGGTCAACGCTCCTTGCGAGAGGCTGAACGCAGCGAGCAGAGCGCCGTTGCTGGAAGCGCCCGCAGTCGCAGGGGAGACGGAGCCGGTAAGGTCGATTGTGTCGGGGCTTGAGGCGGCATCGCTCTCGATCATCAGCGTTCCCGCGTCGTCGCGCGGCAGCGTTGTTGTCCCTCCGCTTGCGACCTGGTCGACCGGAGAGTAGGTCAGCGTAACCGTGCAGCTCTGCGACGCGACCAGCGTTGCGCCGCAGTTTGTCATCGAGAAGAATGGAGGCTCCGCGGTGATGCGCCGCACGGTCAGCGGGCCGGAGCCGGTGTTGGTGAGGGTCAGGGTTTGTTGCGTGCTCTGGCCGGAGTTCGGCTGGCCGAAGTTCAGCGCGGCATTGGGGATGAGATTGCCTGTGATCGCGAGCACTCCGGCAGAGCTGCCGAAGCCCTGCACGTAGCCGAGCGCCTGGAGCGGTGCGGAACCGTCTGCTGGAGTTCCCTGCGCGAATATGGTTCCGGTTGCCGCGCCCGCGGTTACGGGAAGATAAATCACGGAGAAACTACAGCTTCCGAACGGTACGAGTGCGGTGCAGGCTGACGGAGTCGCCAGTGGAAACTGCCGCGGCAACGTCAGCGCTACTGCGACGGCCTTCGAGGTGAGGTTGTTGATGGTGAAGAGCCGCGTGACGCCGAGCGCGCCGACGCCGGTTGTGCCGAAGTTCACTACGCCGGGCACAATCTGGAGGCCCGCGTCTTCCGCCGTGTACAGGCCGGAGAGCGCGGCTGTGTCGTTCACGGTCGTGGTCTGTCCGTTCACGGTTGCGGTTACGGCAATCGAGAGCGTTGCCGATACCGGAGCGAATCCGGGACGGAAGGTTACCGCAACCGTACAACTCGCTCCCGGCGCAAGCGCGGAGCAGTTGTTGGAGGGCATGAAACTGGCGTCGGAGCTGACGATCGCGCCGATGCTCAATGTGGTTGGGCCGGTGTTCGACAGCACGATGCTCTGCTGCGTTGCGGACGTTCCCGGGACGTTGTTGAAGTCCAGCTCGCTGGGGTTGATCGCGAATCCCGGATCGCTGAGGCCGTTGCCGCTTAGCGCCGCAGTCACGGTTCCGGCGCTGGTGACGATAGTCAGCGTGCCGGTGCGTTGTCCCACGGCAGTCGGCGCAAATACTACCTCGACGAAGCACGATGCGGTCGCGGCGAGTGTCGCTGTGCAGCTTTGTCCACCGCTCTGATTCGCTACAGTCCTGAAGTCGCCGCTGCCTGTGACCGATGTGATCGATACAGCAGTTCCGGGCGTGAGCAGGTTCGCGAGGGTAAACAGGCGCGGAGACGTCGAGCTGTTTACCGTTACCGGACCGAAGTCCTGCGCAATCGGCGTCAGCAACAGGCCGCTTACTGGCAACGCGGTTCCGGACAGAGCGAGCGTGTACGCATTGCCGTTCGCGACCGTAGTTAGAGTGAGCGTCGCTGCCTGCGTTCCTACCGATTGCGAGAGGAATTGGATGCCCATCCAGCAGTTGTCGCATGTGCCGGTTGCGGTCTGAGCGAAGCTCGCGGGCGGGAGCGTGCCGTGTCCGAAGCCCGCGTCTTCGACAATGGCCACGCCGAATGCTGCGCTGTTGACGGAAGCTGTCAGCGACGCGAGCGACTGCTGCACCTTGAACCATGACACAACCGGCTCGCCGACCAGTGTCTGTCCGAGGTCGAGGGTTCCGTTGTTTGCGGGCAGGATTGCCGTTGCGGTCCCGCTGAGTGCAACGTAGGCGGAAGCGAATCCGCTGCCTCCGCCGATTGCGAGGAGGCCTTGTCGCGCGCCGGGTTGCGACGGTGCGAAGCTCACCAGGACCTGGCAGGAAGAACCGCCGAGCAACGTCGCGGGACAGCCGTTCTGAATTGTGAAGTCTCCGCTGACGGCGGCCGTAAGCGCGAGTGAAGTTGCTCCGGTATTCTGCACCACGACGATCTGCGCGGCGCCTGAAACGCCGGTCACAACAACCGGAGCGGCGAAGCTCACAGCCGACGGTGAGACCGACAGGCTGGGGTTTGCGGTGCTTCCGCCGGTCCCCTGCTGCGGCAGCGTGGTTCCGGTTACCAGCACCGAGATTCCCTGGTCGAGCGCAAGGACGGTTGAGTCCGTCGCGGGCACGAGCGTTGCCAGGTAGTTGAGCGTCAGGCGGCAGACCGTGTGCGCGGCAAGCGTGTTTGGGCATTCGTCGAGGACGGAGAACGGCGAGCGCAGCGGCACGACGACTGCTGTGTGTGAGGTTGGGGTGACCGAGTCGTTGGAGAGGTACAGGTAGCGCGGGAGATGCAGACCGCCGGCGAACTGCGTGCCGAAGTCGACCTCGCTCGCCGAGACGTTCAGTGCGGCCGCTTGCGTGATGCCGGTGATGGCGACGTCGGTTGCGCCGACTTTCCAGGCTGTCGAGACGGCTGCGTCGTCGGTGCTTGCCGACGATGCCGTGAGGGCTAGGGTGATGTGGCAGCTTGCACCGGCGGCGAGGAGTTTGGTTGAGCTACCGGTGGTGGCGCAATCGCTGGACGACTCCGCGAGGGTGTAACGGGGAGCGCGGACCGTGCTGTCGAGCGCCGACGTGAAGGTCTGCGGCGTCGCGCCGAGGTTGGTGACGGTCAGCGATCGCGTCGCGGCGGGGCTTGCGGAGGACTGAATGCCGAAGTCCAGCTCAACGGGACTTACTGCGAGCGCGTTGGGAGGGAGCGTATTCGCGGGGAGCGGAACGCTTTCGGTTGCGGCGTTGGCGGCGGAGACGGTGAAGGTGCCCGCTCCGGCAAGTGTGAGCGCGACGTTGCAGGAGTTCGATGGGGCGACGGTGGGGCCGCAATCCGAGGCGATGGTTTGGCCGCTGGCAACGAGGACGAGTCCGGTGGCGGTGGCGGAGCCGAGGTTGCGGACGATCAGGTTGGGTGCGTTGTCTGCCGAGATGCTGAGGCTGGGTGCGCTTGCGGCGGTCGAGAGCAGCGTCAGATATCCTGCGCTCAACAGGCATTGGCTGCTGCCGGTGCAGGCCGCGGCGAGGTCGCGCAGTGTGTTGGGCAGAGCGGCGTTGGGTGTTTGGACTGTGGGCAGGTCGAAACGCTGGGAGCTTGCCAGCGAAGGGCTGAGCGTTGCTGTCACGCTGCCGGGGAAGGCCACGGTAGTGCCGTCCGGCGAGACGGCCGGCGCGGCGAGCAGGCTGGCCAGGATTGTGTTGCCGAATATTCCTGCCGGCTGGCCGCCGAAGCGGAGTGTCTGGTCGATGGTGTTGGACGATGCGATGTGGAGCGCGAAGCTATCGCCAAGCAGGGCGAGGGGCTGGCTGGTCCCGGGAAACAGCGGCGTCGTGAGCGTGCCGGTAATCCATGCGGTCCCGTTTGGACCGGCAGCCACGAGGCTTTGCGTGCCGGGGACGAGCAGGATGGAGGCCGTCACCGATTGGCCGTCCACGGGGATGCGCAGGAGGCTTTGGCAGGTGGTCGCGGCGAGCGGCGCGGCGACGGTTGCAATGGGAAACTGTCCCAGCGCGATGCTTCCCGAGAGCAGCAGTGACTGGCTCACAGAGTCGAGTGCAAGGCCGGTGATTCCTCCGCCGGGGATGAAGGTGGAGAAGAGGAAGCCGTCGCCGCCGGGCGTGAGTTTGGTGAGGAAGCCGGAGTCGGGGCCGAGTATTTCGGGCGTTAGCGCGGCGATGGTTGGATAGCCCGTGGCTGAAGTGTATCCGGCGATATAGGTGTTGTCCTGTGCGTCGGCGACGATGGCGGCGGGAGCGGTGGTGCCGTTCGCGCCGGTGAGGTAGGTTGCGTAGACAAGGGTTGCGCCGTCTGTAGTGAAGCGCTCGACGAAGCCGTTTTCGGTGGTCCCGTTTGCGGGTGTTTGTTGGATGCCGCTGCCGGTCACGGGAAAGGCTGGGTTGAAGGTGATTCCGGTGACGAAGACTGCGTCGGCGGTGGCGGCAACGCGGACGGCGGAGGTGCGACCTGCGCCCAGGAAGGTAAGGAAGGTGGGATTCAGGTTGGCGTCGAATTTGGCGAGGAAGGAGTTGGTGGATGTGTCGGCGCGGGAAGGAAATGCCGCACCGGAGGTCCCGCTGAGGCTGCCGCTGGTTGAGGTTCCGGCGACGTAGATGTTTCCCACGGGATCGAGCGCCAATGCCAGTGCGGCGTCTCCTAAAGCTCCGAGTTGGGCCTGGGCGAGGACGGTCGTTCCGGCGGCGTTGAGCTTGAGGACGCGGACGCCGTCCTTTTGGTTGTAGAGGAGGTAGAGGCTGCCGTCGGGGGCGTAGGCAGCGGCGGGAAAGCTGCCGTTGCCGTTGCCGGAGCGAAGACCGGCGAGCGTTGCCTGCTGCGACGTGTTGACGGCTTGCGAGTGCGCGAGGGGGGGCGCGAGCAGCACGGCGACGCAGATGGCGAGGATTCGGAGTGTCTTCATGAATGGTCGTCAGGCGCGGTACAACTCAAGTTGCAGCCTGTATCCATACCATCTGAAAACGCTCCAGTGATGTTGTCCCAAGTTGGGACTCGGGTGTTGATAAGCGGACCATTTGCCGAATCGGGAATTGGCGACGTTACGTTGCGAGAAAAGCGCCCAGGTTTTCAGAGGTTGAGCAGAGACTCGTAGCCTCGATTGCAGGTCACAGCGGATACGATGAGCGTATGCGGTTCTCTGAACGGACAGCGTGGGACCTCGGCGAGAATGCCTTTGCGGGCAAGCTGCGCGAGGCGCGCGCTTCAGGGCGCGCGCTGTTCGATTTGACTGTGTCAAACCCGACGTCTTGTGGATTTGCGTATGACGAGCGGACGTTGCTTGCACCGCTGGCTGAGCCGGCGGCGCTGTTGTACGAACCTGTTCCGCTGGGGATGGAGAGTGCGCGGGCTGGGGTGGCTGCGTACTATCGCGACGTGGGTGCTGAGGTTGCGGTGGACCGGTTGTGTCTAACGACCAGCACCAGCGAAGCTTACAGCTATTTGTTCCGGCTGCTGTGCGATCCCGGCGATGAGGTGCTGGCTGCTTCGCCGAGTTATCCGCTGTTCGACTACATCGCGCGGCTGGACGATGTGCGGCTGGTGGAGTATCCGCTGCTGTATCACGATGGCTGGCAGATCGATCTTCCTGCGCTGGAGGCGTCGATTACGGAACGCACGCGAGCGGTGATTGTGGTGCATCCGAACAATCCGACGGGGCATTTTTGTTCGGCGGCGGAGCGTGAGGCGGTGCGAGCTTTGTGCGCTGAACGAGGCGTAGCGCTGATTGTGGATGAAGTTTTTCTGGACTATGCTCTGCCGAGCGTTGCGGCCCAGAGCTTTGCTGCCGGGCCGAGTTCGGCGCTGTCGTTCGTGTTGAGCGGATTGAGCAAGGTTTGTGCGTTGCCGCAGATGAAGTGCTCGTGGATCGCGACCGTTGGACCGGAGGCTGAAGTCGAGGCGGCGATGGCGCGGCTGGAGATGATTGCGGATACTTTTCTGTCGATGAATGCACCGGTGCAGCACGCTTTGCCGGCGTGGCTTGGGTCGCGGCATATTGTGCAGAGCCAGATTCGCACTCGCATGACGGAAAATTTGGCCACGCTCGATGAAGCGCTGGCGGGTTCGTGGTGTGAGCGGCTGGAAATGGGTGGGGGCTGGACGGTGGTCTTGCGGGTTCCTCGGACGGTCGGTGGTTTGGAGTTTTGTGAAGCTGCGCTGGCAAATGGCGTTGTTGTTCAGCCGGGCGAGTTCTATGGGCTGCCGGAGGGACGGGTGGTGTTGAGCCTGCTTACTCTGCCGGAGGTTTGGAAGTGTGGGCTTGAGGTTCTGAGGGAGATTGGGGGCTGAGGGTTTGATTTTCAGCTGCGAGCTGCGAGCTTCCAGTTGTCAGTTGCCGGTTACCAGTTTGGGGCGAAGGTTACGTCTTGACTGAGTCAAGCGTGATGGGCACTTGTTCGACGATTTCTATGCCGAAACCCTGTAGCGCCGGGACGTGCGTTCGGTGGTTGGAGAGCAGGCGGATCTTGTGGATGCCGAGGTCGGAGAGGATCTGGCCGCCGAGACCGACCTGGCGGAGGATGCGCTGGTCGCGGTCGTTGGGGCCTTCCGTGGCGCGGCTGTCGCGGTGGAAACAGAGGCGGCCGGACTGGACGGTGCGGTCGATGCCAAATCCGCGCTGGGTGTGGTGGAGGTAGACGAGCGCGCCGCGGCCCGCCGCGGCAATCATGCGGAGGGAGTTGTCGACGATGGCGCGGCAGTCGCAGAGAGTCGTCCCGAAGACGTTGCCGGCAATGCAATGGGTGTGAACGCGGACCAGGGCTGGTTCGTCTGAAGCCTCGATGTTTCCGTAGACCAGGGCGACGTGCGATTCCCCGCCCTCGACTTCGCTTTCGTAAGCGATCATGCGGAATTCGCCGAAGGGTGTGGGGACTTGGGCCTCGGCGACGCGGCGGATGTAACGCTCGTTTTGCAGGCGGTAGCGGATGAGGTCGGCGACCGTGAGCATTTTGAGGCCGTGCAACGCGCAGAACTCGATGAGGTCGGGGACGCGGGCCATGGTGCCGTCCTCGTTCATGATTTCGCAGATGACTCCGGCGGGGATGAGGCCGGCCATGCGGGCGAGGTCGACGGAGGCTTCGGTCTGGCCGGCGCGGACGAGGACTCCGCCCTTGCGCGCGCGGAGGGGGAAGACGTGGCCGGGGCGGGCGAGGTCGTGCGGGCCGGAACCGGGACTGATGGCGACCTGAATTGTGTGGGAGCGGTCGGCTGCGGAGATGCCGGTGGTGACGCCTTCGCGGGCTTCGATGGATTCGGTGAAAGCAGTGCCGAAGCGGGAGGTGTTGTCCTGCGTCATGGGGCCAAGGCGGAGGGCGTCGGCGCGGTCTTCGGTGAGGGTGAGGCAGATGAGGCCGCGGCCGAAGCGGGCCATGAAGTTGATGGCCTCAGGGGTGCAAAACTCGGCGGCGAGCGTGAGGTCGCCCTCGTTCTCGCGGTCTTCGTCGTCGACGACCACGATCATGCGTCCGGCTTTGAGCTCGGCGATAGCTTCGGGGACAGTCGTGAAGGCATTGTTCTGCATTGGGTATAAGGATAAACCGCTGGAGGGGCGGTGAATAGTGGGGAGTGAATAGTGAATAAGGCAAAAGCAAAGGCAAGAGCGTTGACGCAAAGGGCGCGAAGGGAGGACGCGAAGGGCGCAGAGGGAAATGAAGACGCCGCCCCGGAGGGCGGCGTCTGGTTGCAGACCGAGTGTGGCTACAGGGTTGACTCGATCTCGAAGCCCCAGGCTTCGAGGAGAGCTTCAGGGATGTATTTCGAGTTCTTGTTGCGGCGGGCCCACTCGCGGAGGCGCGTGGAGCGGACGTACTGGTCGGGGGTGAGCTTGTATTCCTTGACGACCTGCTCGAAGGAGGTGATGGTCGGGACGACCGGGCCGATCGGCTCCGGCTTGCCCCAGTTCGGGTTTCCACGACGTTTTGCCATGTGGTTCTCTCTTTCAGGGCGACCTGCGGGGGGTGAAAATGCACGAAGATCGCAACATCTCATTTTAGAGCAAATTTGCCGTTGCCGCGCAGTGGATGAGGTCGTCAGTGAGCAACGGGCGTGCCGTCAGACCAATGGCCCACCACCAACATAAAGATAGTCATCCGGTCTTCGGGGTCATTCGCGGCAATCGCAGGCACGCCCGCCAGATTCGCTCCCCAGCTGTGGGCCGCGTCTCCCGGAACATACCACATCATGTGGGGATGCCAGTGCATGTCATTGTCGCTCAGGTACTGCTGCTTCGACATCATGTAGCACATCGCATCGGGCGCCAACGCGGGGAGTTCTTTCGTATCCGTTGCCGCTTTGAGCGCCCGCGCGATTTCCATCTTCGACTTTCCCGCCAGCACCAGCTTGGTCTTCAAGAGGAAATTCGGCAGATAGGTGCTCGCGGCCGGGGCATTCAAGCAGTGGGGCGCCCTGATTTTCGGGTTCCAGAACTCCGGATCGTCGGTGGACTTGCCCCAGGACCGCTCTACCAGACAGACAAAGCCGTTTCCGCCCTTTACCGCAGTGGTGTAGCCGGTTTGCCCCAGCACAAGCACCTCAGCCCCGTCCGAAATGGATGCGGGAGCGGCACTGCGGGCCAGTGCGATTTCAGCAGACTTCTCCGGAATGAAGTACCGGTGGATAGGGGCCGCGGCCGCATACGGTGGCTTCGCCTACGCTTGCATCTGCCGGGTTGCGCCGGGTACGACAACCTCTACAAGGAGTGCAAAGCAACAAGACTGAGCAGCTTCTTCGGCATGGAACTCTCCCGTACACAGTGGCGCGGCTCGGGCCAAGTACCTGGGCCGATTTTCGGCGGCCAGCGATCCACCTCCGCCGGTGGTGCGCTAGGAACACAAGCGTCCGGGCAGCCCGATCCACTTCGAGATCAAGCGCTTGGCGCGGATCGTTGGCCCGGCCACCGTGTCCACGGCAACCGCACACGGGAGACTCGCCGGGCCGGCTATGAGTACCTGCACATCGCCATCGACAACCACAGCAGCATCGGCCTGGCCACCATCCTGCCCGACCAGAGCGTGGATCAGGAAGCGTTGCAGGGCCGTTCCAACTTGAAGAACCAATGTACACGACATCTGGAGAGAACACATCTGGAGAGAATCATTGCAACAAATTTCAGGCAACGGTATCCTCAAGGGATCGCCCTGTGTATTCAAGATAGAGTTCCATATGACTCCCATATCAGGCAACCGGGACTATGCGGAGGGAACAAAATGAATTGGAAACTTAAGAGCCTCATCCAAGGGAGCCTCAGCATTCTTCCGGGCGGCTGCCAATGCAATCACTTTCTACAGAGGACTCTCGGTCAACTGCGCGGGGATGCAAAGGCCCATCAGGTGTTCACGGATGATGTGACCGTGCTCCTGGCGAGGATAGCCCCCCTGGGGTTATCCTCTTCGAGCCGCATACTGGAGATCGGCACCGGTTGGCTCCCGGTATTTCCTCTATCGCTTGCACTTGCCGGTTTCGGCGACATACGAACGGTCGATATCATCCCTCATCTCAGCCCGACTGCAGTCCGGCGCACCCTCATCGCCCTTCAGTCCCACTTAAACGACCCGTGTTTTCTGCCTTTCGGCACTCCAGATCAGATTCATGCCCGCTATCGCAGGTTGATTTCCAGCGACGACATCCTGGCAGCAGCCAACATCACCTACATAGCGCCATGCGATGCCACATCCACTTCATTCGCATCCGGCAGCCTCGATTTGATCACCTCAAATAATGTTTTCGAACACGTTCCCCACGGCATCTTGATTGATTTACTGCGCGAAAGCCGGCGTTTGCTTCGCCCCGGTGGACATTTGCTCCATTGTGTCAACTGCGGCGACCACTACGCCTACGCGGACTCATCCATCACCCAGATCAATTATCTTCAGTTCTCGGAAAATGAGTGGTCACGCTTCAACAATTCGATTCAATATCAGAATCGCCTTCGCCCAGTCGACTTCCTCGAGATGAGCGACTTTGAAGGCTTTCGCATAGAATCCGCAGAGTTTACGCCCAAGGCCCTCTATTTGAAACAGTTGAAAACGATGACCATCGCTCCGGAATTCGAGCGATATTCACCCGAACAACTGGCGTCGACGTCCCTTACGTATATCGCTTCAGTCTGATCGGATCGCTGAAAGCACAAGTTCCGGCTTCTGGCGCCTCCGCGAAACCTTAGGATCATTGATGGTTGATGCGGAGAGTTAGCCAAATCAGTGTTATGGCAACCACGCTCGCGATGACCGCCAGTTTCGCCGCCCGCAGCATCGGAAACGGCGGCGGAGCAATCCCCCGCTTGCGGGCCATTCCATAAATTGCGGCGACGATCCCGGCGTTGAGAAAGAGGGAAAGAGTGTAGGAACGCGCCAAAAACCATCCTGCGGCCAGGAAACCGGCAAACGATATCAGCATCAGATTGGCCAAACGATGGATTTCAGCATCCGGAGTTTCGTTTCCACCCATTTGATTAGGAAAGTTCCCGCCGTAGGGTCCCCTGGAGGGTGACGCCACTGCCAACGGCAGGGCCGTTGCTATGGCAACCGGCTCGGAACCAGGGGTCGTCCCGGTTTCACCACTGAAGGGAATCTTCCTCTTGCGCAGTTCTATCTTCTTCGTCTCATCGTCCTTGGATTGAGGAACTCCGCTCGCCACGAACGCGTCGCGAACGACCGGAACACAAAACATCATCCAGAAGAAAAGGCCCACCAAACCCACTTCGGCAGCCAACAGCATGACGATGTTATGTGCTGTGATTTCATGGAACTCGGTGAACCTGCGGAAACCCACCCCGAAAAGGGGATGAGTTCGCAGCATCATCAGGCCGGCCCTCCACGCTTCCATACGGTCTTCGCCAGCGTCGGCGGAGACATCGCGCCCCCCGGAAAAGCCGGCAAGCGACATCGCAGCGAAGAGCGCGACTCCTAGAACCAGCGCCCCCGGCACACCCAGTTTTCGCCGCCCTGCCACGACTGCGGCGACCATCAGGGCGACCATGCCACCGCGTGAGTGCGTCAGAAACATTCCGTAGAGAAGAAAGGCGATAGGCAGGTAAACGAAAATTACGTTGCGAATTTTCTTGTCCTTGTACCAGAAGAAAAAGACGCATGGAATAAGCGCGACCATAAATTGCGCGAAATCGTTAGGGTCGTTGATAAAATCAGCTCCCCGAATGCGATAGAAGTCTTCTCCCGCATTGTCCTTCATGGTAATGACATACAGACTGACGTCATTGCCAGCCCTCTCAGCGGCAATGCCTCGGAAGATCGTGAATACAGCCGCAACCAGAAGTACCGCTATCAATGTCTGTAGATGAGCTTTCTTTTTGCAGTTCAACAGCACCAGAAAAAAAGTGATTGCACCCGGAATGAAATCCATCATGGCAGCGGGAGCGCCGCCCAGCCACCCGTTGAAGGCTATGGAACACATCACGGCAACCGTCAGGCCCAAAATCCCGTAGGTTTGGGGAATACCCAATAAATTGGAGTCCTGCAACGATGGCAGTGAAAAGACCAGGGCCAGAAGAACGATGACGATCTCGATGTGATACTGCGCCAGGTCCCCAAACAGGACCTGCGGGCCAATGTACGCTGTAAAGACGTAGAAGAGGGTGAAGAAAAGTCCCATAGGAAAACTGCCAAGCGCTCCATCCGCTATCTATATGTGAGAGTTCGCCCGAGAATATTTTGTGCCGGGACCCCCGCTACGCGCGCCCTCTGCCTTCCAATCCATCGGACGTAGCGCCATCATCGGACATTGATTGACTCGCCGACGGTGATTCACCCTCATAGACTATCCCATCGAAAGGCGCCGGGCGCAATTGCTCGAAACGCCCGTTTGACGCGTTCTGGTGATGACAGCAGCGCCAACTTAGGACAATAATAGGAGCATATCTGCATTCCATCTGCGATCCTCGACTTTTCGCAACTTCAACAAACAGAGGCCCCAAGTGAAAACAGCTCCCGTCGTTCTTCTCGAATTCAACGAATTGTGCCCCAGTCTGATGACCGAATTCATAGAGCAGGGGCATCTTCCCAACTTCAAGAAACTGCGTGACTCTTCCGCGATCTTCACCAGCGAAGCCAAGGAGCGTCCTCCTTATCTTGAGCCCTGGATCCAGTGGATCAACGTCCATACGGGCGTACCCTACTCCGAACACGGCATCGAGCATCTCGGCGAGAGCGAGAAATGCACCGTCCCGGCCATCTGGGACCTCGCGTCCGAAGCGGGCCTGAAGGTGTGGATCTGCGGCAGCATGAACGTGCATTGCACGTCCAAAGTGAAAGGCGATCTGCTTCCCGACCCCTGGACGCCGGAGTCCTACACCCGGCCCGCCGAACTCCTCACCTACAACCGCTTCATCCGCAAACAGGTCCAGGAGCACAGCAACACCGAGGCCAAATTCGCGAAGTCGGAATACCTGAAGTTCCTCTGGTTCATGATGACGCACGGCCTCAGCGCCCACACCATCAAAACCGCCGCCAGCCAACTCCGCGGCGAGCGCAAGAACGGCAAGCGCTGGCGCCGCGCCTTCATCCTCGATCTTTTTCAGTACGACATCTTCGAGTACATCTACAAGAAAGAACGTCCCGACCTCGCGACTTTCTTCCTCAACAGCACCGCGCACATGCAGCACTGCTACTGGCGCAATATGCAGCCGGAAGTTTTCACCATCAAGCCCACCGCGAAGGAGCAGGAGGTTTACTCCAACGCCATTCTCGAAGGCTACATTCACATGGATAAGCTGATCGAGCGGGTGATGAAGCTGGCAGGAGACAACGCCACCATCGTCTTTGCCACCGCCATCAGCCAGCAGCCCTATTTGAAATTCGAGGACAAAGGCGGCAAACGCATCTACCGCCCCAGGGACATCCCCGCATTCGCGGCCTGGGCCGGCATTCAGAACCTCAAAGCCTCCAACCCTGTCATGGCCGAGCAGTTCTGGCTGGAGTTCCATAACCGCGACGAAGTCGACGCCGCGGCCGACATTCTCGAAGCCATCACGGTCGATGGCGAACGCGCTCTCGCTGTTATCCGCGAAGACACCGCCGTCTTCACCGGCTTCAACATCCGCAAGGAAATCGGCCCCAACGCCATCATGACCAACGCCATCACCGGCGTCTCGACGAAGTTCTTCGATATCTTCTACGCCATCGAAGGCCTCAAGAGCGGCATGCACCACGCAGACGGCTTGCTCTGGATCCGCAATCCACGTATCTCAAAATCGTCCAATCCGCGGGTCGCCCTGGAATCCATCGCGCCGACGATTCTCGACCTGCTGGATGTGGAAATCCCGAGCCATCTCAAGGAACCATCGCTTCTCACAACTCCCGTTGCCGAACCTGAGCTTGTGTCAACCGGCGGCTGAAAGCCGCCGGTTGACGCGGCCCGGAACGCGATCGGCCCATCGCCGATCCTCGCCGGCACTGGGGGAGGAACCGAAAATGGTTCGCAGGCCGCGCCACTTGCGCGCTTCTCATTTTTCTGTTTATCTTGTCGATGGATATGATAGCCTGTCGAAAAAGATCAGCTCGCTACCCATTCATCAAAACGAGGCAAACACTTGAAAACTTTGAAGATTGCACTCCCTATAGCTGTCATTGCACTTTGCTTCTCCGTTCGCGCCTTTGCCGGGCCGGCTTGCTGCGCACCTGCGCCCGAAATCAACCCAGCCGACGGAGTTTCCGCACTGGCATTGCTCGGCGGCGCAGTCATGATCTTTCGCGGACGCCTGAAGCGCTAGGGTCTTGGCAAGAGGAGCCTCGTCCCAAGTCAGCAGGGCTAACTTGTTGATGAAACGCGGTAGGCTTTTTGAAGTGGTTCAACGAGCTACCCGATTCGAAGGAGCAACACATGAAGACGTTGAAGATTGTGCTACCCGTAGTGCTCATTGCACTTTGCTTCTTCCGCGAAGGCGTTTGCCGGACCTGCGGGGCCTGAAATCAATCCAGCCGACGGAATTTCCGCCTTGGCATTGCTCGGCGGCGCAGTCATGATCTTCCGCGGACGCCTGAAGCGCTAGGGTCTTGGCAAAAGGCTTCGGCAAATTCAGCAAAGCCGCCATAGAGAGCCGGTACTGAATGCCCGTCGTCGACTCTGATCGGACCAGAGCCGCAAAACATCTATCGGCCGTTTCAGCAGGTGGTCTCGGAATTCCGTCCCATCCGCTGGGACGGGTGTACCTGTTTGTGGCCGTTCTTCTGGCCGAATACGCGGTCATCGCCGTCATTCCGCATCCGTGGTCTTCTCTGCATCGCGCCGTGGCCGGCGCAATCGTCTTCGGCGCCGTCTTTGTTGTTGTCGCCCACCCCTCCCTCAAGCCCGACCGCACTTCCCTTCCCCTCAACCTGCGGCTTCTCCCGGCCTACCTCGGCAGTCTGCTGCTGATTGCGGCGACGCACGCCGCTCTGCTGTTGACCTCGTGGGCCGGGGTCCCGTTGGAGATTGCGTGGTTTACCGCGATACCCTGTTCGGCGGCCGCGCTGCTCTGCATCCTCGTTCCGCCTCGCGTGCTGCCCTCGCTCTTGCGCCGCACGAGAGTTGCCTTGCTGTACGCTGCGATCGCCGCGTTGCTGGTAATCGCCTTAAAGAACACCGTCGCCCCGCTCTGGGACGAGCCGCAAAGCTGGAGCGGCGGCCCTATTCAGCGGGCCACGTTCCACCTGGTTGGCCGTGTGCTCGCGCTGTTTTATCCACAGGTGCTTTTAGACCCGGCCAGCTACACCATCGGTCTCCCGAACTTTGCGATTACCGTTGCCGCGAGTTGCTCGGGGATCGAAGGGATATGCCTTACCCTGATGTTCAGCCTGGGCTGGCTCTGGTACGCGCGCCGCGAACTGCGTTTCCCGCAGGCCTTTCTGCTGGTGCCTTCCGCGCTGGCGCTGATCTGGACGCTGAACATCTTCCGCATCGCCGCTCTGTTGATGATCGGCAACTCGGGACACCCCAACGTCGCGTTACTAGGCTTCCACGCCGAAGCCGGATGGATCGCCTTCAATGCGGTGACGCTGGGATTCCTGCTGGCCGCCCACCATGTGCCCTGGCTAGTGCGCTCCGGGACTGTCTCCGGTCTCCACCGGCCGGCGGAGACCGGCGCGCCCGCGACACGCAATGTCGCGGCAATTTATTTGGTTCCCTTCCTGGCAATCCTCGCCGCCGCCATGATCGCCAAAGCAGCTTCCTCCGGCTTCGAGTGGGCCTACCCCCTGCGCTTCATCGCCGCCGCTGCCGCGCTCTGGTATTACCGCAAGGAGTACCGCCGGATAGACTGGGCATTCAGTTGGAAAGGCCCAATCGTCGGCGCTGCCGTTTTCGCCATGTGGCTTGCAGTCAGCCATTGGACAGCACCGGCGACTTCGTCCCTGGGCGGCACGCTCGCGGCCATGCCGGCAATGCCGCGCATCGGTTGGGTCGTTATCCGAGTAGCGGCGGCCGTCCTCACCGTTCCCATCGCCGAGGAACTGGCCTTCCGCGGCTTTCTCCTCCGCCGGCTCGTTTCCGCGGACGTGGAATCCGTCGCCTACCGTTCGGTAACGGTGCTCGCAATCCTGATTTCGTCCGTAGTGTTTGGCCTGATGCACGGAAGGCTCTGGCTCGCCGGCATCGTCGCCGGTGTTGCCTACGCCTTCGTCCTGAAGCGCAGCAATCGCCTCGGCGAAGCCGTCGCCGCCCACGCAACCACCAACCTGCTGCTCGCCGTGTGGGTGCTCACGCGGGGTGATTGGGGCCTGTGGTAGCCACGCCGTGTCAGCGGCCCCTACGGCCAGCTTCGCGCGGCTCGCGTAAGACCGTTTCCGACTCTACCCGGAGATCTTAATTCGATGCCGCCGCGACGACCGCCGAAATATAGATTTGGTGCGACAAGCTACCCGACGTTCCGGTGATCGTGATCGTCCCTGAACCCACCAAAGCTGTGCTTGAGGCCGTGACGGTCAGGGTGGTGGTACCGGTTGTGCTGGGGGGACTGAACGATGCCGTCATTCCACTACGCAGACCGCTGACCGAAAAGGTCACCACATCGTGGAAGCCATTGAGGCCAGTCACGGTAATCGTATTGCTCTGGCTGCTGCCCTGGACGACGTTGAACTTGTTGGGTGAAAGCGCAAATGAGAAATCCGGCGGCGTTGGGACGGTCAAAACCACAGTCGTGGTATGGACCAGACCGCCGGAAGTGCCGGTGACGGTCAGCGTCGCCGTGCCGATGGCCACCCAGCTCTTGGTTGTCACCGTCAGCGTGCTGCCGGTGGTCGTGGTCGCGGGACTGAAGGCCGCGGACGCGCCGGAAGGAAGACCGCTGATGGACAGGTTTACGGCCCCGCTAAACCCGTTGAGATCGGCCACTGCGATCATGCTGGTTCCACTGCTGCCGCCTGGGACCGTGAGCGTGTTCTGCATAGCGGATAACGAGTAATCGGGCACGAGAACTGTCAGCGCGA
>Ga0207933_1000832_pt1 | contig 26948 bp, 24 predicted proteins | sample NGESurdeep092012_4_FD_184488 | JGI IMG/M metagenome (GOLD analysis project Ga0207933, IMG submission 184488) | Arctic peat soil microbial communities from Barrow, Alaska - NGEE Surface sample F53-3 deep-092012 (SPAdes) | ecosystem: Environmental > Terrestrial > Soil > Wetlands > Peat ... | reverse complement strand
AAAACAAACACCGCAATACCAATGCCGAACAGGCTCAAAACGAGAAAATGCGCTTCACCGGAACCCAATACCAACGTAAAGAAGCCTTTTTCCGCAGCCTGTAAAGCCCTCATTCATTCCACGCACCAGTTGGCAGGACTGAAGTCGTGCCCTTTCAAATCGCGTCGAAGCTGGACCACTACAAGCCGCTCATCGAATTTGCCAATTGCTCTGGTGTGGTGTTTCAATTGAGCTATTGAAACAGGGGTGCTCCACGCGGTGTGGGGCTGAGAAATACCCTCGAACCCGATCCGGATAATACCGGCGTGGGAAGTTTTCTCCAACCGAGCGGCATTCTTCAGCAATTCCCTTTGCAGCGCAAGCTCCTTTGTTTCATGTGAACGCTGAAACGAAGGTCCCCATGCACGCAGCTCCTTACATTCGCAGCACATTCTCATCGCTCTCACGTCGCGTTAACCTTGGGCGTCGCGTTCGAGTTGGATGCCGCATTCGAGGTGCGCTGGCACCGATTTTCTTTTTAGGATTCTTCATTGCTTTGCCGATCTCTCTGCCGCTTTGGGCGCAGTCTGCCCAAGCCGCGCAAACGTCCTCGCAAACGTCTGCGCAAATAGCGCCGCAAACGCCGCCCAATGATTCTTCGGCTCAGCAGACGAATGCGCGGAATTCTGCGTCGCCGCAGCAGAAACCCGCACCTGTAACCACCACCGTTATCGTCCACGCCGAAATGGAAGACAACTATCTTCCCGAGTCCGTTACGGTGGGCACTCTGGACGGCGGCGAGCTTAAGAGCACGCCAATTTCGGCGTCCGTCATCACGCGCGACTTGCTCAACGATCAGGTCTCGCGATTGCTCTCTGACGTTATTCAAAACGATGCTTCCGTTGACGATGACTACGCGCCAGTGGGCTACTACGGCGACTACGAGATTCGCGGCTTTCCCCTTGATCTCGCGACCGGGCTCGAGATCAACGGCATGACCATTGCAGGCGAGCAAGATGTGCCGCTCGAGAACAAGGAAGCCGTCGAGTTCCTCAAGGGCATTGCGGCCGTGGAAAGCGGCGTGGCGTCTGCCGGAGGCCTGATCGACTACGTGACCAAGCGCCCAGCCAACATCGGGGCCGTCGATTTTGCGACAGACCATCGCGGCACGGCTTATAGCGCGGTTGATCTTGGCCATCTGTTTGGCAGCCGCAAACAAGTGGGCGCGCGCGTGAATCTAGCCGGTGAAAGAATTGTGCCCTACATGAACGACACCAACGGCTGGCGCGCTGTAGGCGCGGGCGCGGCCGATTGGAAGCTGAATGCGGCAACGATTCTCAAAGGCGATTTCGAGTACCAGCATAAGAGGGAGCGCGATGGCAGCGGCTATCAGCTTCTGGGCGGAACTGTGCTGCCTGACATCAACCGCATCTACCGGTCGACGATGATTGGCGATCAGCCGTGGGGGCTGCCGGACACCTACGACACGTTCAACACAGATGCGCGGCTGGACCACACTTTTTCGACCGCGTGGCTCGGCTTTGTGGCTGCCGGCCTGAGCCACTCGCTTATCCAGGACAACGTGATCTACGCCTACGGTGCGTCGCTCGATCCCAACAACAACTACGCCGTAGATTGCCCAGGCGCGCCCAATGCGCCCGCTTACTTCTTCTGTCCGGCGGTTACCGGCGTGACAGACGGTGGCGACTACGGCATCTACGACTATCGCGACCCCGGCGAACTGCGCATGGACGCTGAGGCCGAAGCGATGGTCACGGGCCATATTCATACTGGCGCCATCACGCAAGACGTCACCGCGGGCGGAGTCGCATTTCTGCGCAGCGTGCAAGAGCCTGGATTCTACACGGCGGCAAATCCATATTCACCCGATGGCATCGTGCAGGATGGCGCAGTCTACACCTACGTTGGCTCGGAGAACATCTATCAAACGAACGCGGCACTACCGCCGCCTGGCGATCCGAACTCGCTTGAACCTGCGGTGCAATCCGCCGGCCCGCGCCGTCTTTGGGAAGACAGCCATCAAGCATCAGGCGTGATTCAGGACCGCATCCATCTTCCGCATCGCGTTGAGTTCACCGCCGGCGCGCGTTACGATTCGCTGCGTGACCACAACTACTCCGCGTACGCGAGTTGTAGCGATCCTTCTGAACTGGATCCTTCGACCGTGACCAATCCGAATGCTTGCGCGCCGGCGATTACGAACAAGCCGATCTGGCTGCCGCAATTCGGCGTCACCTACAGACCAATCGAGAACCTGACTCTCTACTCAAATTATGGAGTGACGTTGTCGCTCGGCCCGCAGGCGCCCTTCTGGGCCGACAATGGAAGCCAGTTTCTTGCACCGTTCTTCACGCGTCAGGCTGAGGTCGGCGCGAAGTATGAGCCGGGCCAGCGCATTCTGCTCACGGGCGCGCTCTTCCAGATGCACGCACCATTCTTTTATCCGGCGAGCGACGGAACGGGCGGCTTCATTTTCGTCTCGCAGGGCCACGAAAGACACGACGGCATCGAGCTTAACGCCGAAGGAAAAGCCGCCAGCTGGTTGCGCCTGAACGGCTCGGCGGAAGCGATGAATGGAATCTCGACCGATACCGGCACGCCGTCGTTCGATGGCAAGCAAGTGATCAACGTGCCGCATTTGCACACGAATGTGTTCGCCGATCTCACTGTGCCTCACCTGCGAAACCTTCATCTCCTGCCGGGCTGGAGCTACACATCGCGGAAAGAAGCTACGCGCGACGATGCGGTGAGCGTGGCGAGCTACAACCTCTTCAACCTGGGCGCGCGCTACACGCCCGGTGGCGAGCAGGGGCACGTCACGTTTCACATTTATGCCGACAACATCGGCAACAAACGCTACTGGTCCGACACTGGGGCGAGTTTCGGCGATACTTTTGTCTGGCTGGGCGCGCCGCCGACGGTGCGCCTTGACGCACACTACACTTTCTAGAATCGCGGGACCTGTTGAAAGGCGAGGCGGCAATGAGCGAAGTGGCAAAAGCTCACGGCATGGATGGCTCGCTGGTCGAGCCGGACTGGCCCACGCTTAATCTGGCGGAGCTGCGCGCGATTCTTGCGAAGTTCCTCGATCTCGGTGAAGCGACGCACATCGTCTCCGTAAGTCCGCGCCCGTTTTCGGCGGCTGCAATAGTGGCTACGCGGAACTTCAGCGTGAAGGAGCAGCGCGTCTTCGTCAAGCGCCATCACCGCTCGGTGCGAGATCGAGAGGGACTCATCGAGGAGCATCACTTTCTGGCGCAACTCAGTGCGAATGGCGCCCCTGTCCCGCGTGTCGTGGCTTCGGCGGCGGGAGAGACAGCGATTGAAACGGGGGAATGGACCTATGAGGTGCACGAGATTCCGGCCGGCATCGATCTCTACGCAGATGCGATCTCCTGGACGCCGTTTCGCAGCGCAGCCCACGCGGGTTCTGCTGGCGCGGCGCTCGCGCGTCTCCATCTTGCCGCGCAGAATTTCGATGCTCCGCCGCGCAAGGCGCGCCCGCTTGTCGCCAGCTTCACCATCTTTGCGGTGAGCGACACTGTTGCCGCGATGGAGCGCTACCTCGCTGATCGTCCCTCGCTGGCCGGCCACAAAGCTCTCCACACCAGCGCTGAACAGGCTCTCGAGCTTCTCGCTCCGTTTCACGCCGAGCTTCTGCCCCATTTGTCCGCGCTCGCGCCGCTCTGGACACACAACGACCTGCACGCTTCCAATATGTTTTGGAGCGACGCTGGTCCAGATGCCCGCGCCACCGCCATCATCGATTTCGGCCTTGCGGACCGCACCAACGCGGTGCACGACATCGCGCACGCCATCGAGCGCAACATCGTCGAGTGGCTTGCACTCGTCAACGATCCCGACCGCTCCGACGATGTGCGGATTCATCTCGATCATCTTGATGTGTTTCTTGACGGGTATGAATCCGTTCGTCCGCTCTCGAGCGAGGAATCCCACGCTCTCGCGCCAATGGTCGCTCTTTGCCACGCGGAATTCGCGCTTTCTGAAGCCGATTATTTTCTTGGTGTTTTGCGCTCGGAGGGGAAAGCGAAAATGGCCTATGACGGCTGGCTTGTCGGCCACGCACGCTGGTTTTCGAGCGTCGCCGGCTGCAAGCTGCTCGATTCTCTGCGCAGCCGGGCTGGACGCAAAGACTTGCTCCGCGTCGCGCAGCAGGAAAAGAAAGCGGCTCGGCCATGATCTTGACCGTCGCCACCGCTTTTTCGACTACTGTTACCGCATACTTGGCCGCACACGGTTTGGAGCTCGCGGGGGTCCTTACGGCGGCTCTCGGAATCTGGCTGACAACGCGGCGACTTCTCATTTGCTGGCCCATCACGCTCGTTTCGATCTTCATTTACATGGTCGTGTTTTTTCGGGCGGGGCTTTTTTCTGATGCTTTGCTGCAAGTGTTCTTCGTCGTGTTCACGATCTATGGCTGGTGGCACTGGTGGCGCGGCGTGCGCGATGAAGGCCAGGTGCGAGTCGTCCCGTTGCCTCTGCCAAATCTGTATATCGCTCTCGTCCTCGGCGTGGCGGGGAGTTTCGTTCTAGGAACGCTGGCCAAGCGTCTCAACGCTGCGCTACCGTATCTTGACGCCATGCTGATGAGCTACAGCCTTGTGGCGACTTGGTGGCAGGCGCGCAAGCACATTGCGAACTGGTGGCTTTGGATTCTGGTGGACGCAATCTACGTTGGAGAATACATCTACAAGGGCCTGTGGCCAACAGCGCTGCTCTATGCGGCGTTTGTGCCTCTGGCCATGCTTGGCCTGCGCGACTGGCGTCGCGCGGCAGCAGCAGCTTAGCTCGCCGCCTGGACAACATTCTGGAGCGGTTCGCCCTTCATATATCTCTCCAACTCCTGGGCGGCAACCTGCAGGGCACGCGGCGCGAACTGCGGTGTCGATCCGCCGATATGCGGCGTGATCAGCAGGTTGGGGCAACTCCACAGCGGGTGCCCTTCAGGCAATGGCTCGGGATCTGTAACATCGAGTGCCGCGCGAATCCGTCCCGAATTGAGCGCCTTTACCAGTGCGTTCGTATCCACAATTGGGCCGCGTGCGGAGTTCACCAGCAGAGCGCCCTGATGCAGCAACCCGAGCTGCCGCTCGCCGATCAGCTCGCGCGACTGCGCGGTTGCAGGAAGGATCAAAATCACAACATCCGCGCGCGGCAGCAAGGTATCCAACTCGCTTACCGCATGCACTTCCGGCTCAGAGCGAGCGGTGCGCGCGACGCGAATCATCGTGACGGTAAATGGCGCAAGCATGCGTTCGATTTCCTGGCCGATCGCTCCGTAGCCCACCAGCAGTACCGTCTTGCCCGTCAGCTCCTCCGCCAGCACTGGCGGATAAACTGTGTGCGGGTCGCCGGTGATCGTCGCGTAGTGCGCGCTGGCCTCAATCCGCCGCTTCCAATTGCCCGACCGCTGAATGTCGAGATACAACGGAAAATATTTCAGCATCGCCAGGATTGCCGATACCGTCCACTCCGCGGTGGATATATTGTGCGCGCCGTGTGCATTGCAAATTGTCACGTGCGGGCCCACCGTTCCTGGAATCCACTCCGTTCCCGCCATCATTGCCAGCACCAGCGTCACGCCATCCAAGTGAGGCCACGCGCGTATCGCCCTGGCCGAATAGGGATCGGGGATCCAGACATCGATCTCGACGTCTTGGTCCATCTTGTCCGACACCGGGATCAGCTCGATCCCCTTGGGGAAATCGCGGAACAGCTCAATCGGCAATGTTGAAGGGTATCCGACTCGCAGCATGGGGTTCGCGGCGTGACCGCCTGGGCTCCTTGAGTGTATGGTATCTCAGCAGTGAATCAGGATTTCTCGACAGATGCCTTTGCTTTCCTGCTGAGCGAAAGCGCAGCGGCAATCGCGATCAGACTCCGAGCAACTCCGTGTACACTGCCATCCCCACGACGGCGTCAGCGCCAATCGCATCGAGAGTGTCCACTTCCTGCTGGCTGCGAATGCCCCCGGCCACGATGAGCTGCCGTTTTGTGAGTTTGCGCAAACGCGCGGCCGTTTCGACGGGAAATCCCTGCAACATTCCTTCGCCGTCTACGTGCGTGTAGAGAAATGCGGCTACGCAGGATTCAAGGTGCGGAATCGCAGCGTCGGGAGTCAGCTCCACTTGCGCCTTCCATCCTTTTACGGCGATGCGTCCGTTCTTCGTGTCAATTCCCGCGACAACGCGGTCTGCGCCCACGTTCTCGGCCATCTCCGAAGCGAACGAGGTATTCACCGTGCCTTCTTCTGAGAATAATGCTGACCCGATGATCACGCGCTTCGCTCCCGCGCCAAGCACCTGATGCGCGCGCTCAATCGTGTGGATTCCTCCACCGGCCTGCACCGGCAGCCGCTTTGCGATCTGTTCTACCAGCGCGGAGTTGTCGCCCTGCCGCATCGCCGCGTCCAGATCGATCAACTGGACTAACGGAAAGTTCGAAAACTTCTCGATCCAATATTCAAAATCATCGAAGGCCAGCCGCAGCTTTTCGCCCTGCACAAGCTGCACGATGCGCCCGCCCATCAAATCAATCGAAGGAATCAGCATGGCAGCCTCACCGGTACGCCCGCCTGCGCCAACTCTTCTTTGAGCGAGCGCGAGGTCGACACGCCGAAATGAAAGATGCTGGCCGCGAGCGCCGCGTCGGCCTTGCCGCGCGCGAACACATCGGCAAAGTGCTTCACGGTTCCCGCGCCGCCCGAGGCAATTACGGGTATTCGAACGGCTTCGCTCACCGCGGCGGTTAATTCACAATCAAAGCCCGCGCGCGTTCCGTCCGCGTCCATTGAAGTCAGCAGAATCTCGCCCGCACCGCGATCTTCGGCCTCGCGCGCCCACTCGACGACTGTGCGGCCAATTGGCCGCCTACCGCCTTGCACGTACACCTGCGCCTGGCGAACTGGATCAGCAGCAGCCGGGTCACGGCGCGCGTCAATTGCGACGACGACAGCCTGCGCGCCAAAGCTCGCGCCAATCGCGCTGATGAGTGAAGGATCGGCCAGCGCCGCGGAGTTGATGCTTACCTTGTCTGCGCCTGCCTCAAACACTTGCTCGGCGTCGCGTGCGGACTTGATTCCTCCGCCGACGCAGAACGGTACAAACAGCTCGCGCGCTGTTCTTCTCACAGTTTCGAGCAGCGTCTGCCGGCCTTCGTGGGTCGCTGTAATGTCGAGCAAAACGATTTCATCGGCGCCCTCACGCGCATGACGCGCCGCCTGCGTTGCCGGATCGCCCGCGTCGACGAGGTCGACAAACTGTACGCCCTTCACTACTCGGCCGGCGTGCACGTCGAGGCAGGCGATTATGCGCTTGGTCAGCATGCGGAGCCTTTCGCTTGCCACGCGAGAAAATTACGCAGGATCTTCAGGCCGGTATCGCCGGATTTCTCGGGGTGAAACTGAACGCCCATCACGTTTCCGCGCTCAACGGCTGCTGCAAACGGTTCAATATAATCAGTCACTGCCGCGGTGTCGTTCGTGACCGGCCCCTTGTAACAATGAGTAAAGTAGACGAATTCGCCGGGCTCGATGCCTGTAAGCAATCGAGATTCGTTCCGCACTTCGAGCGAGTTCCAACCTACGTGAGGAACCTTTTCGGTACTTTCAGCAAAAAGCGTGCACGATTCCGGAAAATGCCCAAGTCCCGGCTGGCCCGGCGCTTCGGTTGATCCTGAATAAAGCCACTGCATCCCTACGCAAATTCCCAGGAACGGCACGCCGCGCGCAATCGCCGCTCGAATTGCGCTTGTCAGCCCTGTCTTGTCGAGCCGGACGGTCGCTGCGAAGTGACCGACGCCGGGAAGCACAATGCGCTCCGCAGATTCGACGAGCGACAAATCGCCGTCTGTCGCGACTGTCTCGGCGCCAAGATGCCGCAGCGTCTTGAGCACCGAGGTCAGGTTGCCGGCTTTGTAGTCGATTATTGTTACGCGCATCAGAGAAGGCCCTTGGTCGAGGGCAGCATCTTGCCCAGTTGCTTGTCGCGCGAGCAGGCCACGCGCAGCGCCCGCGCGAATGCCTTGAAGATGGCCTCGATCTTGTGATGATTCGAACGGCCGTACATAGTCTTCACGTGCACGTTGGCTCGCGCGCCACGCGCAAAGCCTTCGAAAAAGTCAATGACCAGTTCGCTTTGCAGGTCGCCGACCAGCCGCGTGCGCACTTTTGTGTCGACAGCAAACGCCGCGCGCCCACTGAGATCGACAGCTGCGATGGCGAGCGTTTCGTCCATCGGCATTACGAAATAGCCGGCACGCAGAATGCCGCGCTTGTCTCCCAGTGCACGGTCAAACGCTTCGCCCAGCGCAATGCCAACGTCTTCCACCGTGTGGTGCTGATCGACATCCAGATCGCCTACGCACTTCAGGTTCAGATCAAATGCGCCGTGCCGCGTGAAAAGCTCCAGCATGTGATCGAAAAATCGAATTCCGGTGGAGACATTGTATTGGCCCTGTCCTTCGATCGCGAGCTCAATCTCGATGCGCGTCTCGTTGGTGTTGCGCACGACGGCTGCTGTGCGCTTTTTTGCGTTCGTGCTATCCCGGGTCTCAGAAGCGAGATCCCCACCCCACGGACGAGGACCTGTCCGCGGGGACCCCGGACCCGGGGCACCCGGCTTTCCCGCGCCCGCGCGGCCCTTTGTCTTTTTCTTTGTGCTCATCGCGTCTCCCCTCCTGTCTGCAGCGCCGACAGAGCGCTGTTCAGCGCAGTCACTGCTTGTTTCATTTGTGCGCGTGTTCCGATGGTGATGCGCACGCGGCCATCGCAGCCGGGATCGCGTGAGCGGTCGCGGACCAACACGCCAGCGTCGCGCATCAGGCGCACGAACTCCGCATGCCGCGCGCCAATATCAACCAGGACAAAATTCGCCCGGCTGGGCCAGCGCCTTACGCCGGCTGCATCGAGCGCCGCCTCGAACTCTGCGCGCGCGGCCAACACCTCGCCAGCATACCAATTGAGATAAGCCGTATCTTCAAGCGCAGGCGGCAGGCAGGCCAGCGCCAACGAATTGACGCTGTAGGGCGAGAGAACGCGCCGCACCCAGCGCATAAGATCGACAGGCCCCGCGAGAAGTCCCAGTCGCAAGCCAGCGAGGCCGTAGGCCTTTGAGAAAGTCCGCGCGACAACCAGATTCGGCAGCGTCCCCACAAGGTCCATTATGGTTTCGCCGAAGAAGTGAAAATAGGCTTCGTCGACCAGCAAGACAGCTTGTGGCGCGCGCCGGGCTAGCTCCAGCAGTTGCTCGCGGGTAGCCACCGAGCCCGATGGGCTGTTCGGATTGGCAATCGCAATGACCTTAGTTTGCGACGTAATGCCGGCGACGAGCCGGTCGAAAGGGAATTGAAGATCGTCAGCAGCCTGCACGGTGACCACTCGCGCATCTGTTGCGGAGGCATAGACCTCATACATTGTGTACGTGGGCACAGGCATCAGCACTTCGTCGCCTGCTTCGAGAAACGTCTCGAAGAGCACATGAATCGCTTCATCCACGCCGTTGGTCAGCGCAACCTGTTCGGCGCGCAGCCCAAGATGCGCTGCCACGATTGCTTCCACAGGTTCGCGCTCGGGATAGCGGGTCAACGCGCCCGCCGAAATCTGCGCGAGCCTGTCGCGTACACGCGGCGAGCACTCGATCGTGTTCTCATTAAAGTCCAGCCGCATGGCTTCGCGGCTGCCGAGCGGTGGGTGGTACTCCTTCATCTGTTGCACACGCGCGCGCGGCGCAGGGGTAGCCGCCGTTTTTTCGCGACCTCCCCCAGGAGCTAAAGCCCCCACTTTTTGGGTGCGGTTGTTGGCACGACTAAAGTCGTGCCCTTTCAAAGCCTTTGCGCGCTGAGCAGTATCTTCAGCCACGTTTCTCTCTCTTTCTGCCAGCGCTCGAACCAAGCCGCGTTCGAATCGCCTCGGCGTGGCCGAGCAGTCCTTCGGCTTCAGCCAGCAGGGCAGCTTTTGGCCCCAAGGCCGCTACGCCTTGCGCGGAATACTCTTGCACGGTGATGAGTTTTATGAAGTCGTTCACGCTTAACCCACCGCGCACCCGCGCCATGCCGCCAGTCGGCAGCGTGTGATTCGGCCCCGAAATGTAGTCACCCATGGGCTGCGCAGACCAGCGGCCGACAAAGACCGATCCTGCATTTTCGACCCACTTCAGGTCGCTCGCCGCATCCACGGTCAGGTGCTCAGGCGCAAGGCGATTCGTGATTGCGCGCGCTTCCGCAACCGAGCTTGCCACAATCACCACTCCATTGCGCTTGAGCGCCTCGCGCGCGACGGCGTTGTCGCGGCTGTAGTTTTTCGCTTCGGCCATCACGGCTTGCGCGAGTTCTTCGCGCGTCGTAACGAAGATAGCGAGAGCCTCGGGATCGTGCTCGGCCTGAGCGACCAGATCGCTGGCAATGCCGGTCGCGTTGCCGCGCTCGCTGGTGATGACTATCTCCGTTGGTCCGGCGAGCATGTCGATGGCGCAGTCAAATGCGACAAGGCGCTTGGCTCCGGTGACGTAGAGATTTCCCGGTCCCACGATCTTGTCTACACGCGGCAGGCTCGCGGTTCCGTATGCCAGCGCGGCCACGGCGTGCGCACCGCCCAACCGGTAGAACTCGGCGATTCCGAGCAGGTGCGCCGCGGCTAAGGTTTCCGGAGCAGGCTTCGGCGAAACCACGACAATGCGCTTCACTGCCGCGACCTGAGCGGGAATTGCGGTCATCAGCAGAGTTGATGGCAGCGGATGCCGTCCGCTTGGCACGTAACATCCGACAGATTCCAACGGGCGCACAAGCTGGCCAGTTGTCAGGCCTTCTACGGGCGAATCACTCCACGATTTCGGCATCTGAAGTTTTGCGAATCTGCGAATCTGCTGTGTGGCCGCAGTGAGCGCATCACGAAGCGCGGGATCGAGCGCCTTCCACGCTGCCGCCATTTCCTCCTGAGTTACGCGGAGCGCATTCGGGCCGGCGAGCCCATCAAATTTGGCAGCGTAGCGCAGCAGGGCGCGTTCGCTGCCTTTTCGGACATCAGCTACGATGCGCTTCACTGCGGGCAGCACCTGGTCCAGCGCCGCGCCGCCGCGCCGCTCGAGCCTCGCCAGCATTTCTGCCGCGACCTTCTCACCTCGTCCCTTCGTCCGAATCAGCTTCATTGTTCGTCTCTCGTTACAGCACAACTTTGTTCAGCGGATACTCCACAATTCCCGCGGCGCGCGCCGCTTTCAATCGCGGGATCACGTCGCGCGCTACGCGCTCTTCAAGAATCGTGTTGACCGCGACCCACTCTGAATCGCTCAACTGCGAGATGGTCGGCGAATTCAATGCCGGCAGCACTGCCAGCACAGCCGCCAGATCACCGCGTTTCACGTTGAGCATCAGGCCGATTTGGGCTTGCGCGTCAATTGCGCCGCGCAACATGAGCGCGATCTGATCGATCTTCTGCCGCTTGTCCGGGTCGGCCAGCGCAGCTTTGCTCGCGATCAGGTGCGTCTCGCTCTCCAAAACCGTGTCAATGATTTTCAGGTGATTGGCCTTTAGCGAGCTGCCGGTCTCTGTCACTTCAACAATTGCGTCGGCCAGCATCGGCGGCTTGACTTCAGTTGCGCCCCAGCTGAACTCGACCTTCACATTTACGCCCTTCGCGGCAAAGTAACGCTTGGTCACTTCGACGAGTTCCGTGGCGATGATCTTGCCTTCGAGATCCTCGGCCTTTTCGTAGCCGCTCGCCTCTGGCACAGCAAGCACCCAGCGCACCTTGCGACGGCTTTGCTTGGCATAGGTCAACGTGGTCACGCTGGCGACGTCGAGGCCGCTCTCAACCACCCAGTCGATGCCGGTTAACCCCGCGTCGAGCACGCCGTGATCCACGTAGCGCGCCATTTCCTGCGCGCGAATCAGCATGCATTCGATGTCGGCGTCGTCGATTGACGGAAAATAGGAGCGGCCGTCGGCGTAAATATTCCATCCCGCGCGCTTGAAGAGCGCGATGGTCGCATCCTGCAGGCTGCCTTTGGGAATTCCAAGTCGAAGTTTGCTACCCACGGGTCACCTCCGCGCCGACCGTGACGGGCCGCGTAAAGCAGCTTATCGTGCCCTCGTGGCACACGAGGCCGTCGCCTTCGACCTCCACGCGAAACAGCAGCGTGTCATTGTCGCAGTCGGTCGAGGCCGAAACCACGCGCAGCCGGTTGCCGCTGGTCTCGCCCTTCATCCACAGCTTCTGGCGGGTACGGCTCCAGAAGGTGACAAAGCCGGATTCCTGCGTCTTTGCGTAGCTGGTTGGATTTAGGAAACCCAGCATCAGTACTTCGCCGGTGCGCGCATCCTGCACGATTCCCGGCACCAGGCCATCCATCTTGTCGAAATCAATCGCCGTTTGCTTTTCTGGCGCCGTATTGTCTGAAACTTTCTGGTCGCTCATGTCTTGTCCTGTCTTTGCTAAGGTTTTGCCCAAACACGAAAAAACCCACCAGCGGTATTCGCCGGCGGGCTTGGGTGTATCTTTTCGATCTCTCTGGCCGATTTAGCTCAGGCCATAGCAGTCCGCCGGCATGGATGTCCCATGATGATGGTGGTGGCCGTGATGGCGGAGGCTCTGCATCTGTATTCAAAGGTACGGGGAAAGCTGGCGTGGTGTCAAATCAATTTTTTCCCGCGCGGCGTGCTTCATGGCCCTTACCGCACCGGTTCGCTTTGCACATGCAGCAGATCCACCACGCGCTGGTAGAGCCGATTGCGCAAATCAAATCGCCGCGCTGCCGGGGTCACATAGCGAATCTGGAGATCGATCCCCGAGCCGGAAGGGCGCAGGTTCACCACGGGCTTTGCGCTGAATCGGCCCAACTCTTCTCTGTGTGCGCTACGCTTCCACTCCTTCTCGGCACGGCTCGAATTCTCCTGGGTCTCTTCGGCAGCAACTTTCTGTACCTCTTCAATCAGCGCGTGTACGTCTGTGGCCTCGGGCACGCTCACCGTAATCTCGTCCCACATCCACTGGCCGGCAGTGGAGAAGTTGAAATACTGCCCGCGAATTGCAAATCCGTTCATGAACGAAATGCGGCGGCCAGTCGGATAGCCCTGGTCTGCCAGTCCCCCGGTTTCAAGCAGTGTTGTCGACATCAATCCAATCTCCGTCACGGTGCCGGCAACACCGTTGACGCTGCCAACGCCGGTGATCTCCACCCAGTCGCCCACATGAATGCCGTTCTTGCCCATCAAAATGAACCAACCCAGAAATGCCAGGATGTAATCCTGCAGTGCGATAGCAAGTGCGGCAGTGACCAGCCCAAGAATGGTCGGCGTCTCGCTGGGCGGTCCGAAGATCACGAGCAAAATAATCCCTGCCCCCAGCACCTGAACGCTCAATTCAAGAATGCTGCGCAGAGTGCGCATTTTCCTGCGATCCTTCCCCGGCCGGTCCATCACGCGCCGGACAATCGCGTCGCAGACCAGCATGAAGGCAACGACGACGAGAATCCAAGTGAACGATTGCAGGATCATGTGCAGAACAATCTGGTGCTGCAGCTTCACCTGCGCCAGCCACTTTGCGTAAACCGTTGCCAATTGCTGCTCAGTCTGAATGCGGTCGTCGTCGATGCTCAGGATCTGCCGCTTGATGCTGCGATCCCTCAGATTGGCAACCTGGGTCGCCTCATCGGGCGCGGCGCTTGCGGGCGCCGCCGCATTTGTCTTGGCCTCCAGCGCATTGTGCTCGGCAGTCAGATTGCGCACCTCGTTCTGCGCCTCTTCCAGAGCCTGCGCAATCAGGCCCTCTCGCCCTCGTTGCCGGAACCATGCCCCCAGGCGCGCGGCCAGCGTGTGGTCCTGCTGGGCCGACAAAACGGCAATCTGGCCGCCATTCTTCGCTTCGCTGTCGTACTGGCGCATCGAAATTTCGTGCGCAGCCAGCTCGTCCTGAATCTCCGCGCTATGATCGCCAGATGCGCGCTCCAGGTCCCGCTGTGCGTCCGCCAACTCGTCACTGTCGAGTCCAAGCTGCGCCTTCGCCACTTCCACAGCGTCACTTGTTGGAGCGTTCTGGCCCCCGCTTTTCGCCGCGCCGGCCGCAGGTCCTGTTTTCGACGTAAGGCTGTCCATCAGGGCCTGGTCCTGCTGCTTTAGCTGCTGAAGTTGGGCCACCCTTTGCGCAAGCGCCTGTGCCTCGCCTGTTAATTGGTCGTGCTCCGCGTCCAACCGCGCTTGTCGCAGTGCGGCGGCAAACGCCTGGTCCACTTCATGGTCCGCGAGCCGTTCGGCGTCGTGCGCATACTCGTTCTCCTCGGCAGTCACGGCGAGCGCGGCCAGCGCTTGCGCCGTTTGCCACGGTTGCAGATTTACCAGCGATTGCGCGCCGCCGCCAGCGGCGTTCCTGCCGTGGAGATAAGTAAGAGCGCCGCGTGTCATCCAGGAAAAAACAACGCACACTATCAACAGCACGAGCAGCATGACCAGCAGCATCGAGCGCGTCTTGCCAAAAAGGCCTGTGCTGCCGGATTCGTCGGAAGTTTGGGCTACTGGAGACGACGGCATGTTTCTATTCTCTCGCGTCAGGCCACGCATCGGGCCTTTTTCGACCATCCGGTCATTCGACGCCATTTCCGCCAGGATTGCCGGGTCCTTGCGATCGAACGGCCGGAATTGGACAATGTAACCATGCCTCTTCAAAAGCATCTTGCGGGGCTGGCTGCCGCCGCGCTGGCAATTTGTCTTTGCGGAAGCGCTAGCTGTTACGCGGTACCGTCCCCTCCCTCTCCATCGCAAACCGCGATCAGGCCGAAGGCCATTCCGCCGCCCCAGGGGCGCGTTGACATCAACCACGCCAGCGCAGAGGAACTCGCCAAGGTTCCCGGTTTGACGCCGAGCTGGGCGGGGCGGATTGTGCGCTTCCGCCCGTACCGGAGCAAGCAGGACCTGCTCGAGCGCGGCGTGCTGCCTAGCGATGTCTACGACCGCATCAAGGATTACGTGATTGCGCACCGCGGCGGACAATAAAGACTGGCCTCGGGCGCTGAACGCTGGCCGCGAGTGGGAATCATCCGGCGGCGAGCGGGGAACGTCCGGCAGCGAGCTCGATTGCGGAAAGATTCTTATCAGGCGAACGTCAAGGCCATTACACTGGCCATTACACTGTTGAGTGACAGGAGGCTATCCAAATGCAAACCCGAATTCTGGGCACCACCATGCCGGTGCTCGAAGTGCTGCTCGAACCCAACGAGAGTGTGTTTTCTGAGAGCGGAGAACTCTCCTGGATGACCGCGTCTGTCCAGATGATGACGCACACGCAGGCAGGCGGAGGTGGTGGAATTTTCGGCGTCATCAAGCGCGTGGCTGGCGGCGGCAGCCTCTTTATGACCGAGTACAGGGCCGTTCAGTATCAGGGGTCGGTCTCGTTTGCCACCAGAGTGCCGGGCCATATTGTGCCTGTGCAGCTTGGGCAAGGGCCGGAGTATATGGTGCATCGTCATGGATTTCTATGCGCCACGCCCCAGGTGACAATTTCGGTGGGCTTTCAGCAGTCGCTCGGCGCGGGCATCTTCGGCGGCAGCGGATTCCTGCTGCAAAAGGTGGGGGGCGTGGGGACGGCATGGATCGAGTTGTCGGGTGAGCTGATCCAGAAGGACCTTGCGCCCGGCGAGATTTTGTTTGTGCATCCGGGCCATGTGGGCGCGTTTCAAACGTCGGTAGGCTTCCAAATCACCACGGTTCCGGGAATCAAGAACATGATCTTCGGCGGCGACGGAATTTTTCTGGCGCGCATGGTTGGTCCGGGCACAATCTGGCTGCAAACGCTGCCTATTTCGCGGCTGGCAATGCAAATCTACGAGTATCTGCCGCACCCCGAGGCCGCACAGCAAGCAACGGGAGCCGGACTGCTTGGCGGAATTGTCGGTGGAATTATCAGTGGACAGTGAACAATTGTGAGGGATCAGCGGTCAGAGATCAGGGAACAGGGATCAGCGGTCAGGGATCAGTGGGCAGCGATCCGTCATCGTTGCGCATGAATCCGGAATTTAAGACTGGCACGTAAGGATCGGTAAGCATGAATCAAGCCGCGCAGAGCAAGCAGAACGTCCACGGGCACATCGTGTTCTTCTTCGCCTTGGCGCTGGCGCTTTACGTGGCGTGGCTGATTCGCGCCGAGCTGGCGCTGATTTACGTTTCTGCGTTGTTTGCCGTGGTGCTGTCGCCAATTGTGCGGGCCACATCGCGGATTTCGATCGGCCGCTGGAAGCCATTCCACGGATCGATGGCCATTCTGATTCTTTTGTTGGCAGTGGCAGGCGCGTTCGCGATCTTTGGATTTTTCGCGTTGCCGCCGGTCATCAACGATTTGCAGTCGCTGGCCGGCGAATTGCCCACTCGGCTGCCCGAAATTCTGGACAAGATCAAAGCGGTTCCTTACGCAGATCGCATTGATGCCGGCGACGTGGTCTCGTGGGCCCAGCGCGGACTGAGCGGCGGAGCGGCTTACCTGCTTTCTTCGTTCAAGGCATGGGCGGGCGTGTTGGTGGATGTGATTGCCGGGTTCGTGCTTACGCTCTACTTCATTCTCGAAGGCGACGAAGCGTACCGCTGGTTCCTTTCGTTTGTGCCAACGGCATCGCGGCACCGGCTGGACGCGACGTTGAAACGCGCGGCCGGCCGCATGGAGAAGTGGCTACTGGGCCAGCTTAGCCTGATGCTGATTCTGGGAACATTGAGCACCATCGTTTACCTCATACTGGGCGTGCGCTACGCGTACGTGCTGGGCGTAATTACCGGGCTGCTGAACCTGATTCCTGTTCTGGGCGCGGCTGTCTCGCTCGTGCTCGCTATGCTGGTGGCGGCGATCGACAGCTGGGGACGCGTGCTGGGCGTGGCTATTTTCTTTGTTGTGTACTTGCAGATCGAGAACTCGTGGTTGACTCCGCGCATCATGAGAAGCCGCGTGCAGCTTCCGGCGTTGGCGATCTTTGTCGCTCTGCTGCTTGGCTCGGCTCTCGGCGGCATTGCAGGAGCGATGGTCGCAATCCCGACGGCCGTTCTGGTGAGCGTGCTGGTCGAGGAGTATCTGGTTAAGAAGAGCGACGCGTGAAAAGGCAAAGGCGTTGGCAGAGTTTGGGATGTGGCTTGACAGAAAAGACGCTTCTCGGCCGTTAGCTCTACGCTTCCCCTATCTTTCCTCTCCGGCCTAAGAACCGACTGATGAGTTTGCGCACTGCTGCGCTGTTTTTCAATTCACATTGCCAAATTACTAGCGCGTCCCAGCCCAGTTTGGTCAGAGCCTCGATGTTCTTCTTGTCTCGCGATTTGTTTCGTCGAAGCTTCGGTAGCCAGAAGTCACGGTTTGTATTGGGGACGAGTCCGGTTTTGCACGCGTGCGAGTGCCAAAAACATCCATGGACGAATATCGCTTTGCGTCGGGCGGGAAAGACGAGATCGGGTTTCCCTGGGAGGTCACTCCGGTGCAACCGGAAACGGTAGCCCAGCTTGTGAACCAGTGACCGCACTGCAATCTCGGGTTGCGTGTCCTTGCCGCAGATTGCTCGCGTGTTCTCGCTGCGATCCATTCGTCGTCAGACCTTAAACTTCTCGCGAAGCCACTTCATGACGGCGAATTGCTCATCTTGACCCGCTCGCCGGACTTGGGACAGTAGCCAGATTCTTGAGGGCTTCTCGTTTGTAATGTTCTTCGCGCCTTGATTACACGTCGAGCAGAGCGTCCGGAGATTGGATAACTCATCCTTGCCGCCAAGGTTCTTGCTCGCGATGACCCCGACAGTGAATTTGGCCTCGTGCCCCGTGAAGTCGTCGATGTCCCCGGGAGCGATGCCGCACATCGCGCAGAATAGTTTGTCGCCGTCAAGGAAATAAGCGCGTTGTCTTGCTGAAATCCCTGGCGCGAATGTAACCTCACACTTCTCCGGCTCGAAGTGTTCGTTGGCCGATTGTATGTGTCCCCAACTCCTCGTGCCGCGCACATTTCGGCACGGTCTGATTCGCCTTGATAAATTGAATCGCTGCATTCGGGTATCCCTCGCCTCTTCGGTCAGAATGACGCCCGCCAGGTTTCCGTGGAGAGGTTGACGCACTTCTCCAAGGGCGGAGCGATTGTGAAGATGCGGGGTCTAGTAGCAAACAAATGGACGCGATAGATTTGCCATCGCGTGGGCATTTGCCTTGCGACTTCGAATTCGTTGCGCGTAAGGAAAAACGGCGTGCGAGCGGACCCGTTTGTTGTCTTGACCTCAATCAAGCAAGGGCCGCCCTCTAAGTTAAACGATGCGACATCGTAGCCTGCGCCATCACCCTCTTCCACGGCAGTCCATCGTACTTCTCGCGCCAAGTCCGCGCGGTTCGCTTCCCTCAGCCGGTTCTTCTCAAAGTCAACAACAAAGGACTCCCCCGCCTTCCCGAGGGAGCGGTTACGGTGATCCCGCTCCACGGGATCGAACTTTGCTATTAATCGCTTCAGCCTTGCGGGGATCTGTTCGCGCGGCGCGCCCGGGTTGGGCGGGGCGACAAAGACCTGGGCTGGCTCGTGCGGGACGACCTGCGGCTTCGGCTTCGGCTCAAGAGTCCCGGGATGGCGGCTGAGGTAGCGGTCAATCGCGTCAAAAATTGCATTCTGGTAATTCAACTTGGGCTTGTAGCCGGGAATCCAAGGCATACCTAATTCATCTAGCACTGCTGATATGTTCTGGTGCTTGAATTCCACGGATCGGTGGGTGCGCCCAATCTTGGCCATGAGGGCCGCGCTGTGTCTGGACTTGACGTAAGCGTTCCCGGAGATCTCGGCAATAAGCATCGAAAAATAGTCGGCGACTATCGCGTCGAGTTCGTCACCCTGCCAGTTCGTACCGCGCTTCGAGTCGTCGGTCATTCGCGTCTATTGTATTGAGGAGGAATAAGACTGGCATGGAGGCGACGCATGGATGGCGTCAAACGTCGAAATGAACTTCGGATCGAGTTTCAGCGCGTCCGTCTGGACAAAAGGTAGAGGGTAGTTGGGCTGTTGCTTGATGTCCACTCCGACGATATCAAATCCCGCCATCGAGTACCCGACGCCAGCGCCACCGGCACAACAGAAAAGATCAAGCAGCCGCGGCGACCGCCCGAACGCCTTGATTACATCGCCCTCTGGGCTTCTTCCCGACGCAATTCGAGTTTCGCTATTCGACACCACCGTTAATGTTGCAATCTTGGGATTCATGGCTCTTGCTCCCCTCGTATTCCCTTTATATTCGCTTTTAGCCATAGGGAAGCCTGTTTTCGCCCTCTTCAACTGTGGATAGTACCGAAAAAGGAACTGCTGAGCCATTGAGGTTAAATGGGGAGTTATGTGCATAAACGCCGTTTATCTTCATGCCTCGAACGGCGTTGGCCGCCTACGCTGGCGTGCGCATGGCGTCGAGGGCTTTGGTGAGGTCGGCGCCGAGGGATTGCTGGGATTCGAGCGAGAGCTTCTGGTCGTGGCTGGTGAGGTAAAAGACGTCGATGGCGGTTTCGCCTTCAGTATCGATGAGCGCGACCTTGATGTTGCACTGGTGCGAGCTGAGGGTGAGCGCGATCTGGCGCAGAAGGCCGGGCATGTCCTGCGCGACCACTTGCAAAAGAGTCGAGTGCGAGGATGATTCGGAGTCGAAGTCGAGCTTGGTGGACACGTCGAGCTTGTAGTTGCCGGGCTGGTTGAGATGGCGGCGAGCGCTGAGCAACTGCTCGACAGAAACTTTTTGGGCTACGACATCGTGGACATTGGCGAGGAAGCGATCTTTTTCTGTCGGGTTCAGCTCGATGGTGCGGAAGATGTCAGTGAACTGAAAGCTATCGACGATGACTCCGGCGTCGTTGGAGTAAGCGCCTGCGCGCACGATGTTCATGCCCCATGCGGCGAGGACTCCGGCCACGTCGACAAAGAGGCGCGTGCGATCGCGGGTGATGACGGTGAGGTCGTAGAGCTGGCGGCTGGGGCGCAGATCGAGCTGAACATTGTCCTTGTCGAGGTCGAGCGCCATGAGGAAGTGATTGCGAATCTGCTCGGGCAGGCGGGTTTGCAGGTAGCGCTGCGGAAGGCCTTCAAGGAATTGCTTCAGTTCTTCGTGCTGCGCGGCGGGAACCATGGAGCAGATGCGATTGAGCAGGGTGGGATCAATGGCGGCGTGATAGCGCGCCTCGTCGACCGAGCGATCCATGAAGTTTGACGTGGACATGTAGAACTGCCAAAGATTCTCGGCCTTCCACGGGGTGAGCGCGTCGGGGTTGACGGCCTTGATGTCGGCGAAGGTCATGAGCGTGAGCATCTTGAGCAACTGCGGGCTGCCGATTTTGTCGGCGAAGCTGCGCACGTTGTCGAGGTCGAAGATGTCGCGGCGCATGGCGGATGACATTTCAAGATGCAGGCGAATGAGCTTGAGGATGGACTCGCGCTCTTCGGCGTCGAAATCGAGGCGGGCGAGAAAGCTGTCGGCCAGCTCAACGCTTTGCTGCGCGTGCTCTCCGGCGCGGCGGCCTTTGCCGGTGTCATGCAGAAGCAGGGCGAGGAAGAAGAGATCCATGCGGTCGATTTCGGGGAGGAGCTGCGCGAGGCGCTGCTCGTGTTCGCTCGAGGGCGTGCGCAGGGCGTGAACATTGTCGACGACGAGGAAGGTGTGCTCATCGACGGTGTAGCGGTGGTAGCTGTCGCGGATGACGAGCGCGTCGATGCCATGGAACTCGGGGATGAGCATCTCGAGGACGCCGAGCGCGTGCATGGTGCGCAACGAGTGCGCGGCGTGGGGACCGAGAAGCACTTCGCGCAGCGCGTTCCAAAGGTAAGGCCCTTCGGGGATGGAAATGGCGAGGACGGGAAGCGCGTCGGTGATGCGGTCCTCGGCGGCCTGCGAGAGCGTGTAGCCGTGCGTGGCCATCAGCGAGAAGATTCGCAGGATGGCGGCGGTGTCATTAAATTGCGCGCCGGGCTGAATGTCGATGCGTCCCTGATCGAGCAGGAAGTCGGTGCCGGCGATGGGCGCGCGGCGGCGGCGGAACTGGCGATAGAAGCTGACTGGGGCGGGCAAATGCTCCATGAGCAACGCGGCGCGGCGATAGATGACGCGGGCGTGGCGGTAGTAGGTGCGCATCCAGTAGCTGGGGTCGGCGGTGCCGCGGGTTTCAAGGCCGATGGAGCGGGCGGCGGCTTCGTCCTGCGATTGCCAGTCGAGCGTGTTGTCGTCGCGGCCGTGGCGGAAGTGGAGAAAGCAGCGGGCGGCGGCGAGAAAATCGAAGGCCGCTTCGGCGTCTCCACGCGCACTTTGGAAGACGCCACCGCGCTGGCGTGGCCACTCCTTGGTGGCTTTGAGATGGAACAAGACTGCGAACCAGACGGCGAGCGAGTAGTCACGCAGGCCGCCGGGACAGTCTTTTAAGTTGGGCTCGAGATGAAATATGGTGTTGCCGTATTTCGCGTGGCGGGTGCGGGCGATTTCGCCGAGCTTTTGGGCAATGGAGTTCCACTCGCTGAGGACAAGGCCGGGAAAGGTGACCTGGTGGAGTTGCTGGTAGAGGGGAAACTGGCCGGCGAGGAAGCGGCGATCGAGAGTGGCGAGGGTGAATTCGAGATTATCGGGGTCGAAGCGGCCGGATTCCTTGACGGTGCGGGAGTTGGGGCTGGCGCGCAGGCCAATGTCCCACATGCCCTGGATGATGGAGCGAACGGCTTCGCGGGATTGCTCCTCGGTTTTTTCGTCAGCGAACGCGAAGAGAACATCGATGTCGGAATAAGGGAAGAGATCTTTGCGGCCGTAACCGCCGAGGGCCAGCAGGGCGGCGTTTTGCGGAGGCAAGCCAGCATAGGCTCGACGCCACATTTCAATCAGGATGCGGTCGACGACGGCGGATCGCCGGCGGATGGCAGCGGTGCCGTCACCGGTACGCTCGCAGGTCTGGCGGACGAGCGCCATCTCCTTGAGATACTGCTCCCGAAGATCGTCAACTGCCAAAACGACTGGGTTCATAGGAAATTGTTTGCGTGGCTTGCCGAAGCAAGAAGGAATTGTTACAAGAATAAGCGATAAATGCCGGAAGAGGGAGATTTGGTCTCGCAGTTAAAGAAGGCTGGTGGTCGAACGCGGATCCGTGCGTCCCGGTTGAATGCAGTTGCCGGCTTGTAAGTAGCTCATGCTTATCACGAACCGGAAACGGAAATTTCACTGTTCCAGGCGTGCAATCCTGTATCCTCCGCATGAGGTTCTTTTAATGCTTTCCGAACAATCTTTGGGCAAGGTTACCGTTCGTCAGGCAACCGCCGAAGATGCGTCCGCCTGCGGCCAAATCTGCTACGACGCCTTCAACACAATCAACCAGAATCACGGTTTTCCGTGCGATTTCCCCGGCCCGGAGGCCGCCACCCAAGTGATGTCCGCGCTGTTTTCCCATCCGGGCATCTATTGCGTGGTCGCGGAAGCGGACGGGCGCATTGCCGGCAGCAATTGCCTCGATGAGCGATCGACGATTGCCGGATTGGGACCCCTCACTATCGATCCCCAATTGCAGAATCGGGGTGTTGGACGATTGCTGATGGAGGCCGTCATGGATCGCGCCAGCCAGCGCGGAGCCGCGGGTGTTCGCTTGGTTCAGGCTGCCTTTCACAACAGGTCTCTATCGCTCTATACAAGTCTAGGCTTCGACATTCGTGAGCCGCTCTCGTGCGTGCAGGGCCGCAGCGCGCAGCGGAGCGTGCCCGGATGCACCGTGCGGCCTGCGCGCTCGGCAGACCTGGATACCTGCGACGCTCTTGCGCGGCAGGTACACGGCTTTGATCGCAGCCAGGAACTGGCCGAAGGCATTAAGCAGGGCACTGCTCTGGTTGTCGAGCGCGGCGGCCGGATCACTGGATATTCTTCATTTCTCGGCTTCTTCGGCCACTCTACTGCGGAGACAAACCTCGACATGCAGGCCCTCATTGCCTCCGCCGATTCCTTCGCAGGACCGGGCATCCTGATTCCATCGCGAAACAGCGCCCTTTTGCGCTGGTGTCTCGCCATCGGCCTCCGAATCGTGCAGCCCATGACACTGATGTCAACCGGGCTCTACAACAAGCCCGAAGGCGCATGGATGCCTTCCGTCATCTATTGATTTTGTTTCTCGCAGGTTTCCTCGCTATTGCGGGAAGGGCACGAACTTGTCGGCGCAGGAGGCGGGATTGCCTTCCGCGGGAGTTCCCTTAATGGTCGAGTCGATGCGCGCTAAATCAGTGCCGGCGGGGAATTGGAGGTTGGTCGGCTCGGGGCCGAGCGTTAGGTCTGCGTGATTGAGGTCGTAGGTGTAGGCCGCCTCGTCGGTGATTTGAACGCCGTCGAGCGTAGCCGCGATGCGGTGAGTGTGATCGTAGCCGTTGAAGGTGATTTTGCCGCCGCCTGAGACGCGGACATTGTGGAGCGTGATGTCTCGCATGGTGGGGGGCGAGTCACCCTGCAAGGGGCCGTTGGCGGAGTAGGCCGTGTCCAACGTGATGGGATTTGGCGAGTTGCGAATGCAAACGTCGTCGTAAGTCACGTCCTGAGTAAGGCCGCCGCGCGAGCCGTTCGACTTGATCCGGATGCCGTTGTCGGGGCCGTCGAGCGATAAGTCGAAGACGCGAATCTTGCTGACGCCGCCGTTGGTCTCGCTGCCGATGGACATGCCGTGACCCCAGTAAAAGTGGTCGTGGCTGACGGTGATGTTGGTTGCGCCGCTCGCACCGCCGGTGCCGGATCGACCGCCCTTAATGGCGACGTTATCGTCGCCGGCGCGGATGTAGCTGTGTGTGATGGTGATGTTCTTTGCGCCGTTGCCGGGGTCGACGCCATCGGTGTTGCGGGCGAGGCGCTGCGGCGTGTCGATCTTAAGGCCCCAGACCGTGAATCCGTCGGCATGGTTAAAGACGACGTGGAAGTTGGGCGAGTTTTTGAGCGTGATGCGATAAAGCGTGAAGTTGTTGGAGTCGGTAGCGACAATGAGGCGCGGAACCTGCTGCCCGCCGCCGGCGCGCGCCTGCTCGGCGAGGTCCCACCAGGAGTATTGTGACCCGAGCATTTTTTCGCCGCCGCGGCCGTCGATGACTCCGTCACCCATTACGCCGGAGTCGGACGCATGATCGACGTTGATGAGCGGCTTGCAACCGCGCGGGCCGGGGCCGTGGCTCACGATGCCGCAACTGCCCGGCGAGACGGCGAAGAGAGCGGGATCGTGCGAGGCGAAGAGCGTGACGCCGAGGCCGACGATCAGAGTCACGTCGGTTTTCAGTTCCAGCGGGCCACTTAGGAAGGCGTTGTTGGCCTCATCCACGTGGAGCAGCACGGCTCGGCCTTTGCCGCACTTGTCGATGGCCCGTTGAATGCGGGCTGTATCGAGTTTTTGCTCGTCTACAGCGGCAAGCGAGTGGCCGCTGGTTTGCAATTGCGCATCGAGCGTGGCGCACAACTGGGGGAAAAGCGGCTCGATTACGGTGCGCGAGTCTTGAGCGAAGAGGGAGGGCGCAGTCACGCTGGAGGCGATGCCGAAAATGATGCCAAGAACGAAGAGGGATCGGGGAATCATGGATGTGCGATCAGTCGACAGTCACAAAGCAACACAGTAATGCACTCCACGGCCAAGTAACAAGAGCACCCTTGCAAAGCGGCGTGTTGAGTGCGGGCGAGCCCCTTCGACTTCGCTCAGGGCAGGCTTTCGCACGACAGCCGGCGAGGACGCCGGCGCTACATGAGGATTCCGGCACATGGGGCGCGGGTTGCGGCGACCGTGCTTACAGCGCGTTTTCGCCGCGCTCGTCGTTGCGGATGCGGATGCCTTCGTCCAGGCGGCTGATGAAGATTTTGCCGTCGCCAATGCGGCCCGTGCGGGCGGCGCTGATGATCGCCTGGATTGCCTTCTCCTTCAATTCGTCGTGAATCACAATTTCGATCTTCACTTTGGGCAGGAGGTCGACGGTATATTCGCGGCCACGATAAAACTCGGTGTGGCCTTTTTGGCGGCCGTGGCCTCGTGCTTCCAGAATGGTCATGCCTTCAATGCCCGCTTCAAGCAGCGCATCTTTTACGGCATCCAGTTTTGAGGGTTGCAGAACAGCTTCAATCTTGAGCATAAAGAGACATTCCTTGTTCCGATAGCGTAACAGGCGTGGCGGCTGCTATGCCGCCCGCGCCGGAAGAAATTTGCGCTGAGAACCAACCTGCGCGCCGATCAAAAACTCATCATGCATTGAAATCGTACCCTTCTTCGCCGTGCTGGGAAAGGTCGAGCCCAACTGCCTCGTTCTCGGCAGTGACACGCAGCCCGAGAACCTTGTCCACAACAAAAAGCAGAACCAGCGTGCCGACGATGGAGATTCCCCATGCGACACCCACGCCGGCAAGCTGATTCAGAATCTGGCTCCAATGCCCGTCGATTGCGCCCGTCGGCACGCCGTTGCCGTAGATGGGATTTATGACGCTTGCCGCGAAGATGCCGGTGAGAATTGCGCCCAGAGTGCCGCCAGCGCCGTGGACGCCAAAGGCATCGAGAGAATCGTCGTAGCCGAAGCGAGACTTGACCTGGAAGACCATGAAGGAGCAGAAGAAGCCCGCCGCCAGGCCGATCAGCAGCGCGGACATGGGCTGCACGAAGCCGGAGGCGGGCGTGATGGCGACCAGGCCCGCGACCGCGCCGGAGATTGCGCCCAGTGCTGTGGGCTTGCCGTTGTGAAACCACTCGAAGATGGTCCAGCCGAGAGCCGCGGTGGCAGTGGCGAAGTGCGTATTGACGAAGGCGCTGGTAGCCAACGGGCCGGCGCCCAAAGCGCTGCCAGCATTGAAGCCGAACCAGCCCACCCAAAGCAGGCATGCGCCGATGAAGCTGAGCACCAGAGAGTGCGGCGGCATGGCGGTTTGCGGGTAACCAAGGCGCTTGCCTAAATAGAGCGCGCAGACCAGCGCCGAGACGCCGCTGGTGATGTGGACGACCGTTCCGCCGGCGAAGTCGAGCGAAGGAATGTGGCCGCCAGATGCATTCAACAGGCCGCCAACGCCCCAGACCATGTGCGCCATGGGGCAATACACGAGCAGCGACCAGAGCGAGAGAAACAGGGCCATGGAGCTGAACTTCATCCGCTCGGCAAATGCGCCGGTGATGAGCGCGGGCGTGATGATGGCGAACATGAGCTGGTAGATCATGTAGGTCTGCTCGGGAATGGTGGCGGCGTAGTCGGGGTTCGGATTGAGTGAAACGCCGCGCAGGAAGGCGTGCTCGAAACCGCCGATAAAGGCGTTGCCGTGTCCAAAGGCCAGCGAGTAGCCCACAAGTGCCCAGAGAATCGTGATCAGGCCCATCATGGCAAAGCTCTGCATCATGGTGCCGAGAATGTTCTTTCTGCGCACCAGGCCGCCGTAGAACAGCGCCAGGCCGGGGCCGGTCATGAGCAGCACCAGCGCCGCCGAGGTGAGCATCCAGGCGTTATCGCCGGCGGATTGAGCGCTCGCGACCGCCTGCTGAAGGGCGGTGATTTGGGCCTGGGTCGCAGGCGCTTGCGCGGCTGGATTTGAGCCGATTGCCGGGGCCACAGCCAGTGCGAGGGTGGGAGAAAGTGCGAAGAGGAACAACAGCGTCAGATAACGTCGGGTCATGAGGTCTTCCGGTCTGAATTTTCGAGCGTAAGGCGCGGAGAAAACTGTGATTGTCGAACGGCTGGCTATGGAGGGCCAGGCTGGATTGCGAACAACTGGAGACGGCTACCGGCAAGGACGGCTGCCGCGCAGAATCATATCGAAGGACCCTTTGAGCTTTCGTATCATTTTCGTAAAGATGGCTAAATAACGCAAGTTTCTTCAATTTGCGTTAGTGGGTCAGTTTGATAGAGCTTTCCCTCGGGGGGGCTGAACAGGCTGCGGAAAAAGTCTTCGATGAGTCACTTTTTCTCCACAGGGGATTGAGATATGACGTAGGTATGCGTGGAGACGACGAGCAGCAAA